>Ga0209935_1001770_pt1 | contig 30911 bp, 18 predicted proteins | sample ThiBio_1000_plan_2_FD_183958 | JGI IMG/M metagenome (GOLD analysis project Ga0209935, IMG submission 183958) | Wastewater bioreactor microbial communities from Cape Town, South Africa - Thiocy_cont_1000_plan (SPAdes) | ecosystem: Engineered > Bioreactor > Thiocyanate-remediating >...
TGATATCATAGAGAATAGCGTAGAAAGCAGCCGTCATATTTGCATCACATTTATCTCCTTACAAAGTACATACTAACTTATCAAAGAATGTGTTCTCTTCAAAAGATAAGATGCCGCGCTCTCTTTGTGAGAAAATGATTGTTTCTCTTTGAAAAACCAAGAAACTGCTTTCTCTTTGGAAAACCAAGAAACTGCTTTCTCTTTGAGAGAAAATGATTGTTTCTCTTTGGAAAACCAAGAGACGGCTTTCTCTTTTATATACTTCCGATGAATTTACTCCAATTAAACCTTTGAATTTAGCCAAAATATACCTCTCAAAAATTTTTCAGGGAGAAAGGTAAAGTTTAAGAGAAAATTTAGGAGGGGGATATCCCCCTCCTTCCCCCCCGTAATCGTATGGTCTGAGCTCAGCTTTGTCATATTTCGGAGTGTAACTATGAATTTTTTCACAAAGTACAAAGTGAAGGGAAGGAAATATATATCTATTGCAGAAAATATAATTATCTTATTGATTTCATCAGTATTATAGAGAAAGAAGATTTGTATGTGATACATCTTTTTTACTAGTCTACGCCTGGTGGCAGAATTTATTCTTATATTAAGAAGAAAAACTCAAAAGTAATCATAATTTTTTTTATTGAGGACAAGACCGCAAAAAATTCTCGTGTGGGAAAAATAAAAAATTATTATTGTTTCTCGCGATATACTGATCTTTATCTTGTTTTCCTTAGCAGATAAAAAGATTTATTTGCTTCTATACAAATCAATATTTTTCCATATGCAATCTCTTACATCAAATTGCCTCATCTATTATTTTTTTCTGAACAAATGTAAAGATAGACTAGAATTCGATGGTTAGATGTATCATTATTTTTTTTACAACCTTTATATATCATTTAAGTGATACTGGAAGTTGTTTTATCAAAATAGAGATGTATCGAATACACTCATAAGCCAATGTAGTCCATTGGTTAGGTATGTTGACTCGTAATCAAATGTCTTCTATTCTATCCTCGTTCATCGCACAATTCAAAAGTCTGTATAAAATTCTAAAGTTTGTCTGTTCATATGCCTCCAGGAAGAGTTGACCATCATTTTTTTCCCCAAAAAATATAGATGCGTTCAGACGCGTTTAGATTTCTGGATGCGTCTAAACGCGTCCTGCAAACGCAGCTAGATGCATCTGACAGATGCGTTTAGTGCGTTTTCCTCTTAATGTTCGAGACGCATTTGAAATGCGTTTCAAAACGCGTTTTGAGATAAAAAAATTTCACATGGGAAGAAAACCAGAGAAAATCTTTTTTTCGTTGGTTTTTAGATCTTTTCATTTTATCTGAAGACATGTCCGAGAGTTCATCCGATGAAGACGATTATGAAGAAGAAACTATTGATCAGGAAGAACAGGAACGACAACAAGAAGAAGCTCTCGCACAATTGAATGATACAATAGAGTCATTAGCAAAAGAAAAGGAGCGAGTAACAAGCGAAATTCAGAAAATTCAAGATGAGCAAAGTCGCCTAAAAAAAGAAGCAACGGAAAATGAATCTCGTCTTAAAGAATTAAAGGAAGAAGAAAAACGTCAAAAAGATGAGTTAGCACAAGTTGAAAAAGAATTAAAAGACTTAGAAGCTCAACGTGATCATTTGACAGCAGAACTTGAACAACAAGAACACATTCTTGAAGAACAACAACAAGAATTAGATAAACAAATCGATTTATTAGAAGCATTACAAGCAAAATTAGATGAACTTGAAGAAGAGAAAAAAAGTCTTGAAGAACGTCAGGAAGAGCTTGAACGTGACAAACAAGAAATTGAACAAAAAATAGCTGAACTTCAACGAGAAATTCAACAATTAGAACAACAAATAAAAGAAATGTTACAACGAATTCAACAACTTGAAAATGAAATCAAACGTATTCAGCAAGAGATCGAACATCTTCAAGAAGATATTCGAGAAAATGAACGAAAAAAGCAAGAAGTTGAACAAAAAATTGATCAACTTACACAAACAATTCTCAATCTTGAACGTGAACGTGATCGTTTAGAAACTGAAGTTGCTAAGATTGATGATTTAATCAAACGAATTGAACTTCTTATTGATATGAAACAAAATAATATTGAAGAATTTCGGCAATTACTTGCTGATTTACAACAAGAATTACAACGAGCTCAACAACAACAGGAACATATTAAAAAAGAAATTGAACAATTGAACAAACAAGCAGATCAGGTTCGAAATGAACTTAAACCATTACAAAATCAATTAAACCAATTAAATCAAGATGTCATTCGGCAGCAAGATGAATTGCGAAAAGCTATCGAAGCTGCTGAACAAGCAAAGTAAATGTTCTTCTTTCGAAGTATGCTATCATTAATTGTTCCCTTCATTTTCTTTATATAGACAAAAGTTGAATCTTAAACAACAAGAATCCACGAAACTTCAAGCAGAAGAAAGACAGTATACAGTATTAATTCAAAACAAACAACAAGAACATGCAAAACTTCAAGGAGAGAAGAAATATTTAGAAGATCAAGAAAAAAAACTAAATGAAGAATTAAAAATATTGGAGAATAATTTAAAAACTGCTCAAACAAATCGAGACAATGCTATGAAAAAATTAGTCGAAGATGAAAAACTTTTTCAACAACGTGAACAAGCACTTAAAATAGCTCAACAAAAACATCGACAAGCCGAAGAGGATTTACGTAAACAACAAGAAGTAGTTACAAAACTAAAACGGGACTTACATCTTGCTAAACTAAAAGAACAGCAATGCAAAGCCGACGAGCAAAAAGCTCAAGCTGAAGTAAATCTCGCTCAGCAAAATGTAGCATTTGAAGAAACGAATTTAAGAGTAGCAGAATTTGAATTACGACTTGCCCAAGCCGATCCTAATCCTTCACCAAATCTTGCTTCCAAACAAGCCGCTGTACAAAAATGTCAAGCTGCGGTACAAAAAGCGAAAAATAATTTAAAAGTTCGTCAAGAATCTCATCAAAAGAAAAAACGTGATCATGAACAAGCCCAAACAAATCGAAAAAAACTTGAAGAAAAAGTTCAACAACAAGAGAAAAATTTGCAAACACGACAAAATGATTTAAACAATAAAAAGAAAGAAATGGATACTGCTCAAAAGAATGTTACTGATCAAAAGAAAATCATTGAACAAACGAATAAAAATATTGAAACTTATAAAAAACAATGTGAAAATCTTTCAAAACAAACTAAAGATAAAAGAACGGCTATTAATAATATTAAAAATCAAATCAATGTGAAACAAAAGTCGATGAACGAAGCAAAAACTAAGATGGATGATTTAACTAAGAAGAAAACAACGGTTACTCAAAAGAAAAATCAAGTAGAAAAAGAATTGACAAATCTTCGATCCGACAGAGATACAAAAGTGAATACGCAAACACAAAAACAAACTCAATTGAATCAAACGAAACAAACTCAAAGAACTATTAACGGACAAGTTGATCAAAAACGAGCAAACATTGGAAATTTTGAACGAAGTATAACACAAAAGAAACAATTCGAAAATCAAATAAAAGCAAAAATAAGTAATGCACAGGAAAATATGAAATTAGCAAGTAAATCAATCCTTGAATTAAAATCTGAAGTTCAACAACAGCGAACTCGTCGAGATACAACAGAAAAACAACGTTCAAAATGTGAACAAGATTTACAATCATCGAAGAGTAAAATTGAAGGTTTCGAAAATGATAAACGACGATATGAAGAAGATCGTAAACGATTAGATCGTGATATTCAAAAGAAACATCAAGACTTGATTGAAAAACAAAATGATCATCAGCAAATTCAATATAAATTACAACAAAATCGAGATGAACTTCAAACGAAACAGGCGGAATATGAACAAAATAAACAACGAAAAGCTGAATTAACAAATGCTTTAAATGAAAACAAACGAAAAATGCGCGCAGTGGATGCAAAAATTAAAGAAACAAACAGAAAATTTGATCGACAACAACGATTAAAAGAATCAACCGAAAATAAAGTTCGAGAAATTGAACGAGATATCAAATCAAAAGAAAAAGAATTGGAACGATTCAATAAAAACATTAATGCTCTCGAACAAAAACGAAACAATGTCGAAAATTTACGTCAAACAGCTTCGAAGAATGTCGAAGCAGCAGAAAGAAAAAAAACTCTTCTCAATAGTCAAAGTACGGATTGTGATCGAAAAATAGCTGAACATCGAACACAAGCGAGTCGTATTAATCGAGAACTTACAACAAAACAACATGAACGTTTTCAACATAACCAGAATAAAGTTACATTTGCTAAAGTTACAAATGAAATTGTTGAAGAAGAAGAAGAAGAAGAAAAAGACACTGATAGTAGAGGGATACGAAAAAAACATCATAATAAAGCACGAAAACAAGTTACTCAGCGTTAATCCGACACTTCCATTTGATCAGCATATAAATCATTGAATAACTACTTGTAATATTTTAGTTTGAAATAAAAATCATTTTTCATTCTTTCTTTAATAAGTTTTTATATTTCCTAGTTTGATCTAAGTTCAATTTTAGATAAAAATTATGTCAAGCGGTTATCAATCTTTTGTTGAATATGTGTCTCTTGAAAAATGTGGTGAATGTGACATTCAATTTAATACGACACGAATAAATAAAATTCTAGACAAATTTAAAGAACTATACGGAGATGAAAATATAGACGATAGTTTTGCGCGAGAAGAAACCGTGAAGAAATTGATGGATGAATTGAAAATAATCGATGATGGTATAAATTTTGAATATGTTGATATGGTTGTTCAACAAAATTCTGATGAAGATAAAATTAGAATAGAATTAAGAGATAAATTTCTTCCTCCTGTGGATATGAATGAACCGACTGCTGTCTTTACGAATTCAACAGCAACATTATCAGTAACAACAGAACCATCTACCACGGCATCACCAACAACAACAGGATCGTCAAGTACAAAAGCAAAAAAGTCCAAAAAAACAAAATTAGAACAATTAATCGAGAATAAGTCGGAGATCGTTGATAATATCATTTGTATAATCCATAAAAAAGGTCCACCTCGAGATGAAATAGATGATTTTTTTCGAGATTTTCTCTTCTCAAAAATTCAACCACCTCAGTAAGTTAGAAAAGTATTTTAATCTAGATTGTTTTATCTTCTACAATGTTTGTCTTTTATTCTAGGCAGCAATCAATTTCCCCGATATTCGATGAAAAACCTTATGATTTAGATAGAGGTACAATCTTAGATTTATTTATTCGACAGCAAATGATAGATCGAGGTTTAATTACATTTTCAAGTCCAAGAAGTCGTTTTCGTCTCGTTGAATCTGTTAGTTTAACTGATGAATTTGATTCTTGGATATTTGATCATTTTCATGGTCTAATGGATATTTGGTTAGCCATCGATTTAACAAATCAAACAAAATTTCCTGAAAAATGGAAACTAAGTCCAACAGCAAATATAAAATATACAATTGTTAAACAATTGCCATCGGGTGATGCTGAACAAACAACAAAACATATTGAACGTCCAAGTACAAAACAATTGGATAGTTTTATTCGAGATGTTTGCCTTATTGAAGATAATGGTTTAGCTGATGTATGGCTTGAAGCATTGAGAAAAAAAGAAAATATTGAAACATATGCACATTTAGCAAATCTTAATCAACAAGAATGGGAAAAAATCGACGAATTACCTATGAATGCGTTAAAGATATTAAAATTTTATGTTGATAGAGAAAAACAAATGGCTGAAGAATGTAAAAAGAAAACTGTGGCTAATTCAAATGAAAGTAAGAAAGAAAAAAGTCGATTTAATCAAAGATTTTCTTTTAATTTTTTGAGAAAAAGATGATTCATATTCAAAAGCAGAATTGCGTGCTAATTTACATATGATTAAATTATATTTTGTTCGACAATTGGAAGATCAAGATGGAATTCCGACACTTCCACGATTAGAAAAATTTTGTGTTGAAACAGCTTTTGACGAAATGCGTGCAGAAGGTTTTGAAGATGATGGACTTTTTGGTGAAATGCAATTATTTTTTCAACCATTGACAATCACTGAAAATGAATTATGCATTAACTCTTCGTTGAGAGAAACTATGCGTCAGAAAGAACTCGAGGAACAACAACAATTACAATCCAATATAGATGAATCAAATGAAACATTAACAGCTGAGAAAGCACGATTAGAAACTGCAAATAAAGAATATGAAAAACTGAAAAAGCAGCGAGTTGAAGAAGTAGCCGTTGACTCTAATAAACCTCCTCCCGCTAATCTTCAAGAAAAAAACAAACGAGATATGGAACGGACAAAAAAAGATGATACATGGCGAAAAGTAAGAGCAGCCTGTATAAAGGAAGCTAAAGAATTTGAAGACAAAATAAAACGAATTGAAACATCGATTGCCAATTCTCAAACATCACTAGATGAAGTGAAGAAAACGTTAGCAAATGATAAAACAAAAATCGATCAACGATTAGTTAAACCTCATCGAGGATTTATTATGTATGGACCACCAGGTAAAGTAGAGATCAAGACATAGTAGAAATGAAAATCGAATTACTTTGATTTTTAGGTACGGGAAAATCAGTAATTATGAGTAAATTGGCAAAGAAAGTTGGTATTGCTATGCTTGGACCACCATTAGCAGCTGGAGAACTTGAACGCCCTTTAGTTGGTCAATCAGAAGCAATTATTTTAAGTCTTTGTATGCGCGGAAATCGTTTACCTCATCTGATGTGTTGTGTTTCAATTGATGAAATTGATTCATTAGCTCCAAGACGTGATGAAGATTCATCCGAAGGAAAAGTTGCCAAAATTAGTGTTTTATTATCTGTTATTGAAGGTATTAAGGATGTACCTAATCTAATGTTTTTTTCGGCAACAAATCGTTTACATATGATGGATGAAGCTTTTCTACGTCGTATGTCTGGAAAATTCTTTGTTGGTCGTCCATCATCAATTTCCAGAAAAAAAATTCTTGAAGGAATTCCGAATCATATTATAAAACTTGAAATTCGAGAAAAATTAGCAACAGCAACAACAAATTTTAGTGGTGCTGCTTTAAAGTAAGTTCTATTCTTACGAAATATTATCGAATAACAGTATTTTAGAGCATTAACAAGTGCGATCACAGTTCATGATATAGCTGTACGCCGTAAAGTTCCGAGCTATGAAATGAAAGAAGATGAAGCATTATTATTAGCTGATAAAGTAGCTCAGCAATATCAATTATTTCTTGGTCTTGATACATTACCACGTTTAACTTTACAAAATCTTTACACACGTCAGCAATCGTCCAGAACAAAAATAGAAACAATTGAATTTCGACTATTAGATCAATATCGTTTTACAGGAAAAATAATAATTAGTCTAGAAAAAAAACAGAGATACGTTCGAATCGAAGGAATTCGATTGCAGAATGATGAACTTTATGTTCATGAAGATCCTTTGAATGAAACGGAACAAAGTCTTCAACAATTACTTGAACGTATTACAAGCTATGGAGATGATCGTAATGTTCAATTATTACAATTAATTGATTTAAATTTACTTTCATCCAAAGGTGCATATGATGAAAAGAAAATCTTTGAAACATTAAAAGAACGTTATGATGAATGTATTGCATACAAACGCTCAATGATTGTCTATGATTTGGATTCATTAATTGGTGTAAATCGATCGGAATCGGAATCATCTATGGGAACATCGGTTAGTTCATCAGTTGTTAATCAAAGTATTTATACTTATGTTGTAAGTCGGTTTCGTGAAGCGAAACTTGAAGCAAGTAAAGCGAACAAGAACGAAGTCAATGAACGATGGGCAATCGCTGTTTCACGTGATCAATTTTTATTGAAAAAATTTACAGCAGATGTTAATTTTACACTAACAGCAAAGCAAGAAGAAGAACAAGAAGAAGAAGAACGTCGATCAAAAGTTCCAATATTTTGTGCAAAATGTCGAGATTATTATATTGAAACCGAGAATAAAATGGGTGCTTGTTGTTATCATGATGGTTTTGTCTATGATAATTTAGCACCTGGTTTAGATAAACATTTTCCAAGTGAAGCAATTCGTGTATTAAATAAAGAAGAATCACTTCCACCACCAGACCCAACACAAAAGGATCAGGTAGATCGAAAAAAAACTCGATTTAAATATATATGCTGTTCTGCAACACTTCAAATTGGTTCTGGTTTTAATGGTTGTAAAAAAGGTGAACATAATTTTGGTACTGATGATGAGAAAAAACGACATGCAAAAACGAAGAAGAAAGATCTGATTGCAGAATGGGAGAATGTTTGTTTTTATAGTCCTGATAATTATGATGCATATAATGAACTAATGGACTCAAGAGATAATACATAACTTTTTCTTTAATTGATTAAACAATATGATAATTGAAACATTTTTTCTTGAAATTTTTATAATAGATAAAAATGTTCTTCATTTAAAGCCAGAATTAATTTCAGATTATGTAAAAATTAACACCGGATTCGTAACATAGCCCCAATGATAAGTGTACCTGCTTAAACAGAGTGTACAGTATTCTAATGAAATTCAATGTACACGCTATTTTACACGCTGCGGGAAAAAACAGCGTGTACATTGTACACTTTGGTTTTTTGTTTTACACTTTGCATTTTCACTGATATTATTACTTTTCTGCTTTTGTTTTCTCACAAATATGTTAAAAAATCCTAGTGGCGGCGCCAAGGGTGGACTAGGATGGGCTCAGCCCACCCTGATTTGAGTTAGGATGGGCTAAGTCCACCCTAGTGAAAAATTCTGGCGCCGTCGTTAAATAGTCCTTGATTTTCTCTTTCAGTTGTGTATATAGTTATATACAAAGTTATTAAATACTCATTCTTTCGACTAGGTGCCTCGCTGTATTTTGAGAAATGTCCAATTTTTACCAGTGAATATCCGTTTTCAAAGAAAGCATTATAGATACGCAATCTGCGACCAAAGCAGTTTCAATCTAGCAGCCTCGAATAGAAAATTGCATTATTCTTCTATATAAAGCGTAAATAGTGCGTCAATAAATCCTTCAGCTGAAAGAAGAATCGAATCGCACCACGATTCCCATTTCACTGTGACGTAACCTAGAGTGGTTATCGTTTTGGATAAATATAGATATTAATGTTTACAAATAGTTCTCAAAGAATACTTGACGTACATTCAAATTACGTACAGAACAGTTCTTGAACTCCTACATGTATTTTGGACGGATAGTTAGAAAAAAAATTCTAGGTATGGAAAGTAGACACACTTTACACACTCACATTATGCCATCAATAACAACTTTGAATTCTAATCTTAAAAATTAAGGTAAATAGAAGTTTGTGGAGCGTTCGACGGCGCATATTTTGAAGAAGACATTTATGTTCTATCGTGTGCCTGACGGGAGATACATTGAAAACAAAAAATGTCGCGAAACTTTTGCAATGTCAGGTGTTCGCTTTCATCCATGATGTTGATCAATGAAAATGTCAGCTAGCATTTTTGTATGATAAACGGTCCGAGTTTAGTTTTCTTGTATTTCAAATCTTCGCACATCATTGTCTAAGTGAGAAATAATCTTAAAAATTGCTTTGGTAAAAACCATTCTTTTGTAAATACTTAATTTTTGCGCTTGTACATTTGTGTACGCTTTGGTTTGGAAAACAAAGTGTACATGTACATTCTATTTTAGATTCTCATTGTAAGCTATGATTCGTGATCCTCGACCTCGATAACCCCTCGATCAACCCTTACTCGACACTACAATAACTAATGATCAGCTAATTAGCTAATTAACTCATCAGTATTTTTGGAAACTAACACCGGATTCGAGATCCTCGACCCCGATTACCCCGGGTCAGTTGTTTCCTGATGACTATCCTTGAGTTTTAATGAACTCATAAAATGCTGCAATCTGATTGGATTATGCAAACAAACAAACAAACTTTTAGCATTTTAACGACCGTATTTTATACGCTATAACCCTTTCTTTCAGAAAAGGGAACAAATATAATAAATCTATATTGAACAAAATACATTGAACATGTTTCAACAGATATACAAAATAAAAATAAAAGATAAATTTATCACAATGAAAGAAAATTAAGTATTTTTAATATTTTTCTTTCGATTATCATGCTTTTTGGAATGAATTTTTCTTTCTTCTTTCTTTTCTTTCTTGTGTTCTTTTGAATATTTATTTTGCACTTCGGTATAAGTATTAATTTCATGTCGTTTAAGTTCAATATTTCGGTCAATTACATGAAGTTCTTTTTTGCGTTTAAATCCTTCTTGTTCATTTGTATTCAATTGTCGATAAAGATTAGTTTTCTCCATTGTAGCTTTTCTCCAATCTTCTAAAGCTTTATTTTGTTTATCAGCTTCTTCTTTGTATCTCTTGTAGATGGTTCCAATATTTCTGTTGACATTGTCTAACTCTTCAGTTGTACTTTGAAAATCTGTTGTAAGACTTTTTAGTTGAGTTTCAGCCTCTAATTTTGATTGATCCTGTTTCTCAATTCGTGCATTTATATGTTTAATATTCGAATCAATTTTTAAGACTTTATCTTTATTTTCATGAAGCGAATGTTTCAAAGATTTTAGTGTGGCTTCAAGTTGAGAACATTCGGCTTTCTTTAATTTCAGATCATCTCGATGTTGATCCAGTTTAGCTTTTAATTGTTGTTGTTTATTTTGTTTTTCAATCATTTCTTGACGTTTTCTTGCTAATGTTCGATCTAATGCTTGTTGTTCTTCTTGATAATTCTTCATCAGATTGTTCAATTCTTCTGCTTGTCGTTGTGTAGATTGAAAATCTTTATCGATATTGACTTTTTCTTTTTCAATAGATTTTTGACGCGTTTTTTGTTCTTGAATTTCGGCCTTTAATTCTATGATTGATTTGTCAATCATTGCAAAATTTGCTTTGATATTGATTGTTTTTCCTTTTAATTCATTGTCTTCTTTCTTTTTTGCTGTTTTTTGATTTTCAATTGAAAGAATATCTTTTCGTTTTTCTTCGATTTGTTTCTGAAGACTTGTCTGTTCCGTTTTTGTCTGTGTTATTTCTGTTGTTATGCTCTTCAATTCATCGGTTTTAGTTTGCTTTTGCGTTTCAATATTTCGAATCGCTTGTTCTGCCTTTTGAACTCTATGCTTGGCATCGTTTTTCTTAAGATCCAAATGATTGAGATCAGATTTCATTCCATCAAATCGATGTTGCTGATTTTTAATTGTTCTTTGTACTTTTTCAATTTCTTTTGTTTTATCTTTTTTAGATTTTTCTACTTCTTTAAGTTTCTTTTGTGAATTTCGAAGTAGCTGATCTGCATTAGTCACCGTTTTCTTTTGATCTTTGATACGCTTATCTGCTGAATCAAGTTCTTCTTTTCGTTGAGTTAATTCAGTTTTTTTTGTTTGAAGATTGGTCTCTTCAGCTTTTAATTGTTCTTCCGATGTTTTAACCTTCGCTTTGGATTGTTCGTGATCCGTAATACGTTTTTGAAGAAGTTCATGTTTTTGCCGTAAAGCTGCTTTTGATCGGTCTAATGCTGATTGACATAATTGCACAGCGATTTCTTTAGCGATTAGAAGAGCGACACCAATGAATGGATTTACGATCATAGACCTGATGATTAATGTTAAAGCTGAATTTGCAGCTTGTAATACAAGTTGTGCTGTTTGTACGGCCATTTCTGCTTCTTCGACTTCTCTTTGCGTTTGTTGTCGAATTAAATTACATTTAACTTCTTGTTCTCGAGATAATTGTAGATTTTGTTTAGATTTCATCATCTTTTCTTCTTGTTGTCGTAATTCACGTTGTGCCCGTCCGTGTGCAGTTTTAGCGAGTAAAAGTTCACGTTCATATTGTTTTAAAATTTCTTTTTCATCCTTCAATTTGTCTTTACATTGATCTCGATTACTTTCAGCTTGTGTCAAATCTGTTTTGATTTTTGTCAGTTCAGCATTAAGTCGTTGACTTTCTTCTTCAGATTTCTTCTTTTCCGTCTCGAGCTTTGTCATTTCTGATTGTTTCTTCGTAATATCTCCTTGAATTTTACCTTCTTCTCCTTTTAATCGTGCTGATTCACTTTCTTTCGACTTAATTTTTTGACTAAAATTAACGAATTCGATAAAAAAATCTAAAGATTTTCGTATTTAACTCACTTTAATTGTTCAATTATTTCTTTACTTTTTCTTAATGCAGTTTCTTTTTCTCCTAAAACCTTATTTATTCGTTTCAATTGTTGTTGTAATGGTTGAAGTGTCGATCGAAGATCTCGAAGTTTTTCTGTTAGGTCTTTGAGTTCTTTTTGAAGTTGTGTTTGTCTTTGTTGTGCTTCTTTTAAATCTTTTTGAAGATTAAATTTTAATTTTTCAAAATTCTCTTCCTCTTTTTGTTTCAATGTAATCATTTCTGTCATTCGTTGCATTAAATATTCTAATCGATGTAATTCAGCATTTAATCGATCACGTTCACGTTCTGATTTAATTAAAATCTGTGAAACTTCATCAATTTTCTTTTGTAATTCTTCGATTTGATGTTCAGATGCTCGAATTTCTTCTAAATTTTTCAATTCTTCTTCTGCACGCCTCAATTCAATTTCAATAGCTTGAAGTTGTTGTAAAATCTCTTCCACTTCATTTTCAACAGTTTTTATTTCACGTTGAATATCAGCTAGTTCTTTATTAACTTCTTTTTGTTCATTTTCAAGCGTTTTCTTATCTTCTGAAATATTAAATTTTTCATCGTTTTGTTTTTCGATTTGTTCATGTAACTTGTCTAAAAGTTTCGTTTGTTTCTCTAATTTATCTTGCTGATTTTCCTGAGTTTCACGTTTACGACACAATTGATCTTCTATTAAAACACGTTGGTCTTCAGCTGCATTTAAATCTTTATTGATTTCCATCACATTGTTTATGTTTCGATGAAATGATTCATTTAAAACTTTCAAATGTTTATCATTTTTCTTCACTTCATTTTCAATACCTTCATGTTCTGCTTTCAATTCTTCTAACTCTTTTGATAAACGATCTTTTGGAGCTTCTAAATCATCTATTTCATATCCAAGTTTCTCTATAGTTTGTCGTTGGATTTCGGAATCATCGTATGAAATATTCGGATCCATTGTTGTCGCTGTTGAATGTGCCATATTTATGAAATCGGATTTTGTTTTTCAAATTATATATTTCATCTAGTAAGATTATACGAAAATAAAATCTTGTTGAAGAAAAAAACACACACGGTCGAAATAAAAGAACGAAAGATGAGAACATCATGATTTTGTTCTTTTCCCTCGATTTTTCTTTTGGTAGAAAAATTTTAAAAAGAATACGACTTGTTATTTTGATTTGATTTTATAATTAACAAAAATTCACTATTTCTAAATAAACTGTTTGTTTTTATCGTTACCTTCCACTCAAAGTTTATCCCTATCAGGTAATGACTTACCAAGAAAATAAATTCCTCGCTTCAATTCTACTACAATGACTGAAAAAAAAACCACGATATTACCGATTTTTCTTTCTCTCTTCTTTTTATATATTTACTTGTGAGACACGAGTAAGACGTTTTTATACTCACAAGAACAACAACAACAATTACATTGATTGCGCAAGAACGAAAAAGACAAGAAATGAGTATCGTGCCATCAAGAGAAAAATATAATAGCTGTGAAATATGTTGGAATATTCTAATATGACACATTCGTTATCACATAGAAAGATAGTGTTAAATTAGAATATACTTTAGTAATCAGTTCGATTGAATTAATCTCAATGATGGAGGGTGAGGTTGTATATTTTTCTTACCGAATTGGTTTACTGGAGTAACATAGAAATACGCGTGCGATAGTCTGATGGCAAATAAGTATAGTTTGTTATCAAGTCTGTCTCGTTCTTTTCGTTTTTTCCCTGAATGAAGAAATATTTTTGTGGGTTTTTTCCTTTTTTCCTTTCTTTCTTTCTTTCTCTCTTTCTTTCTTTCTTTCTTTCTATCTTTCTTTCTTTCTATGTTTTTATCTAATAGATATACCACGACAAACTGTATTTATTTTGCTGTTCTTGAGGGTGAGTTTATATAAGAAGATTCAAGCATCCATACGACGCGTTTCGATCCTTGCTTAAGGGATCATCATCAGGTATGTCTAGAATCTTAACTACATCGATCAGTAAAACCTTAATATTGAAAATTATCATATAATAGTCGAAGAGACTATCAACAAGATAGAATTTAAGGGTGAATCAATTGATTGTGAAACAGACCAACTTGTATAGCTAAGATACGAATCAATCTGCTGATCTCAACTTTTGCTTTTTCAGCAACCGATATTTGTGTCGAAATAATTTCAAATAATGTGCTATGTAAAAGTAATGAGACAAATTGATGTCGATGCTATTACAACTCACTCGATCATTTGAACATAGTTCGCTCGTTATTGAATAGAGTAAGTAAAGTTGTTACTAGAAGACACTTAACAAATACTGTCAGCAGTTTCTCTATTAATTATCAAAATATTCTTTTTGAACGACAAAATCATGGTTGTTACAACTTTTTTATCAGATCTTTTTGCTTTCTTTGAAAATTTTCTGGGTAATTGATTGAGATTTTAAGTTTGAGTTTCTCTCATAAATCTTTCGTTCCTAATTAACACTGTATTTTCTAAATTGATTTAATTTTGAGTGAATTGGGTGGAGATTTTTGTTATTAAATGCGAATGATATTTTGACCAGTTAAGCATGCTTGGACGTCTTGTGTATAATGATCATCACTTAATCCGGTCATATCAAATCCAAATCATTTGAATGAGGCGGATTTATGAGTGACTTTAATCGCTTCCGAAAACATCCATTTAGATGTGTTTCTGTCCTTAAGGGAGAAGGTCTGCTTTCGATGAACATAAACATGATTCTTTTTTGTGATAAGACCATTCGAGCCATAGTTTTAGGTTCAAACGTTATTTAACATTTAACTTTAACATTGGATGATATAATTGATAGTTCAATGTACTCCTTTAATCAGTTCAACCTAACTTGCTTACTTAAAAAAACGAGAAAACTACTGATCTTTTACAAAAATTAGGCACATTTATATGATGTGTAACAACATGGTTTTAGACGTCTTCATGCTCTTTCCTTCTTTTTCTCTATTTCTAACAGTTAAGAAACAAACGATATATGGTTCAAAAGTGGACATCTTCTTCTATTGAAAGCAACTTCGAGTGACCTTAATCAATAGCATGGAACTGAATAATATCATCAGACAATTGTCTCATTACTTTTGCATCGCACATTATATACTCACGTATTCTTCTTTTGTGTTGATTGCGGAAGGTCATCCTTGGTCAAAATTTGTTCCTGTTGAAAATTATTTTCATCTTTCTATAATGAATGAAAATAAGATTCGAATTTTTTAGAAAGAAGAACTAGATTACCTTAGAACTATTGATTTTCGTTGAATGGATGATGGATGATAGAGTTTCTGTTATTCTTGAATTGCACTACAAGAAAAAAAAAGGAAGTTATGAAATCGATGGATTTATTTGATGCACATCATTTAGTTTGTTGGATTTTTTTCTTGCATTATTTAGACTGGCATTATTCGGAAAAATCTTTGTTTGAAATCCAACAGTCACGTGAATGACCCTTCCTTGACGTTTCATTTTGATTGACGGATGTTTCGGCTTGGAATTTGTCTATCAAATTGATATGTTACAGCTATAAGATTCTCCTAGGACAGATCAACATTTTAATTATTCCTAGGAAAATTTTAAATTGTTCTGAATTTGAACTACTCCTGTGACATGTATATTTATAAGATACCTTCGCAATTCTTGTATGGTATCATAATAAGAGTATAAAGTTAATTAATACAATCCGACCTAAAACAATCATCCTTTTCTAGCAAAAATTGATTTTTGGCTTCATTGATTTCTCATTATTTTGTTTATATGTTTCTATGTCCTTTTTAATATAAATTCATTTAATTCACACACATATATATATATATATCTATTATTTGGATGAATTTTACGACTTGTATTTTATTTTATGATTATATGAATATCAAGTTGAATAGATTTTTATCGATCAAATATTATATTGTATGATTCTGAAAGGTAAAATGATTGATTTTAATTCAAAATTTTTTGTTATATTTCTTGAGAATGAAGATGAAAATCTATGAAATTCAAATATGTACTATCAAGATAAAATTAATACAAAAATCAAATTAAAATGGTATATTTTTAAAAGGATTCTTTTCATTTTTTATCGATTTATGACGTACATTATTATTTTTTTCTCTATCTTCTTTTCAAAGTTCAATACATGAAAATAATTAATTTTTATAAATATTTGATACAGTGAACATTTGAATAATTAGAAATTTATTAATCTTTTTCAAATAAAAATTTAGTTAGGTAAGTTGAAGTTTAACAGAATAAAAAGATTTTTTTTCCTAAAAGCTATACGAGCATTAACTATTGATTTAGATAATTCAAGGAAAGAAATCAAATAAAATTAATTCTTAAAAATTGAAAATAGAGTCACCTGGTCGCAACGAAAAGTACATTCCCAATGATGTATAGGTCATTTTATATTCAAAGAATTTATTGTTAGACTGTTGAATGAAAAAGAAAAGAAATCACACTCGAATCAATTTGTAATAGTGTTAATATTCAAAAATTAAGGTCATCTGCTGTGAAGATCCACCGCATGTTGCTGTATTAACGCCTCCCCAATTACTGTTACCAATATTGGGTCGAATGATATATCCTGTAGGACAATTAGATCCGCTACATAAAGCAGGAGGATTTAACCAAACTTCACCTGCATATCTTGCACAACTACTCCATACATTACCATTACATGCTGTTGGAGAAATATAATTTACATTGGTGTATAACGCATTTGCAAGAGCGGTAACGATCACCGGATCATTACACGTTTTTCCAGTTGTATCATAAGTACCTTTTATAGTTACTTTCGTATAAGCTCGTGGGGTAAGCGATGCTACAAATGTACTCCAACTATTCATTTGTGCTGATGTAGCTGAAACACCTGTTAGCGGGTCTCGCAGGACATCTATGTATCTCTCTCATGTGTGTCTGTATCTCTCTCTATCTCTCGCATATATATAGACGTATGAAAGTATGTTAAGTTAGTTAGTTACTGTTTTTTTATATCTTTCTCTTTTCACATAATAAACATCGTCAGCTCGGAATCGAGCTAACAATCGCGCACAAACAAACAAACAGACATTCTTCTTTATACGTATATATAGATTTAGAGGTCTACAGGTTCTATCTCATATGAGTGCTGAAAACCCCTTACAGCTAATTCTACAGTATTACCAACTGGTTCTAATAGAAATACTAACAAAAAGTGTTCGATAAGTTAAATCCATAGAAACAAATCATTTCATCTTCTTATTTCAAACAAATAACAACAACTGGATTCTTCAACGTCGACAGTTATTGTGCGGTTAATCTATAATAATGCAACGCGAAAACAAAGAACAAAAATGATGACAAAATGATTGTGTGAAATATATATTCTGAGCGATACTAGCAACATGATTTACTTACAAATATTTTGAATAAGGTCTTCATGAGGGTGAGGGTGAGCGTGAGGGTGTATGATAAATAAATTAAAGCGAATCAACAATAAACAAATTTTTGTTTTTATTTTTCAATTTATTTGAATCTTTTGAACTTTTACTTGTTTTTATGAGAGAATAATGAAAAAAGAAAAAAGAAAAAAATCCTTTTAAGAGTCATTCCATGTAAGCCACGACCAAATCACCGATAAGGTGCTCAATCAAGTTTCTCAGATTTTGATGATTTTTGGATATGTGATAGAGGAAAGAATTTGACGAATTATAGCGACTTCCGAATCCGAAAATCTTAAATCATCTAGATTCTATAAGCAATTTAAGAAATACAAGAAATATGTCATTTTTGATACGAATGTGCTTGCATCTCAAGAAGGGCAGATCCGATTGAGCTGAAATTTTGTGCAGACCTAGACCTTAGTATGATATACTTACCAAAACATGAGACCGTTCGGTCTCTAGAACCCCTTTGCTATAGAATTTAGAAATCGATTTTTTCCCAAGATATGGGTTTGTTTGAGGAATGGTTTTCAGATATTGATAGTACTAGGCCTAGGCTACCATCCCATGAAAAAATCAGCGTGGGATCTCTATAAGGTTTTCAATGGAGGATTTGCACTGGAAACGTTTTTTAGAGATCCCATGCTGATTTTTTCATGGGATGGTAGCCTAGGCCTAGTACTATCAATATCTGAAAACCATTCCTCAAACAAACCCATATCTTGGGAAAAAATCGATTTCTAAATTCTATAGCAAAGGGGTTCTAGAGACCGAACGGTCTCATGTTTTGGGACAAAAATTTTTTGGTAAGTATATCATACTAAGGTCTAGGTCTGCACAAAATTTCAGCTCAATCGAATCTGCCCTTCTTGAGATGCAAGCACATTCGTATAAAAAATGACATATTTCTTGTATTTCTTAAGTTGCTTATAGAATTTAGACGATTTAAGATTTTCGGATTCGGAAGTCGCTATAATTCGTCAAATTCTTTTCTCTATCACATATCCAAAAATCATCAAAATCTGAGAAACTAGATTGAGCAAGTTCGGTCGTGGCTTACATGGAATGACTCTTAAATAAATAAATAAATAAATAATAAGCTAGATTTATGTTGAGCTGAGAGAAAATGAAAGAAATGAACTTGTTTTTAGTTTATTTTTTTGAATTTTAAGTGAAATAAGAAAATTGAACTGATTTTGATTTAATTTTCATACGAAAAAGATTCTTAATTCTATTTTAGGAGTGAAAAAATGTAAAAATAAAGAAAATGTTGAACTGAGAGTGATTATATAAGAGAATTTAAGTGAAACTTGTTTTTCTATTATTTTTAATTAGAATTTTATTTGTTTTTGAATATTTTTAATTAGAATTTTATTTGTTTTTGAATATTTTTATTTGAAAATAATGTGTTAATAATATATAATAAATTGTAATGAACAATAAGTGACGCGTTTCGAATTTTTCTTCAGACTATATTGTAACTATCATCGACCGGTATGCTGACCCTATACAATTACCTATACACTATCTATTGACCTTCTCCATCTTTGTTCTCTCATGTGTGACTATTCCTATATAAACCATGTTGAATAAAGGAGAAGACATGTTGTGCGAAGATACATTCACATTTCATCACAACACTCTCAAATATTTTTGAAGATATGAGAGAAGTATGCTTCTCTTCTAGTTGAATCTCCTAAACTTGAAATAGATGTCTTTATGTAAGCAGATTTGAAGAAAGTGACATACTTTATATGATTTTTAAAAATAAATGAGATATCATACGACTGAAGCCGAGGAATCACTATATCCGCTAAGATCTTTAAATGCACCGTGAATACCAGTGAAAATAGACTATTGAAAACGGTTTTTATGGATGAAGTGGTACTTTTTGCCCGATGATCTAGTCGAAAAATAGCACCAATCGATAGAGAATTTAATTCTGTATGTGTATAAAGAAATGAACATAAATAATCTGACATAAACGAAACGATTATCAAAATCGATTGACAGTATTATAAGAATTAATTGGAATAAAAATTTAGGAGATCAAATCACAATTATTTGATTTGATATAGAGGACAACGAATAAGATTTATTCATGAAACTAATAAGTTTTCGAAGACATAGAAGAATGTTTTAGAATATTCCGATGTACTCATTGAACTAAATTATTGCTTCATTTATATGAAGTTCTCATGAAGAAATTATTTATCAAATGCATATACAATGTATTCATATGCAACGCAATATAAACTGATTAACTAAAACGAAATGACAAGGAAATACTAAATTTCAAAAGTAAAATGATAATCATGAGAAAAGAACTATACAAGATTGTATTCATTTAATAATTATACGAAAGTTCACTCATAACAATATATGATTGAAATATTACAGTCAGCTGTTAATACGACAATAAGATATGATCATGTCATCAAACGGAATATTCCATACTCTACACTTATACTCTAATATCTTTTGAAAGTATTAAACCAATTTTATTTAGGATCTGGCTGCACTGATCTCAGTTAGAAGCTATGAAGCAAAGAGGACAAACAAATAATGACATGATAGATTCAAATTGAAAGAAAATATTTCAACCAAATCTTTCCATATATACTAGATATACGATGTTTCTCTTTTCGATTATCGTATCGACGTAAAATATTAACAAAAGCCATTCATCTTGTAAAAAATGTGCGCACTCTTGGAACCTAAATTTGGCCAGTTTTTATATTATAATTTTCTTCTTTTCAAATACTATCTACATCGTACAATTGGATTATAATAAAGAAATTCTCTAAAAAAATTCACCTAGTGCACTACTATCAGACATATAAAAACAATATAAACGACAAAACATCGTTGGTTCTTGTGTGAAGTGAATACACAACTGTATTTTTTGATAAACAATAATGCCAATCGAATATCCTAAATTATCCTATCATCAATTGTGTTTGCAAAAACCCATTTGATGAAGCCGTCGATTAGTATACCTTCACAGTATTTGCAAAAATCCTTTTCATGCAGCCATTGATTACTATATCCTCGATAGTATTTAAAAGAACCTTGCTAACGGAGCCGTGCAGTATTGTTCCCTTGAGCGTATTTGCAAAAACGATTTTCTCTGAGTCGTGGATCATCTTACCCTGTATCGTAGCGGAATGAACGGTGGTCTAGAGATATGATGAGCAAAAACTCTTTAAAATCTTAAAAACGGTTCACCTCAGAAACCTACAATTCCATCAACGATTTTTTTGTATATGTGCCATCTATAAACCCTTCGAAGGTTTATGTAATGTTGCAGAAAAGACAAGAATTTTGTACTATACTGTTACTTTTCACAGTGTAGCGAAATTCGAATCGTGGTCTTTTAATTTTAAACTCAGCATATGAAAAGTCTTCTAGTCGAGACGAAATACGTATCATGGTAGCTATACTCACACCCTCAAGATGATAACAAAAACAATCAAGTGAAGCGTATTTCATTGACTCCTGAAGGTACAACATCATTTCTTAATCAAATTTCACAACATGTTAACACAATCATTGGAACTGAATTTATGTAATCGAACAGAACTTATTCGTTTTAATCCGTGCATTTCTATAATTTTATATTAACCAAAATTTTCTCTTTGATCGAATAAATAAACAGACATATTCACTTTTCGAAAATCCAAAAAGAAACTATACAGATTTTCAGCTATTCAAAGAATTTTTATTTCAGTATTATAAACGAAATAAATGCGGAAATCTCGGACCTATGTCCAAGTATTATGTGTACTCCAAAAGTGAAAACCGGCATTTATTTTTTCCTATGTATTTATTTTACAGGAATGAAAGGATTACAAAGGGAGGACAGTAGAGGTAGTTGAGGAAAGTGAGATGGGAAAGGGTAGTGAAGCCGGAGAGGTGAAGTGTGATGGAAGGGGTAGTGGAGAGTGTGGAGTGAAGGAAGGGATAGTGGAGCTAGAAGGGTCAAGAGTGAGGGAGGGGATAGTGGAGCTCGCAGGGTGAAGTATGAGGGAGAGGATAGCGAAGTTGGAAGGGTGAAGTGTGAAAGAAGGGGTAGTGAAGCTAGAGGGGTGAATGTATTTACAGTTACAGTATGGTGTTGAGGGCGCTGGGCAGAAAAATCGGTGGTTGTGCCAGGAGAGGACAGAGGACCCAAAAAAACGACTTTAACTTTACACTCACTATTTCTTACTGAAAAATATGCGTTAGTTTCACAAAAAAGAAGAAAGAACAACTATCTACTGTGAAAAAAATTAAACGTCATTTATTTTTCTTCAATAGTCTTTGTTTCGGGTTTTGGATAAAAATGAATATATGCATCGATGGTAAATTTCGAACGTTGTTCTATATAATTTCGATAAATATCTTCTTTTCCAGCTATTTCATGATGGGAATCATTAATTTGAAGTTGTTTCTCTAAGATCTTTGGTTGAATATCGATTAGTTTCCGTGCAAAATCGCATAACTCTTTATAAACAATTTTGAAGTTAGATGAAATTTGATTTAATTCAGGTTCAATATTCATAAATTCAGTCTCTAATTGTTTGACATGTTCGTTAATTGTTGAAATTCTTTTTTTAACAAATTCAATTTCACCTTTTGTATACTTAATATCACTGCTTGATCGATTTTCTTCATCAATACTTTGCTGAAGATTGTGAATATTTGCGCGAACATTTTGACTTTCTTCTTCATTCTTATGTAGTTTGTTTTTCAATGGTTCCAAATCATCTCGACGTTTCTTTTGTTGAGTTTTGACTAATTCAATTTGCTTTTTAAGTCGATATTCAGTCAATTGACAATTTATAAGTTCATACTTTCGAAAAATGAGTTCTGTTGTTTTAGTTCGTAGATATCTTTCTAATGCAGTTTGATTTTCTTCTTCAATTTCAATATTTTTCTTAGCAAATTCAATGGTAATATTCATTGGTTGAAGTTTGTTTTCAAGAGTTTCAATTTGTTTTTGAATTTCTTCCGATTCTCGCTTTTGATCCCTCAAGATTTTTTCAAGACCACTGTTTTTATCCGAAACAATTGGAGATAATCTTTGTAATGTATTTTTTCTTTCATTTAATTGGTTATCTTCTGTTTTTAATTCAAAAATTTCACTTTCAATTCGACGAATATCTGCTTCTTTAGTCAAATCAAATGTTCGGATTTCATTTGTCGTAGAAATAATATTCTTTGATTGAACAAATTCGTCATGTTTCTTTTGCATTTTATTTCGTTGCGTATTCAAATCTTCTTTTAAGCTCTTTAAATCATTTAATTCGGCTTCATATTGTTTGATCTTGTTCAAGATAAAATTTAAGCTCTGCTGATTAAGTTCCATTTCTTTTTTTTTCAATTTCATTTGATTCCATTGACTTGCGCTTTGGCCTTTCAGTTCTTCATTATTTTTTTCAGCGTTTTCAATATTAACAAGGATGTCGCTAATTTGTTTTTCAACTTCTTCAATGTCTCGTTCAAAATTATTCAATGTTTTTTTGCTTTCGTTAACATTATTCTTTTCAATTTTAATTTGTTTTTCTAAATTTTCCAAGGCTTTTTCTGCTTGAATTCGCTCTGATGTTGCTGTTGTATAATCATTTTCTCGCTTTTCAAGTAGTTTCTTTTGGTTTTCACACTCGCCTTTAGCTTTTTCCACATCTGTTTTTCGTTCTTCAAGCATTCGTTGTTTTGTATCATGACCAACAACTTGAGCTTGTCGATTTTCTCGAGAAAATTTATTCATTGTATCAAAAGCTTCTTGACCCAACGTCAAGGCTTTATTTGTCATTTTTAAATTTTGTTCAGCAATTTTTCCAGAATGTTTAGCATTTTCTAGTTGTTGCTTCGAATCTTTTTCCTTTTTTAATAAATTACATAATTTCAAGTGTGCTGTTGGAAGTTCTTCAATAATTTGTCGTAATTTTTCTGCACCTTGAGCTAAAGTTTTTCGATGATTTCGATGATCATTTAAAAGATTTTTCAATTTATCTCGATTAGTTTTTAATTGTTCTTGATGTGTTTTGAGATTTTTTTCAGAATTTGTTACATCACTTTTGATTGTTTTCATTTTTTCCTTAATATCATTATATTCAGTTTTATTCGTTTTCATTTTTTCATCAATTTGGTCTTTTTCATTTTGTATTGATTTCAAATTGAGTCGGATATCTTCTTCATTTTGAGTTATTTGAAAATAATGTTCTTCTTCATTTCTAAAACTAAATGATTTATAGAAAATATTTCAATCTCAAAGTGTTGAAACTCACATTGAGGTCGTTGAATTTGTTGTAAAACCGATTGTTGTTGTTGTTCCTGTTGTAATACTTTCCGAATCTTTTCTTAAATCCTGAATTTCTTTATCTTTTTCTTGAATCTCCTTTGCAATAGTTTTTTGTCGACTATCAATTTCTTCCAGTTCATTTTTAAAACGTGCTGGTATTTGATCTGATCCTTTTCGTTTATTTTTATTTAATTCTTCAATAAACGTTTTCGAATAATTCAATTGAGCTGATTTTTCTTGAAGATGTTGAAGTTGTTCTTTATCATTTTTTTCGTTCTTTTCGCTTGCAATCAGCGTTTTTCGTGATTCTGAAAGATCTTTGTCTTTTGATTCTTTTTTCTTTTGATAGTCTTGTAAATCTTGCTCAAGATATTTCATATGTGATTGAAGAATTTCAATTTGTTTTTCGTTACTTTCAAGATCATCTTGATAAATACTGATTTTGTATTCATCATCTTCAATTTGTTTATCGATATCTTCTTGTTGTTCAAGTAATAATTGATGTTCTTCATCGAGACAACATTCTTCATCAGTTTCGCGATTTAAGTCTGCATTCAATTCATTCGAGAAACTTTTTTTTTCAATTGGTTCGTTATATTGATCAAGTTCATCATAAAGATTCTCTTGTTGTTTTCGTGCTTCATTAATTTCATCGTTAAGAGATTTTGTTTGTATTTTTTTCAATGTTAATTCATCTTTTATATCGGATAATTTGGTTAAAGATTGTTGCTCCTCATCAATGAGTTTATTTTGTTGATTGAGTAATTCTTGTAAATTAATGTCAACTTCTGTTTCTTTCTTTTGTAATTCACTGATCTCATCGCGTAAAGCTTTGAAAACTTCCATCTGATTTTCTCGATCATCGAGACCTGAAATATCGGGCGAACGTTTGGCCATATCGAAAAATTCTTCTAAAATAAAATGAAAAATAAAGCAATTTTTTATGTCGACCAAAAATCAAATAGATATTATATTTATTATTGTTATCTTTCTCTCAATGGTGAAATTACAGTACAACAAATGAATTGATTTTCAAATGAAAAGCGATTGAGGTAGAAGTACTATTTACTTACGGTATTCTGTCTCAACTTTTTTTTTCGTCGACAAAAACACAATAATATACTTGAAATTTTCTTACAATGTACCCCGTAAAATATGTCTATTACACGATGACTGGCCTCGGATCACGTTTTTCTGGAAATATAGGAATCCTTATAGGATTATATTTTACTAAAATATAGGATTTTCAATAGAAAATGACAAAAATCATAGGACTTTTTAAACTATGATTTCTATTGAAAATTTTAGTTTTCACAGGTTAACAAGGAACTCTCGGCTACCTAGTGATTTGTATTCTCAAGGATGTGGTACATGCTTTTATTTAAAAAATAATTTCCTATGTGTAATGGCGGTCAAAATGATTCTTCCATCCCTACTGCGTTATTTTATCTTCTGGGTTGTTAAGATAAATATTAAAAAGATCACATTTCTATCATCGTATAGTCCATGATATCGGATATATGTATAGAAATTTTTAGAGTTTGCTTTGTTATTCATTCAGATTGAAAGAAAGCTGTTATATTTTTATTTTACAGTTGTGATAAGTGAAAGATTTCTGTGCTTTGTTCTTATTTAAAGGACAATATACCATATTTAAGTTGAAATAAGGTAATATAATAGACAACAAGTTTCTGCTTCGCTACAAAATATACTATACAGACAATATTCAATAGTTTAAGTAGAAGTTGTCTTTTTAAAAGTTGATCCAATACCTTATGAATATCATTTGATATTATAAAGTATACGATGATGGAAATGTGATCTTATTGATATTTTTCTTTAATTACACAGACGGTAAAGTGATACGGTAGGAAAGGGTGAACGATTTCGATAATCATTGTATTTCAGAACTGCAAACAATATTTCCTAAAGTACTATTGAAAAATAAGTATGTTTTTGAGCCCTGTTGTCGTCAAAGAGTTCAGTAATATACGATTCTGTGCATATCCCTAGAAACTATCATAGAGCTCCAGGTTTTCAGGAACAGAAGCCCATATAGAATTTCAAGTTCTTGAGAAGAAAATCCAGAACTGACACTCTATATATGCCTGATTAGACGGACTTCATTTAATTTCTTTTTTGTATCTTTTACGTTATTAATGTTTTGTTTGGCCCATCAATATAAATCCCGCCCCTTTCGCCCACTTTTTTTCTGACACAAGCGATGTTTGTTTACTGGTCAAAAAACTCTTGTTGCGCCACTGATGGTGATAGAAAAGGTCTCATCGATCATTAGGGACAATTAGACAAATTTCAGAGATGATTTGAAACTGAAATGAAAACTAAAAATCCTACTAAAATATAATCTTAGTCGTTTTCATTCACTAGAGACCTTCTCATCCTCACTCGATTAATTCCCTGAGTTAAAGTCCTCTTCCTCATCATCTGATATCATTTTCCTAATTTACATTTTGCGTGAACAAATTGAGTATTTGATTAAATGTGCTGATATGCGAGTTCTCTAATAATTGAAAGCTGTTTATGAGGGAATCGATCAATCTTTTTGGCATCTCCTATTTTATCGACAAAATATAGGTAAATAGGACAAATGAGCGATATATAGGACAAATTATAGGATTTGTCAAAAATATAGGATTTATAGGAAATATAGGTCGAATCCGACCCCAGCTTGTCGATACAGACTGCGACCTTCCACCTTACATTCTTTCTCTTCGAACAGAATCGAAAAAAGAAAAATGACTAAAGTTGAGTTGAGACATGAGTGCGATAGGATCTGTTCGAAGTTTGTGTATTCATCATCCATGAGGAGAGAATCTTTTGAATTTTTTCAATAGTTAAGAATATTCACAAAAATCAAAACGATCTTATGCATCGACGATAATTGTAAAAGTTGATTGTATCTCGATTGTTTGTAGCATATAAATAGAAGCATTATACAACGATGTAAGAACAACAAAAATATCGAATAAATATTTCATATATCAGTAGATATAACTTACAAATTAATTTCAATTTTATTATTGAACACAAGATAGAGATTATTTAATGTGCGATGCAAAAGTAATGAGACAAATGTCTGATGATATTATTCAGTTCCATGCTATTGATTAAGGTCACTCGAAGTTGCTTTCAATAGAAGAAGATGTCCACTTTCGAACCATATATCGTTTGTTTCTTAACTGTTAGAAATAGAGAAAAAGAATGTTGTTACACATCATATAAATGTGCCTAATTTTTGTAAAAGATCAGTAGTTTTCTCGTTTTTTTAAGTAAGCAAGTTAGGTTGAACTATCAATTCTATCATCCAATGTTAAAGTTAAATGTTAAATAACGTTTGAACCTAAAACTATGGCTCGAATGGTCTTATCACAAAAAAGAATCATGTTTATGTTCATCTTGAGCAGGCCTTCTCCCTTAAGGACAGAAACACATCTAAATGGATGTTTTCGTTTCGGAAGCGATTAAAGTCACTCATAAATCCGCCTCATTCAAATGATTTGGATTTGATATGACCGGATTAAGTGATGATCATTATACACAAGACGTCCAAGCATGCTGAACTGGTCAAAATCTCCACCCAATTCACTCAAAATGAAATCAATTTAGAAAATACAGTGTTAATTAGGAACGAAAGATTTATGAGACAAACTCAAACTTAAAATCTCAATCAATTACCCAGAAAATTTTCGAAGAAAGCAAAAAGATCTGATAAAAAACGTTGTAACAACCATAGTTTTGTCGTTGAAAAAGAATATTTTGATAATTAATAGAGAAACTGCTGACAGTATTTGTTAAGAGTCTTCTAGTAACAACTTTACTTACTCTATTCAATAACGAGCGAACTATGTTGAAATGATCGAGTGAGTTCTAATAGCATCGACATCAATTTGTCTCATTACTTTTGCATAGCACATTACTATCGAACGAAAGTCATACGCTAAAAATAATAATAATAGATGTAATTTATCGTTGTACATACAGTAGGCCATGTGGTAAAGACATCAGATGATTTTCTTACTTTATATGCATGAAAATACGCACCACATATAGAAGAATTCGTTTTAATTTTTAGCCAGTGCATGATTCGAAAAAATAAGATGAATGACTAAACCACTTCCAATGCCATCTGTTAAATAGCAATTCAATTCTATATCATCTACATTTTTGTTTCGAAAACTTCTTTTCTCACTTATTTGATAGATTCCATTGAAAATACGAAAACAAACGTGGAATTATAATGTCAGTTGATTGTTCTTTAATTTGCGCATAGTTCATACTCAGTTCAGTTGTTAATCCAAGGTAATTCACTCATAAAAATTGCAGTCGTATATAAAAGTACCGTGATAATAAACATAAATAGTGTCCACCAGTAACCGAGAATATATATCATGGGATTCGGCAAAAAAAATGCCAGCTACGAGAGTACATCCAGTGATAATTGCCGATGAAATAATGCCAACATCATCATATATGTTGATGTTTTCGATCCAATTACAGAACGCTTCGATTGAGATATATTTTCATCTTTTTTCACCGATATTTGCTCTCCTTCATATGCTGCATTCGATTGTGTAGATGAATCCATTTGTCCAACACAGGAAAATGGTAACAGAACATAATCGAAGAGCTTCTCTATATGATGAACGTGGATCAAGAGAAGCAATACATTTAAAAGGACGAAATGTATCAATATGTTGTGTTGGCAAGGATTTCGTGTAAACTTCAAGATCCATCTCATAATATTTCAATGCATTATCATATTCGCCAAGATCATGATAGACTTCACCCATATTATTATAAGTTGTACCAAAACGAAAATGATCAGCTGGCAAATGTTTTGAACGAATCGAAAATGCTTTTCGATGACACAATCAAGTGCTTGAGAATATACTTGAATCTGATGGTTGTAGAACTTGTTTTCGAATTGATAATGATCTATCGAACAAATCGAGCGCACATTTATCTTCTGTTGCTATTAAACCAAATAAATACAAACAATAAGCTCTCCAACTATGATCATTCAAATCGAATTGCCACTATTATTCAAATTTAATTAAAATTACTTCATTTCTTTATTTATCTATGAAAAAAAAATAGCCGAAAGAATTCTTGAATTTATTTCGATATTGATTTCATATTTTGTAAACAATCAAGTATTAGCTGTCGAATGATCTTGTTCATTCGTATCATTTAAAACATAATAACATGTTTTTTTTTGTCTTCATCATACATTATCAGCCTGTCCTATATTACGTTTAAGTGGAAAGAAAACATGTTAAACAATTTAATGTTGTTTTTCTGAAAATGAATGTTTTTAAGTCACGCTTTGGTCTAGAAAGTAAATCGGCAGTCAAAAAAACTCCAAGGCCATCTTTATTGGTGACTTTACTTGCATGATGTTTGCTGATTATTTGATTTGTTTGTTTCTTCTAATGTTCTCTAGACAAACATCAGGTAAATCATTCGAATCAATAGAAGCTCTAAAATATTTTATAGGTTTATCGTATAATCAACCAATTTTTTGTCCGAACGCGTCATGGAACGAAAATGCAACTACTTTTGCTAGCAGTGATACTATTGGTGGAGATCCTTACGATATTTTTGTTACAACTAATAACACTGTCTATGTACCTAATAGAAGCAATAAATTCATAATTGTAAGGCCTGAGGCAAGCTTAATACCATCGAGAAATATATCAACATCTTCATCTAGTATAAGAACTGCTTTCGTCGCAGAAGATAATTCAATCTACTTCGATTATCGATTGAATTCGATTAGGGAAATACGAGGATTATCAGCTAATTTATCAAATACTTTTTCAATCGTGCAAACATACGAAAATTGCTATGATATTTTCATTGATATTAGCAATTATATTTATTGTTCTCTACCAGATTATTATCATCGAGTCATCAGAAAATCTTTAAATAATTCATTTGATCAAGTTAAAATAGTTGCTGGGACTGGTGTTAGTGGTTCAACAACATTCATGTTAAATTGGCCTCACGGAATCTTTGTTGATACTAATTTGGATTTATATGTAGCAGATCGCTCTAATCACAGAATTCAATTATTTCCATTCGGTCGATCAGATGCAATAACAATAGCAGGAATTGGATCATCACCCTCAACAATTGATTTGAATAATCCAACTGCAGTGATTTTAGATGCTAATAAATATGTTTTTATTGTTGATTATGGGAATCATCGCATCATCGGAAGTGGACCATATGGATTTCGATGTTTAGTTGGATGTAATGGATCGGGTTCTGCAGCTAATCAATTAAAAAGTCCACGAGCAATAAGTTTCGATACGTATGGTAATATATTTATTGCTGACGGAACGAATAATCGGATACAAAAGCTTGCATTGATAACTAATTCTTGTAGTAAGTTCATCAAACTAGAGAATATCTAAGCTTTCTTTTACTTTTACTAGATGTATCGATTAGAAATAATGGTAATTATCTACCCGTTTCATTTTGAAATCTTTTTAGTGCTTTCTTTAGTCACATACTCATCAACAAAAGATTCTCAAATTATTGCAACAAATACATCTAATAGTCTGTTTACTAATATTTTCGATCTATGATAATATCTTTCTTATCTAGGTATATCTTATAATCAACCCAAATTTGATGCATCTACTGTTTGGAATTCAAATGGAATCACAATTACTGATAGCAATACAGTTGACACACAACCTTTTGGTATATTTATCAACAGAAACAACACGATTTATATACCTGGTCGAAATTCAAAAGGTATATACATTTGGGAGAATGATAATATCAATTTCACAAAGAAAATCAATACTAATCAGTGGACTCAATTTTCTATTTTTGTAACTAGTAATGGTGATATTTATACTAGTTCTGCAAACTCACCCTTTACTATCAATCGGTGGTTATCAAATGAAACTAATACTTCTGCGACTATTGCATATAGTGACTCAAACTCA
>Ga0209935_1001778_pt1 | contig 30818 bp, 27 predicted proteins | sample ThiBio_1000_plan_2_FD_183958 | JGI IMG/M metagenome (GOLD analysis project Ga0209935, IMG submission 183958) | Wastewater bioreactor microbial communities from Cape Town, South Africa - Thiocy_cont_1000_plan (SPAdes) | ecosystem: Engineered > Bioreactor > Thiocyanate-remediating >...
CGGAGGATATGCCCGGCTCGCCTCGGTATCGGGGCCCGATCTCAACCTGCTTGCCCAATGCGCACCCGGCACCCGGGTCCGTTTCAAAATCAACACGCCATGAAAGACATCAACTGCGACCTCGGCGAAGGAGAATCCGCCGCCCGGACACGGGCGCTGCTCCGTTACGCCACCTCGGCCAATATCGCCTGCGGAGGACATGCGGGCGACATCGCATCGATGGATCGCTGCCTGCAACTCTGCGCCGAGCTGGCCGTGCACCCCGGAGCGCATCCGGGCCACTTCGACCGTGAGAATTTCGGCCGGGCCGAGCAGCCGGTTTCCCCCAGGGAGCTCACCCTCCTGCTTTCCCAGCAGATCGGCGCCTTGCAGCTCGTGGCGACAAGTCACCGAATGCGCCTCCGCCATGTGAAGCTCCACGGCGCGCTCTACCATCAGGTCGACCGAAGCAGGGCATTGACTAAAGCCTATCTGGATTTCGTCGCCGCTTTCTGCCCTGGACTTCGAATCATCGCCCTCGCGGGCGGCAGGGTACATCTTGAGGCCAAACGCCGGAAAATGGCGGTCTGGGGAGAGGCCTTCGCCGAGCGACGCTACCGGGAGGACGGCACACTGGCCCCCCGCACGGAAGCAGGCGCGGTTTTGGAAGACCCGGAAGAAATTCGCCGCCAACTGGCGAGACTGGCCGACCGGAATACGGTCGACACCATTTGCGTGCACTCGGACTCTCCGCAGGCCACGCGAACTCTGAAAATCGTCGCCGGGGCGCTCGGCCCCGGCGGACGAAAGAAACAATAACCTACTCGGTGATGATGTCCTTGTACGTGAGCCCTGCCGGGATCATCGGCAGCACGTGCTCGGTGTACGGGGTCATCACGTCAAGGACGTAGGCTTCCTTCGAGTCGAGCATGCGCTGGACGGCGGCGCGGAGGTCCTTCTTGTGGAGGACGCGCTCGCATTTCACGCCGAAGCCCTTGCAGATCTCGACATAGTCGGGGTAGATGCGCTTCAGGTCGCGCGGATCACCGAGGAAGGTGTGGCCGCGGTTGCTGGAGTAGAAGCGATCCTCCCACTGCACCACCATGCCGAGGTGCTGGTTGTTGAGGATGATGGCCTTGGCGGCGATGCCCTCGATATGCGCGGTGGCAAGCTCCTGCACGTTCATCAGGAACGAACCGTCGCCATCGATGTCGATGACTTCCTTGTGCGGCAGAGCCACCTTCGCGCCCAGAGCGGCGGGATAACCGAAGCCCATGGAACCGAGACCAGCGGAGCTCACAAAGGTGCGCGGCTCGCTGTAGTTGTAGAACTGGCCGGCCCACATCTGGTGCTGGCCCACGCCCGTCGTGATGATGGCCTCGCCCTTGGTCAGCTCGTTGAGGAGCTTGATCACGTGCTGCGGCTGGATCGCGTCCGGCGTGTCGTTGTAGGACAGCGGGTGCTTCTTCTTCCAGCCGTCGATCAGCTTGTACCACTCGGGGTAGCGGGTGAAGGATTTGGCGCGCTTCAGGCCCTGCTTGTCGAGGATTCCATTGGCGCGGGAAAGGGCATACTTCAGATCGCTCAGGATCGGCAGGCGCACGAGCTTGTTCTTGTTCAGCTCGGAGTTGTCGATGTCGATGTGGATGATCGTGCCGTGCTCGCAGAATTTCTCGACCTTGCCCGTCACGCGGTCGTCGAAACGCACGCCGATGGCGATAAGGAGGTCGGCTTCGTTGGCGGCATTGTTGGCGTACACGGTGCCGTGCATGCCGAGCCACTTGAGCGAGAGCGGATGGGTCTCCGGGAAGGAGCCGATACCCATGAGGGTCGTCGTCACCGGGATCTGGGTGCGCTCGGCGAACTCGATGAGCTCCTTGGAGGCTTCACCGGTGATCACACCGCCACCGCAGTAGATCACGGGCTTCTTGGCACTCTGGATCAGGCCGATCATCTCGTTGATGGCCACGTCGTCAGCCTTCACCACGGAATTGTAGCCACGCAGCGCCACTTCCTTCGGATAAATGGGCTGGGCGCGCTGGTTCTGGATGTTTTTCGGGATGTCGATGAGCACCGGACCGGGGCGGCCGCTCTGCGCGATGTGGAAGGCTTCCTTCACGATGCGCGGGATGTCATTGATGTCCCACACGAGATAGCTGTGCTTCACGATCGGAAGCGTGAGGCCGAACATGTCGGTCTCCTGAAAAGCGCCACGGCCGATCATGTCCTGATTCACCTGGCCGGTAATGGCCACGAGCGGCACGGAGTCCATGTAGGCATCGGCAATACCGGTGACGAGATTCGTCGCGCCCGGGCCGGAGGTGGCCATACAGACACCAGCCTTGCCCGTCACGCGGGCGTAACCCTCGGCGGCAAACACACCGCCCTGCTCGTGGCGGGGCAGGATCACGCGGATCTTTTTGGACTTGGTCAGCGCCTGGTGGATCGGCATGGAAGCTCCACCGGGATAGGCAAAAATGACGTCGACCCCCTCGCGCTCCAGGCAATTTACAAGAATGCTGGCCCCGTCAGTGAGCTGGCCACGATCCGGCGCGGCCTTCGGGGATTTGGAGGAGGTTTTCTTTGTCTTCATGAGATTTGACGTGAACCGGATACTTTAACGAGCCATCTGGCAATTACCAGACCAAAAAGCACCCAACATGAGATGCGATAAAAAAGAAAAAGCCCCGCATTGCTGCGGGGCTTTTGAAAAGGACGCTGTAGTCAGTCGTTACTGAAGCGCAGTCGGGGCGTTCGTGGTGCCGACCGTCGTCGATCCGAGGCCAACCAGATTGGCGTTCGTGCCCTGCTGTGCGCGGAGGATCGTCGCATCACCACCCTTGCGAACCACCACGATACCCTTGTCTTTGTAAGGCGAGGGGCTGGCTGTCGTAGGAGCAGTGTACGGAGTGTAGTTGTAGGTGCAGGCAAATAGCGTGTTGCCGCCATCATCTTCACCCACTGCAAAAATCTTCACCGCGCTCAAGGTGGCGCTAACCGGGATCTGGTTGAGGTTAACCGGAGTCTTGCCCGGAGCGGAAAGCATCTTGGCGAGATCCTGAGCCTGGAGGTAACCATTGGTCAAATTGTTCTGCCACACCGTGAAACCCATGGCTTGGTTATTCGTGGTGGTCCAAGCCGGGCCGTCTCCCGACGTCGTCGCATCCAGCGAATAGGTCTGGGTAGCAAGCTGAAGCTGGCGCATGTTGCTCATCGTCTGGGTCATCTGACCACGGGCGAGAGCACCGGTGATGGCCGGCAGGGCGAGGGCTGCGAGGATGCCAATGATCGAGATGACGACGAGCAGCTCGATCAACGTGAACGCGGAGGAACGAAGTAGTTTCATTGGGGTGATGAGATATGGTCTCCCCATAACCCTGATTTGTCAATCGTTTCCAGAGGGAAATCAGCCCTTGTACTTGAATGCAACCACCCCTAGCGGAGGCAGGTCCACGGCGATGGAATGCGGCTTGCCTTGCCAGGCCCACTCCTCGGTTTGGCGTCCGCCATAGTTGCCAACATTGCTGCCTCCGTAGGTCTCGGCATCGGTGTTGATAATCTCCTCGTACCAGCCGGGGCGATTGACCCCCACGCGATAAGCGCCGCGCACCACCGGGGTGGCATTGATCACGAAGGCGATCTCGCTGCCGTCGCGGCCCTTGCGAATGAAGGACCAGACGGTGTTGTCGGCATCGTTGAAATCGATCCATTCGAAGCCCGCGTAGCTGTCATCCTGGTCGGAAAGGGCGGGCTCGTTCTGGTAGAGCCAGTTCATATGCTGGATCAGCCGGCGCAAACCGTCATGGAGCGAAAACTGGGTCAGGTGCCAGTCGAGGCTGCGCTCGTGCGACCACTCAGCCCACTGGCCAAACTCCATGCCCTGGAAGATGAGTTTTTTGCCCGGATGCCCCCACATCCAGGCGAGGAACATGCGGACATTGGCAAATTTCTGCCACATGTCGCCGGGCATCTTGTTGAGGAGCGAGCCCTTCCCATGCACCACCTCGTCGTGGCTGAGCACGAGGATGAAATGCTCATGGAAGGCATAGAGCATGGAAAAGGTAATATCCCCCTGGTGAAAGCGGCGATGGATCGGATCGCGCGCGATGTAGCGCAGGCTGTCGTTCATCCAGCCCATGTTCCACTTGAACCCGAAGCCCAGCCCGCCCTCCCAGGTTGGCTTGGAGACGCCGGGCCATGAGGTGGATTCCTCAGCGATCGTGACGACGCCGGGGAAGCGCTCGTAGGCGATGGCGTTGAAATGCTGGAGGAAGCTGATCGCCTCGAGATTCTCGCGACCGCCATGGCGGTTGGGCACCCATTCGCCGGGCTTGCGGGAATAGTCGAGATACAGCATGGAGGCCACGGCATCCACGCGCAGGCCGTCGAGATGGTACTCGTCGAGCCAGAAGAGCGCGTTGCCGATGAGGAAGTTTTTCACCTCATTGCGGCCGTAGTTGAAAATGAGCGTGCCCCAGTCCATGTGCTCGCCGAGACGCGGGTCCTCGTGCTCGTAAAGGCAAGTGCCGTCATAGCGGGCGAGACCGTGGGCGTCCTTCGGAAAATGGCCCGGCACCCAGTCGAGAATGACGCCAATTCCGGCCTGGTGGCAGCGGTCGACGAAATTGCGGAATTCGTCGGGATTTCCGAAACGACTGCTGGGCGCGTAATAGTTCACCACCTGATAACCCCACGATCCATCGAAAGGATGCTCCATGACGGGCATCAGCTCGATATGAGTGAAGCCCATCTCCTTTACGTAGGGAATGAGACGGTCGCCGAGTTCGATGTAGCTGAGGTAGCGATTCCCATCCTCCGGGATGCGCTGCCAGGAGCCGAGATGCACCTCGTAGATGCTCATCGGGGAGTTGTAGACATCCTTCTTCGGGCGCTGCTCCATCCAGTCGGCATCACTCCACGAGTAGCGATTGATGTCGTACACCATGCAGCCCGTCTCGACGCCATGCTGGGCAAAGGTGGCGAACGGATCGGTTTTCAGAAAGACCTCGCCCTGCGGGCCGCGAATCTCAAACTTGTAATGTGCGCCCTCCTGCACGTTGGGCAGGAAGATCTCCCAGATACCGGATGGTACGAGCTTGCGCATGGGATGAATGCGGCCATCCCAGTTGTTAAAATCCCCCACCACGCTGACGCGCTGGGCATTCGGGGCCCAGACGGCGAAATGCGTTCCCCGCACTCCGCCCAGCTCCATGATATGCGCGCCGAGCTTGCGATAGACCTCGTAGTGCGTGCCTTCGTTGAAAAGATAGATATCCATCTCCCCGAGCACCGGGCCAAAGGAATACACATCGCGCTCCCTCCAGGTCACCCCGGCATAGCTCTTCATCTCCAGGAAGTAATCGAACGGCCCCTCGACTCCACGCAGGACGGATTCGAAAAATCCGCAGTCATGCACTTTCTGCAGCGGGAAACGGCGGGAGGAATCCTGGGCATCCACCACGACGACCTCGGCGGCGTCGGGGCGAAGCACCCGGGCGAACCAACTGCCTTGCAGCTCCCGGATTCCGAGGACCTTGAACGGGTCGCAGTGACGAGCCTCGATCAGGGGGTAGAAGTCATCGTCCGAAAGCGTCGAAGGATTCATGGTGCCAGTCTAGGGAGACCGCGTGAAAGTCCAAGGCCGAAAATGCCTTATGGGAGGGTCAGGCACCCCCTGGGGTCCCGGGGCGAATTTCGGAAAATACCAGCCGACGCGCCACTGAAAGATATCCCCGATGCCAAGGGAAAAGCGCCTAGCGCTGCTCGATCGGGACAAACTGCTTGCCCACAGCCGGGCCGACGTACTCGCTCAGCGGACGGTAGAGGCGGTTGTCGGCGAGCTGCTCGAGGACGTGAGCCGTCCAGCCGCTCGTGCGCGCAATGGCAAAGATCGGGGTAAACATGTCCGTCGGGATGCCGAGCGAGTAGTATACCGTGGCGGAGTAGAAATCGACGTTGGCATTGAGGCCCTTGCGATCCTTCATGATCGTCGCGATGCGCTCGCTCATGCGGATCCATTTGCCCTCGCCAAGCTGCTCACACAGCTTGATGGCCATGGCGCGGAGGTGCGGAGCGCGCGGATCGAGCACCTTGTACACGCGATGTCCGATACCCATGATTTTCTTCTTCTGGACGAGTTGCTCCTCGACCCAGGCGTCCACCTTGTCCTCGCTGCCGATCTCGAGCAGCATCTGGATGACACCCTCGTTGGCTCCACCGTGAAGCGGTCCCTTGAGCGTGCCGATGGCAGAGGTGATGGCGGAGTAAATATCGCTCAGGGTCGCAATGGTCACGCGGGCGCTGAAGGTCGAGGCGTTCATGCCATGATCGGCATGGAGCACGTAGGCCACGTCGAGCGTCTTGGCCGCGTCTTCGCTCGGAGTCTCGCCGTTGAGGAGATAGAGGAAGTGAGCGGCCTCTCCGAGATCCTTGCGCACCGGGGGCAGATCGAGCCCCTGCCGGGAGCGGTGGTAGTAGGCGGCAATGACGCCCATCTTGGCAGTGATACTGATGGCCCGGCGGTAGTCCGCCTTGTCGCGGTCGTCACCGCTCACCTCGGTGTCGTAGAGCCCAAGCATGGACGTAGCCGTGCGCATGACATCCATCGGATTGGCATCCTTGGGAGCCGTCTTGAGGAAGGTCACCACACCCTCGGGAAGGTCACGCTCAGCGCGAAGGCTGGCCGTAAAGGCACTCAGCTCCTCCTGGGTCGGCAGTTCACCGTAGAAGAGGAGATAAACGACCTCTTCATACGTCGCCTTGCCAGCGAGCTCATTGATATTGTAGCCCGAATATATCAGTATTCCCTCCTGACCGAGCACATCACTGATGCGGGTGGAGTTGGCGACAATACCTTCGAGTCCTTTGGCTGTAACGGGCATAAGCGAATTGGGTTTCCCCCAACGGTATGACCCGCTCACCCCGGTTCGCCAATCAAAACCTGCCTTCGTAAACGATTTTTCACCAAAGTTTTCCTGATCCTTGCGAAAAGCGAAAAAGGGGGCAAAGTTGTGCGCTTTTCCCGCTTGGAGGATGCCTGCAAGCCCATTTCTCCGCCCTCCGGGGAATAAAAAAAAAGCGCGCTCACACCGTGGTGTGAGCGCGCGATAAAAGCACTGGCCTGGGGTTATTTGCCCCAGTGGCGGATCAGCGTGTCGGCCATCTCGGCCGGGGTCGGGGAAACGGCAATACCCGCGTCCTCAAGCGCCGCGATCTTGGCGGCAGCCGTGCCCTTGCCGCCGGAGACAATGGCTCCCGCGTGGCCCATGCGGCGTCCCGGAGGCGCTGTCGCGCCGGCGATGAAGGCCGCGATCGGCTTCTTGCAATATTCCTTGGCCCATGCGGCGGCTTCTTCCTCGGCGGTGCCGCCGATTTCGCCGATCATGATGATGGCCTCGGTCTCCGGGTCATCGTTGAACATCTTGAGCACGTCGGTGTGCGAAGTACCGTTGACCGGATCGCCGCCGATGCCGACGCAGGTGCTCTGGCCGTAGCCGCGCGTGGTCAGCTGCCACACCGCCTCGTAGGTAAGAGTGCCGGAACGCGAGACGACGCCTACGTTGCCCTTCTTGTGAATGTAGCCGGGAGCGATGCCGATGCGGCAGCCGCCGTGGGACTTCTCTCCCTCGCCGGGCGTGACGAGGCCGGGGCAGTTCGGCCCGATCAGACGGGTCTTGGAACCACGCATGGCCTGCTTCACCTTCACCATGTCATTGACCGGGATGCCCTCGGTGATGGCAACCACGAGATCGAGACCGGCGTCGACGCCTTCGAGGATCGCGTCAGCGGCGAACGGCGGCGGGACAAAAACCACGGAAACCGTTGCGCCCGTCTCTTTCACGGCCTGATCGACGGTGTCGAAAATCGGAACGACGTTGGAGAAAAGCTGGCCGCCTTTACCGGGGGTGACGCCTGCGACGACTTTGGTGCCGTAGTCGAGGCTGAGCTGGGCGTGCTTGGCGCCGAAGCTGCCAGTGATGCCCTGGATGAGGATGCGCGTGTCGGGATTGACGAGGATGGCCATGGTGTGGGGTTAAGAATGGGAATGTTCCGGATGATGCGCGGAACGCTGGTGAATGGTGATATCGTTGCCGTCTGGGTCCTTGATGCCGAAGAATCGGCAGATCGGGCTCTCCATCGGCTCAAAAGCAAAGGGCACTCCGGCTTCGCGGGTCTTGGCAACAAAGGCGTCGAGATCGTCGACCTCGAAAGCCACCCCAGGTCCGCTTTGACCTGACGGCGGCCACGCATTGGAAATCGCGACCGTCACACCGGCGACATCGTATTCGATCCACCAGATGCCAGGCATGGTCTTGATTTCCTCCGCGCAATAAACCTGCAACCCGAGAAAACCTTCATAGAAGGCGCGCGCACGGGCCACGTCCGTGACGGGGTATCCGATGAATGCGACTTCCTTGATCATTTTCGTGAATCAGGCTGCCTTGGCAACTGCCGCGACGACCTTCTGGGCGGCGTCGAGGATGTCGTCGCCGGTGATGAGGGCGAGGCCGCTCTCGGCGAGCGTCTTCTTGCCCGCCTCGACATTGTTGCCTTCCAGGCGAACGACGAGCGGGATGCTGAGGCTGGTTTCGCGGGCTGCTTCCACGATGCCGTTGGCAATGATGTTGCAGTCCATGATGCCGCCGAAAATATTCACGAGGATGCCCTTCACGTTGGCATCGCCGAGGATGATGCGGAAGGCTGCGGAAACCTGGTCCTTGGTCGCGCCGCCGCCGACATCGAGGAAGTTGGCCGGTTTGCCGCCCGCGTATTGAATGATGTCCATCGTCGCCATGGCGAGACCGGCGCCGTTGACGAGACAGGCGATGTTGCCGTCGAGGCCGATGTAGTTCAGCGAGTACTCGGAAGCCGCCACCTCGCGGGGATCTTCCTCGCTCTTGTCGCGCATCGCCACGATGGCGGGCTGACGGTAAAGGGCGTTGTCGTCGAAGTTGAACTTCGCGTCGAGCGCGAGGAGTTCACCCTTGCCCGTGATGACGAGCGGGTTGATCTCGACCATCGAGCAGTCGCAATCGATGAAGAGCTTGTAGAGACTGGCAAACAGCTTGACCGCCTGATTGGCGAGCGGGCCGGTGAGGCCGAGCGTCGCGGCGATCTTGCGGCTTTGGAAAGGCATGAGGCCGAGAGCCGGATTCACGCCCACGCGGATGATCTTCTCCGGGGTGTGCTCGGCGACGGACTCGATGTCCACACCGCCCTCGGTGCTGGCGATGACGACCGGGGCCGAGGTGGCGCGGTCGAGGAGAATGGCGAAATAAAGTTCCTTCGTGATGTCGACGGCTTCACCGACGAAAACCTTGCCGACTTCCTTGCCCTCGGGGCCGGTCTGGTGCGTCACGAGCACCTGGCCGAGCATCTGGGAAGCGAGGTCACGAGCCTGGGCCGGGGTGTCGCAAAGATGCACGCCGCCCTTGAAGCCGTTCTTGAACGTCCCCTTGCCGCGTCCGCCTGCGTGGATCTGGGCCTTGACGACAATCTTTCCTCCGAGTTTCGAAGCAACGGCCTCGGCTTCGTCAGGAGTAAAAGCAACCGCTCCGGGTTGGGTCGCGACGCCAAATTTGGCGAAAAGCTCACGCGCTTGGTATTCGTGGATGTTCATTCGGGTAAGAGGAAAAGAGAACCGGATTACCAGCCCCTCCCGCGGGTTGCAAGGAATGCTCTATGCGAATTTTGCACTTTTCGCATCATGGGTTGCCCAAGGGCTTGCTGATCAGTCCAGGGATACTCCGTTAGCCCGGCACCAATCCAATGCCTTGGCATTCCCCAGCTTCGCTGCGGCACGATACATCGCCTCGGCCTCCTTCTTGTTTTTTTCCACGCCGATTCCGCCCTCCAGGCACATGGCGTAGAAGTACATGCAGAGCGGGTTTTTGCGCTCCGCTCCGTCCTTGAACAAGGCGGCCGCCTTGGCGGGGTCTTTCTGCACGCCCTGACCGTTGATGTAAAGAACGCCGAGATTGCCCTGCGCGTCGAGCAACCCGCCCTCGGAGGCCTTGCTGAAGAACTCAAAGGCCTTGGCGTAATCAACGTCGACCACGTCAGGAATGCCTTTTTTGTAGATATCCCCGAGGAGATTCATTGCCCGGGTGTGATTCTTGAGCGTGGCGGCGGTGGTGAGGAGTTCAAAGGCCCGCTGCGGGTTGCGGAGCACGCCCTTTGAGCTGTCGGAGCTGAGATAACACTCGGCCAGGAAGTACATGCCGTCGGGGTCCTGGGCATTGGCGGCCTTGGTGAACCACTCAGCGGCGCTGACGAAATCCTGCGCGGAGACCCCCTGCCCGCTGGCCTGCATCTGGCCGGCGTAGACCATCGCCTCGGTCTGGCCCTGGTTGGCGGCAGCGATGAACCATTTCAAGGAGTCCGCCGGATCACTCACGCGGAGCATCTCTCCGAGCGCCATCTGGGCGGAGCGTACATTCAGCTCCGCCGCCGCTTCAAGGCGACGCCGCAGGGAAGCCACCTCTCCCGGCGGTATCTTACGGGCGCGCAGGCTCGCGGAGACCATCTCCAGTTGATCGAGCGGCTTCTTTTCCTCTGGATAACGAGCGGCGATAGTCGTGTAGGCCTCGAGGGCGCCGGCAAAATTTCCCTCACGCACCAGACTGTCGGCCCTGGCCATGTCGTCAAGATACGGCTGGTTGGCCGGGGTGGGAGTGGGGGTCGCCGGGACCGGAGAGGGCGTCGGGGTCGCTGTGACGGCCACCACCGGTTCAGTGCTTTTTTCGACCGGAGCGCTTTTCCGTGAACTCAGCACCACGCCGATAACGGCAAGGAGGGCGAGCACCCCGAGCGAGACGCCGAGAATGAGCAGCGGGGAGCTCTTTTTCTTTGCCGGAGCCGCCGGGACGGATGGAGATTCCCTCACCGGAGGAGGAACCATGGGAGTAACCACGGGAGCCGACGCCACCGTCGACTTGGCAGCGGACAGGCGGGCGACGAACTCTGCCGCGGTCTGAAAGCCTTTTGCCGGATCGAGCGCCTGGCGCAGCACAGCATTGCCGTCCTCGGAAAGCCCGGCGATGGGGACGAACATGCCGATCGTCGATCCACCCCTCACCCCACCCAACATCTCAAAGGCGAGCGTGGCCACGGCGTAAACGAATGCGCTGCGGGGGTTGGATGCGAAAGCCCCGGCGGCCTTCATCATCGCGTAGGATGTCGCCACCATCGTGGCGTCGGAGGGCAGGTCGGAGGCTCCGCCCTGGCTGAGACCGAGGAAACGCGGGTGACATGTCGTCCAGCCTGTCACCGGAGTCGCGACATCACCGCCGGTCAGCGTCACCTCATGAGCGGCGATGTCGGGGCAATTCAGCCCCGCCTCGGCGATGGCATCAAAAGCCTCCGCCAGCGGCGCGAGCAGCCGCACGACCTCAGGGATCGGCAGGAGGCGGCGGGTGCGCAGCAGGTCGAGCAGCGTCGGTCCCTCGACCCATTCCAGCACGATGAAGCTGTGGTAGTCCGTACGCTCCAGCGAAAGGATCTTTTGCAACGACGGGGCGCGGAGGCGCTGGAGCGTCTCGATCTCCTGTTCGAGCTGGGTGAAGGCCTGGGAGGTGGCAAATTTTTCCGCGTGCAGGATGAGCACAGCGACGGTCTTGCCGTCCTCCAGGCTGTCGGCCTTGAACAACCGGCCGTGATCCGAAGCCACGGTCTCGGCGAGGAGCCGGAAGCGCCCGGCGAGGAGCTGCCCGGAGGCGAGAGACTCCGCCTCGGCGATCGGCTCGGGCAGGACGACGGTTTCAAAAGACTCCGCATCCGCGCTCTGGGCGGGTGTACTCGAAGCGCCCGCCTGCCGCAGGGCCGCGAGACATTCCTCGATCTCCTTGCGGAGCACAGCAGGCGTGGCCGGGCGATCCTCCGGGGCCTTGGCCATCATGTGCTTGAGCAAAGCGACGACTGGCGGGATCTGCCCGTCCAAGGACTGAAACGGGGGATCGCGGTGCAGATGCTGACTCATCACCTGGGCGAGCGAACCGCTGAAAGGCGTCTTGCCCGCCAGCATGTACCAGAGGGTGACCCCGAGGGAGTAAATGTCGGAGCGCACGTCGATCTCCCGCTCGTCCAGCTGCTCGGGACTGGCGAAATGCGGCGTGCCGAGGAATCCCCCCGCCGTGAGCGTGGCGGCGTCCTCGCCGTCCTCCTTGCTGGAGTTCTTGGCGAGGCCAAAATCGATCACCTTGACTGTGAACTCGGTGTCGTCCTCCCAGACAAGCATGAGATTCGCGGGCTTGATGTCGCGATGGACGAGTCCCTGCTTCTCAGCGGCGGAAAGCGCCCGGCAGACCTGAAGGGCGATCTCCAGCGCCATCACCGGAGGCACCGCGCCCTCGCGTTTCATGAAGGACTCGACGGTCTCGCCGTCGATGAACTCCATGGCGTAGAAGTAATTATCCTCCTCGTCGCCGAGGTGAAAGACGGTCGCCACATTCGGGTGGCGCAGCGCGGCTGCGGCCCGAGCCTCGCGCAGGAAGCGCTGGCGGGCGATGTCGCTGTTCAGGTACGTGCCGTTGATGACCTTGAGGGCGACAAAACAGCGCAGATTTGTGTCAAACGCCTTGTAGGTGATGCCCATCGCACCGCGGCCGAGTTCGAAAAGCGAACCGTCGTCACGGCGCAAAACCTCAAAATGTTGAAAGCGTACGGGGTCGGACATCGTGTGCTAGGCCATCACGGAATGCCCCGCGATCGGCTCAGGCACAAGAAGTTTAATACCGGAATTTTGGCTTTTCCGCCGGAGGAGTCGGAGTAGGAGCAGGTGCGGCGACGTCCTCGGGAGCGATATTCAGGTCCGGCGCCGGGGTGTTCGGCTCGGGCATCGGGATGTCGTTCATCTGTTCGCCGGTATAGCGCGGGCTGTCCGGCACATTGCGGCGTTTCTTCCCGGACCTGGGCGTATCCGAGGAGTCGGAACCCGTGACGGAGGGAGGAAGCGGAGGAGCCGGGGCCATGTTCTCATTGGCCACATATCCTGTACGGCTGTCGGAGAGCTGGACCAGGCTGTAGCCCATTTCCTGCCGGAGAAGCTTCACCCGGGTGCCGGAGGGCAGGGAGGCGTCGGGTCTGCCCTGCATCGGACCGAGCCGATAAAACGGCGTGTAGTCCCGGATCATGACATAATCCGGAGCGGTCTCCGGGGTGAATGTCTGGGTAGCTGCGCAGCCGGACAAGATCACGGCAGCGGCGAGCAGCACCAGCCATACGCTGGTCTGTCGCAGATACAAAAAAAGGCCGCCCTCGGGAAACATCGCGGGCGACCTTAGTTATTCCCTACCGACTAGGCAAGGCGGCTTATCCATTTGGCTCCGCCCGGAGCGACTCCCGATACAGATCCTCCAGCCTGCCACAGAGGGATTTGGCGGAGAAACTCCCTTGCACGCGCACCCGGGCCGCACAGCTCAATTTCTCCGCGACGGCGGGATTTTGCATCTGAAACACCGCCGCCGCCGCCGCTTGCGGATCGCCCGGAGGAAAAAGCAGTGCCGTCTCCCCGGAGGTGAGAATTTCCGCCGTTCCATCGACTCCGGTGGCACAAATCGGCACCGCGGCAGCCATCGCCTCCAGCAAAACCATCGGCGTTCCCTCGTAGCGGGAGGTCAGAAGGAGAAGGTCGATGGCTCCGTAAACCGCCTGACGGTCGCCGACATATCCGGCAAATCGCACCCGGTCCCCCAACCCCAGCCCTCCAGCCAGCGCCTTGAGTGCCGCCTCCTCCGGTCCCTCGCCAAAAATGACGAATCGGGCTGCGGGCAATTTTGCCGTCACCAGAGCAGCGGTACGGAGAAAGGTGGCAAAGTCCTTTTGGAGCACGAGCCGACCGATGCCGCCGACGACAAAATCCTCCGGCTTCAGGCCCCAGCGAGCACGGAAAGCCGCGCGGGCTTCCGAAGAGGGCGGACCGAAGGCGTCGACGTCCACGCCATTGGTAAAGTACTCGACCACCTCATCGGGCAGCCCCTCCTGGCGGACGAGAAACTCCCGCGTGGTGCGCGAGACCGCGAGGATCTTGCACGATAGCAGGTTGGTCAGGCGATCGATGAGAAACGGGCCCAGGCGCTCGCGGAGGGCGTCGTTACAATGATCATGGGCAACGATCACCTTCTGCCCGCACAGCGCGGCGATCGGGCGGGCCAGCCAGTTGGCCCCGAAGAGGTGGCAATGCACGATGTCGAACCGCTCCTTCAAAAGCAGCTTCGCGAGATTCGGCACGTAAAACGGCGGAAATTTCCCGGGCGAAAGCGAAACAACCGGCACCCCGATCGCCTCCAGCTCCGCCGCGACGCCGCCTTTCCCGTGCAGGCAGGCCACGGTGTAGGAAAAGTCGGGCTGGTTGCGAAATTTCAGCAGGTTGAGCAGGACGGTTTGCGCTCCGCCCGAACCCAGATGATCGATGACCTGGAGGACCTTGATCATCGTTTAGCCGCCGGGAGTCCGGCGAGGAAGGCGTCAGTTTCCTTCGCGTTATCGTGAAGCTCGCGCACAAAGCGCTCAGACTCGCGGCCCATCGCATCTGTCGCGGCGCGGTCGCCAAACCACTGCCGGGCGAGGGTAAAAAATCGATCACGGTCGCCATCGGCACAAGCGCCGAGCGGAAAATCCTCGAAGAGCGTGTCCGGCCGGACGATGAGCGAGAGCAGCGCCGTGGAGGCGAGGCCGGACTGGATGAAGCTGTTCGGCCATCCCTCCCAGGTCGACGTATTCACAAAGACCCGCGCGCGGTCGTAGTGGGACTGCACCTCGCGGTAGGGAACTCCGTTGTGGAAAATGACGTTGGGCAACTTCTCCGCCCGCACCCGCACGGACTCAAAGAGGGCGGCATCCTCGCATGGACAGATCATCTCAAAGCGGGCCTCAGGCATCGCCTCGACGAGATCGAGAAAGATATGGGGCTGCTTGATCGGCTGACACCGGGCGACCCAGAGAAAATCGATGGTTTTTTCAGCCGTGCGGGGTTCGGCGCGAGGCAGGATGAGATTCCGGTATAGGGCGCAGGGCATGCCCTGCTCAAGGAAGAGGCGCTCCTGAAGCTTCGTCATGGCGAAGCGCTGATCGCAATGGCGCATGCCAAACTCAAAGAGCCCGCCGCGGACCGGATTATCGCGCCGGAAGCCGCCATTCACCTCCGTGTCGAGACCGCAGATAAAGTGGAGCTGGAAGCCAAAGAGCGGGCGCAGCGCCCAGAGGATGAAAAGCCATGCCGTCCAGCCGAGGACGAGCACGTGATCGGGCCGCTCCTCGCGAAAAATGCGGATGATCTTGGGCAGCGCGGTCAGGCTGTCGGCCAGGCCGCCGGTCTGGAATCTCCCGCCGTTGCGAATCTTAACTCCCTGGAAAATCTGGCAATCCGGCTGCCCGATGTCGCCGGCAGCGATCACGGTGTCATATCCACGGGCGGCGAGTTCGCGAGCCAACAAAGCGACCTGAAGCTCGGCTCCGCCGGAGACCCGGGTCGAAGCCGGATCGAGCACGAGGTTCGCGTAACTGGATAGAAAAAGAAACTTCACGCCTGCTGCGCGCGAATGACCTTCGCGGGATTGCCTGCCGCCACCGCGCCGGGCGGGACGTCTTTGACGACCACGGCACCAGCCCCGATCGTTGCGCCGTCGCCGACCTGGATCGGGCCGAGCAGAATCGCCCCGCAGCCGATCTCGACATTGTTTCCGATGACCGGAACCCCCTCTCCTGCCTGACGGTACCCGATGGTCACGCCCTGGCGCAGGATGCAGTCGTCACCGATCACCGCCTCGGGATGCACCACGAGCCCGCTGGCATGATATAGTCGCAGGCGGGTGCCGATGCGTGTCGAGTAACCCAACTCGATCCCCATGATCCACTCCACCCCGACGACATACAGAAGCAAAAGCGGAGAACCCAGCAGCCACAGCCCACCCGGCAGGGCGCGAATAGCCCGGCAGAGCCGCCAGAAAACGAGCACGGCGCGCCCCTTCGGGTTTCCCACATTCACATCCCAGTCCTGAAAAAGGCTTTTCATCGTGGTCCCATCATTCGATCCCGCAACAGGCTGAAAAACAAGTCCGGTTGAGCGCGAAGGCTCTCGGTCATTTCCTGGGCCATCGCAGGTGACGCGCCGAGCTGGCCCGCCGCCTTCCAGTGCAGGAGACATTTTGCCTCGGCGCGTTCCCCCGCGGGGACGGGGAGCGCCTTGTCAAGTTCACGATGCAGTGCCCAGAATGCCGAGCGTTTTCCCGGGGCAAATCCATCCCGGAGCTGGCTGACGAGGGCGAGATTGCTGCGGGTGGCATGGGGTCCCAACCCCCATTGCACGAAAGCCCGTCGGTTGGCTTCCATCGCCTCAGCGGCGGTGGCTTCAGCTTTTTGATGCGAAAGCGAGGAGTGGACCACCCGGTAGGAAATCAGGCGCTGCGGAAGATTATCGCCGGGACCGGTTTTGAGCAGCTTCAGCCAGAGGTCGTAGTCTTGAGTGATGCGGAAATGCGGATCGTATTTCCCAACAGCCAGAGCGGCCTCGCGACGGAAGCAGACCGAGGCGTGAATGAACGGGTTGTCGTACAGGGTGAACCAGCGCACGGATTCCTCGCCGCAGGGGGCGTTAATCAGGCCGCAAAATGCGCCGTCCTCGGTGATGAGCCATCCGTTGGTGCCGAGAATGACCAGATCGGGGCGGCGATGCAGCTCAGCCATCTGAAGTTCCAGGCGCTGCGGATGCGGGAGATCGTCAGCATCCTGCCGGGCGATCCATGGCGCACGAGCCTCCTCAATGCCTTGGTTGAGGCAGACCGTCTGGCCCTGGTTGACCGGATTGAGGATCAGGCGAATACGGGAATCCTTTGCCGCCCAAGAAGTTAAAAACTCCTGCCCTCCATCAGTCGAACCGTCATCGATGATGAGAAACTCCAGGTCGCGAAAGGTCTGCCCGAGAATGCTGCGGATGCCGACATCCAGATAGGACCGCGCATTGTAGACGGTCATGAGGACTGTGACTGCGGGAGTACTCATGCGAGGAGTTTCTCAAAAATGCGGCGGTGCTCCGCGATCCAGGTTTCCGCCCGGAAGTGCTGGACGGCATGCTGTCGGGCGTTGCGGGAAAACTCGACAAGATGCGGTATCACCTTCTTCACGGCTGCCGCCCATTCCGAAGCGGGCGGAGTGATCATGCGATCCCAGACAAGCGGCACCGGGATCAACGCGCCACAATCCGAGGGAACCATCTCGGGTAATCCCCCGCTGGCGGAACCCACGACAGGCAACCCGCAGGCCAGCGACTCGATGACCACGGTCGGGCAGGGATCGAGATACTTCGGATGCAGGACGATGTGATGACTGCGATACAACGCGACGGCCTCCTCCTGGGTGAATGCCGGCAGGAGTCGGATTTCGTTCTCCAGCCCAAGCGTCTGGATCTCGGAGCGCACCTGATCGGTCGCACCTGGCCATTCCATTTTGCCCGCTATGGTCAGGGTCGCCTCGATGCCATCCTTTCGTAACACGGACAGGCACTGCACAGCGGAAAGCACGCGATCGGGGTAGCTATGCGTTCCCAGGGAAAGCAAACGCAGAGGCGTTGCGGGAACGGGCTCCGGCGGCGGTGAAAATCTCTCCAGGTCGACCGGATTGAAAAGGATGCTAGCCGGACGATCTGCGGGACCGAGAAACTCATCCGACGCCATGCGGCAGAAGTCCGACTGATAAACCACATAGTCGGCCCGGTCGCGAAGCCAGCGCATCGGACCATTGAACCGCTCGGCCTCCGCACCGGCCCACCCCCGATAGGCGACGCCGTTCTGATTCCAAACAAACTTGATCCCCCGGCGGCGGCAGATTTCCCAGAGGTCGCGGGCAAAGGGCGGCTGGGCGCTGCTGACAAGGTACAGGATATTGAACACCTCGGCACTCGATGGGAACGCGTCGCGCAGGTGGAGAAGCTTGACGGCCCCGCCGTGGATGAACTCGCGGCGCTCCAGTACCCCGCCAAAGGAAAGAACCGGCTCTGCGGAGGAGGCCAGCGCGATGCTGCCGCGTTTCGTGCGAAGACGCGACCGTTTCGGGAAGTCCAGCACCCCGCGAATCGCGGAGGCAATCTGCCAGGGGATGCTCATGCGGACAACTCAGCCTGGATGCGCCGGGCGATTTTTTCCGCCACGGTGTCCCAGAGAAAATGTTCCCGGACAAGGGCTCGTCCCCTCTCGCCAAATCGCTGGCGGAGAGCGGCATCGGAAAGCAGTTTGCGCAGCGCCCCAGCGATGGCTTCAGGACTGCGCGGCGGAACCAGGAAACCGCTTTCGCCTTCCAGGACCCGCTCGGCATTGGCCCCCACCGACGTGGTGACGACGGGGAGTCCGTAGGCTGCCGCCTCGACCACCGCCACGGCGCTCGGCTCGGAACGGCTGGGCATGAGAAAAATATCCGCCTGGGCCAGATGAGCCCCCACCTGCTCGCGGGGGATGCGGCCATGGATCACCACACGATCCATGGTTAACCCGGGATCGCAGCCGACGATGTGCAACTCGGTGCCGGGAAATTCCCCGGTAATCTTTCGGAACGCCTCGATCATCTCTGGACCGCCCTTGCGCTCCCATTCGACCCCGACAAAGACGATGCGCGGGTGGAGGTTTGCCTTGGGCGGCAGGGTCTCGGGAAAGGGGATATTGATCCCGGAATGCACGCACTGCACCCGGCTGGGCGGGATCTGGTAATCCTCGATCACCGAGCGCGCGGCAAACTCCCCTGTCGTGAAAGTCACGCGGGAATCCGCATAGAGCGAGCGCTCCATCGCCAGCCATTGACGGGTCATGGGCTGGAGCTTGCGGGCGTTGCCGTATCGCGCATTGGCGAGGTGGGTGTGGTCCGTGTAGCCGAAATGCGGAATGCCGGGCCGGATGGCGCGAAAAACCGACTGGGTTTGAAAGGAGAATGCCGCATCCGAGAATTCCGGACTGGTGGAAACCCAGTGCCCGAACATCCGGAGAAAAGTGACAGTCCGGGGCAAAAAGGCCTGCGGCGAAAACCGATATCGAAAGATCGGCTGCGGGTAGCGGAGCGTAGCCTCGATGAGCCCGGCGAGATAGGTCGCCGGACGAGGCCGGGCGATGTCATCGATGATGTCGAGCCAGCGAAATTCATATCCCGGCAAGGCGGACGGCAGAGTGCGAGCAATACTTTCGTTGACGAACGAAAAGCTGCCCTGCTTGAAGCACAGCGCCTTCTTCATCGCCCCTGGCAAAACAAAGCCGCTCCGAGCAAGGCCTGCTCGTCAGCGACAGGATCATGTACAGCGAGCGCCGTCTCTGCGGATTGCGCAGGGATGCCTTGCCGATTTTGCACCTTGGTGATGATCCGATCGACCATGGCGGACTGGTCGTTGGGCGGAAAAACGACGGGGCGACGGCCGAACCGGCGTCTCACGCGAAAAAGCGCCGATGCGATGGCGCTGGAAAGATGGGCCATGGGCCGCTCGGGACCGCGAGGGAGTTCCTGGTAGATACTGATCAGCGCTTCGCTCAAGGCGGCGGTAGAATTCTCCCGATCGGCCCGGCGGCTGGCGAGATAAGTGGCTTCCCGCAGGGAACCCGTCCGGGCGTGATTCTCAAGAAGGCGCACCGCCTCATCGACCGAGCGAAACATCATCTCGGCCGGGAGGAGATCCCGGGCGATGCCGACGGGCGTGCTGATGACCGCCTGCCCGGCAAAGAGCGCCTCCAGCAGCGAATGCGGACCACCCTCCCACCGGGAGGGAACCACGGTGACGTCGAGCGCCTGATAGAGGCGGTTCAGCTCGGTGCGAGGCAGGATGTTCCAATCGTAATCATCCTGGTCATTCGGACCGATCCGCCCATGAAAGCGAAAGGGAATACCGGCGGCAGTCAGACGGCGTCGCAGCCAGTGGCGTCGCGGCCCCGCCAGGAGAACGACCAGATTTGGGAGCCGCTGGTAGAGTTCCTTGGCGATGTCGAAAAGAATGTCGGCCCCCTTCTGGCGCTTCAGGCGGCGCAGATCGGTGCCCTCGGTATCGCGATGGAAATTGCCGATGACGAAGGCGTTTTTGTCGATGCCAAGCTGGTGACGCAGCCCGCCGTCGTTTTCCAGCGTGCGAAAAATGGTGGCATCCACCGTATACGGGGCTCGGGACACGGGGAGACCGAGCATGCGAAACTGCGCCTCGGCCTCGCGCGTGCGGGCGATCCAGAGATCGACCCTCGCGGCAGCCTGGGAAAACTCCGGCTGCGTCAGCGAGTAGACCGGCGGGTTATCGGCAAAGCAAATGAGCTTCTTTCCGCGCACGGCGCGCTCGCCGAAATCCAGCAATCGCGGCCAGTAGGCGGAATGCACGATGCGGGCCGCCGGGAGAGAAACGGGAACGACATGTCCCTCGACCGCCTCTCGCGCCACGCGGAGGTCTTCATCGAGCGCCCAGGCGACCTTCTCGCCGCCGGTAAAATGGACATGCCATAGCGTGCTCACTGGTTGATGAGAGACTGAATGATCTGGCGATATGCCGCGCACATGCGATCCCCAGCCGGGGCCTCGCGGAGCACGCAGCCGCGCAGTTCATGGTAGCGGTCCTTGAGCGCCTCGATGGACTCTGGGAGATTTTCCGTGAGCTCCACTCCAAACCGACGGCCAAGCTCGACCGTGCCGCCGCCATCGCGGTGGTAAAAAAGCGGGAGTCCGCACTGCATGGCCTCGACCGGGTGCATGGCTCCGGGTTCGTAACGCGAGGCGGTAATGCCGACGTGGCACTGGCGCAGGAGGCCGGCCAGCTTCTCTCCTGTACAGGGAGGGAAGGTGCGGGCTTTCTTCCAGGTGATCTGCTTCGGCCAGCGCCCGATGACCCAGAGTTCGACGCCCTTAAGATCGCCGCTCGCGATCAGGTTGTCCACCTCCTGATAGACATCGAAACCCTTGGCCATGTTGTCGGACCAGTGATGCGTCACCAGCCGCAGTGGATGACCGGGCTGCCAGACGGGCGACCCGAAGGGATGAAACACGGCTGGATCGGCCCCGTTGGTGATAACGGAGTGCGGGCGATCCTTGGAAAACCACTTCGCGGCGTGATGGTCGCGCAGCCATTCGGAAACAAAGACCGTATGATCCGCGACCGTGTTGGCCTCAGCCAGCCGGGCGTCCATCTCGTCCGTTCCCTTGCGGACGTCGTTGTCATTGATGCGCTGGACGCATTTCAGGCGACCGTTACGGCGCTTGGCCCAGACGACATCGTCGTAGGTAATCGTGAGCTTGCCGCTCAGTCCGGCATGGGTGCCCATCACGCAGTCGACGTCGGGCGTGAGCTGGTAGACGACGTCGTACCCGCAGCGCTTCAGGTATTGCGACAGCTGGTTGAGCCACTGGTTGCCGCCTCCAAACGCGGTGCGGCGCGGGGCGAGATTGAACGCCACCGTGGCGATCGGCTTCTTGCGAAAAAAGCTCATGGTTCCGTGGAAAAAAATGCGGTCGTGGAGACTGTGACCTCGGGTCCGCGACGATAGCGGGAATCCTTCCAGTTCGTCACGGGCAAACCAACAAGCCGCCGCGCCGAGCGGATGATCCGCTGCCAGGAATTGCCGTACTTCTCCATGATGTTCTCCCGTGTCGCCGCGTTGCCGGATTCCCGGGAGCTCCGTGGCAGGAAGCATGTGTGCAGGCACCGGAAATCGCTCTCTTCCCAAGGCGCCTCGTCGTGCAGCATCCGGCGGTCGGAATTCGTAAACCCGGCACGAAAAACGACCTCGCCGCCGTGCAGGCGCTCGGGGGCGTCGCCTCCCCACGAGTCGATCGCGGCAAAGTTGTACAGCTTGGTCATGCTCCGGCAGGGTGGAGCGAGATGTCCACTGGCGGACCGGCGATCCGCAGCCAGAGCCGTAACATTGAGCACGCTGCCGAGGATCATCCAGGTCCGGGCGAACTCCCCGGCATTAATCCGCTCGCGCAGGCGCAGCAGACCCGCCGTGTCGTAGATCTCATCGCCATCCACGGCAAAGGCCCACACATCCTGTCCAGCCAGTCCGGCGATCAGCTCATGGGATTCCCGAGGATGCGAGAGCCGGTGAAATTCCGCCGAGGGCAGTTCCTTCGCCAGCCGCTTGAGGATCGGCACAGTCGCGTCCGTCGATCCGTGATCCATCAGCAGGATATGATCGCAAAACGGGGCGGCATTGCGCACGGCCCGCTCCACGAAGACATCCTCATTGTGAACGAGGACGACACCGACGATGCGGGGATGGCTCAAGCAATCTTGCTGCGGAGCAGAACCCACAGCCATTGTTTCTCGCGCTCGATGCGCACGACTTCGCGGAAAGTGCGGAGCAGGCGGATCACGATGTCCTCCGTGCGATCCCAGGAGATGGCTTCAAAGGGGCCGCCGCCTTCCTCCATGTTCACGCCGATGTCGTAAAGCAGGTAGCCATTGGGTTTCAACACACGGGAGTGCTCGGCGATCATCTTCTCGAGGTCAAAGGCGTGGTCGACACAGTTCGTGTAGAGCAGGTCGAGCGAGTTGTCCGGGAAGTCGAGATTCATCATGTCGCCGGGGCGCACGAGCGGGTTGCCATCGCCGGGATTCAGGTCGATGCCGATGGCGTTGGTAAACCCGAGGTCGCGAAGCACCTCGACCTCCGTGCCCTGGCGGGCGCCACAGCAAAGAATTTTTGCGTCCGAAGGCAGCAGAGTGAGGAGCTGGCGGAACCGTACGTAAAACTTCAGGCGGTAGTCGAAGATGTCGAAATTGCTGAACCCGCCCTTGATCTTCACCATCTCGTCGAGCTTCAGCTTTTGGTGCGTCAGGTACTCCTCGTAGCTGGCGTAGTCGCGCTTGAGCAGGCCGGTCTCGTCCTTTTCGCTCTTCCAGCCGCCCTGCCCGTGGTGCTTGTGCCGCACCTCGTGCTTGTCACGCTCATGATTGTAGGTGGCGTCCTGACGGCTGCGGAGTTCGCGAATGTAGCCGAAGCCTCCGGGCGTCACGAGATGCAGGAAGGTTTTTGCCCAGAATGCCGGCTTCAGCCGCGGGCGGAAAATTTCACGAAAGTATGCCATTACGAGTTACTTGGTTGTGCGGTTGGACCGCATTCCGGGGCCGCAGTTTAGGCCGAAATTTGCCAATGGCAACTTTGGCCCGATGGGATTGCCGCCCGGGAGGTGGAGATTTGGAGGAATTGGAGAAAAATCACCCATTTCAGGCGGCTCCCTGCGCCTTGGAGGCGGCAATGAGCTCCTGCAGGGAGGGGTCGGACTTGTGGCGCTCGAGGTACTTGAGCAGGAAGGGGTTAACCTTACCCCTCGACATCACCCCCGCATAAAACATCGGGTACGGTCCATTGTAGAAAAAGTCGTCGTAGCCCAGCGCGTCCCAGAAGGCCATGCCCAGCCCGAGCTTTTGCGAGACCGGCACGAGGCTCATTGCGCGATGATAGAACTTCCGCTCTGCCGTGCGTAGAAGCCGCCCCAAGCCCACGGAAGGATTCACCGCAAGATCCTCACCGCGAATCTGATAGCACCCCTGCTTCCACTCCTCGGGCAGCGAATTGTCCGCCTTGTCACAGGTTTTCTCAAACCCCCAGGGCGTCTGGTTTTTCTGCTGGAGGAGTAAATCCAGGCAGCCCGTGAGGACATCGAGACGGAAAAGCGAGGGATGCAGATGGAAGCGCGGCGATTCGCTCGCCGTCAGGTGCATGAGGCCGTTGGCCAGCACCGGGCCGCGTGCGAGGAAGCGGCGATTATCCCAGCCCATGAGGCCGATATAGGCCGCGCCCATGACGTCGAGGAGCTCCGGCAGGGTCTCATTCAGGTGCCCGACATGGCAGGGCCCGAGCGGCGGATGGTCCTCGAGGAGGAAGTAGCATTTCTTGTATCCTTGGGCAGCAAGATCCTCGCAGGCGTCGCGCACGAACTTGGCCCAACTGCGGGGCAGTTCCTTATCCCGGCAGGGAATGTGCGGCAGATCGCCCGCCTCCTCCGAGGTCAGCCCGCAGAAAAAGAGCGGCGGATGGTCCGGCCAGAACCGGTCCATGAAACGGTGCGTAAAGTCCGCCACCCATTTGTAGGGGTGGTAGACGGAGACCAGAATACAGAGGTCGCTCATTTACGGCTGGAACGCAGCAATCCGGCGGCGGCCATTTCGTTGAGGGAATGGTCAAACCGGCGATTCGCCTCGGTGACCTGCTCGCCCGGGCGGCCCACCCAGTCGGTGAAGCGCTTCACGCCGTCGCGGAGTGAGAGGAATTCATGCGCACCCAGGCCGGAGGTCAGGCGCGCCAGGTCAGCGGCGGCATGCCGGATGTCGCCCACGCGGAACTGGCCGGAAATGAAATACTTCAACTCCACGCCCAGCGCCGCGGCGAGCGCCTCGACCAGATCGACCAGCGTGCTGCGAACGCCGGAGCCGAGGTTGAAAACCTCCAGTCCGTCGGATTCCAGCGAAAGCGCACGGAAATTGTACTCCACCAGATCGTCAATGAAGACAAAGTCGCGACTCGGTAGGCTGTCCTCGAAGAGATTGATCTCGCGCCCGGCGAGCAGGAGCTGGGTGAAGATGGAGAGGATGCCGGTATAGGCGTTGTTCAGCGACTGGCCGGGGCCGTAGACATTCTGGTACCGGAAGACGACCGCCGGGATGCCGTGGGATTGGCAGACGTTGGAGACAATCTGCTCCTGGGCGAGCTTTGTGATGCCGTAGATCGAGCCGGGCCGCGCGGGATCGGATTCCAGCGAGGCGGAGGCCTCGACCGGCGCGCCGCAGATCGGACACTTCGTTTCAAAAACACCGGCTTCGAGATCCGCCAATTTGCGGGAATCCGGGTAAACCCGCCCGTGCTCCGGGCAGATTGCCGCTCCTTCGCCGTAAATCGCGCGCGTGGAACTGACGATGACTTTGCGGATGTGCGCCTTGTGCTCTCCGAGCACTTCGCCGAAGACTGCCGCGCCGCGCGCGTTGATATCCGTGTAACGCTCGATCTGGTACATCGACTGGCCGGTGCCGGTTCCCGCCGGGAAGTAATAGATGGCCTCCACATCGCGGACGGCCCGCTCGACGGCGCCGCGATCACGGGTATCTCCGCAAATGACGGGCACCCGTCCACTCAGCAGGCCAAAGGTGGCTGATGTGCCGAGATCAGCCCCGTGAATTTGCGGATCAAGGGAATCGAGAACGACGGGCTCGTGCCCTTCGCGCAAAAGACGCAGGGCCGTGTGTGAGCCGATAAATCCGGCGCCACCGATAAGAAGTATTTTCATTTCGTGGAACTCAAAAGCCGCCGCCAATCCAGGCGGCGCAACAAACCGAGTGAACGTGGGTGTAAACCATACGCGGGCGCTTCCTTCAAGGAACGAACGAACGCCCGGATGGCCGCCTGCGGATGGCTCGCGGCATTGTGATAAGCCTCGCCGAGATAGCGCTCCGCCAGTCCCAGGCGACGCTCCTGATCAAAAGCCTGCCGATTACCGCCATCGACCAGACCATAAAACGGCGAAAAGACCTTCTCCCGTTCGGCAAAGACGCCCTGCCAGTCGAGGATGGTCTTGGAATCCGGCTGGCGGTGCTGGATAGCCAGCACCTCGGGAACATGATGGAAGGCGAACTTTTCGGACATCCGCCACCAGTATTCATAGTCCATCACGAGATGCAGGTCCTCGCGGAGCAGACCCGTGGCGCGCTGTACGGACGACCGGAAAAAAATCGCGGGCTGGTGCAGCCGGACATCACTACGCCACCAGCGCACCATGTCCTCGCGTCGATCGAACCGCCCCTCAACGCGCAGCGGAGCCGAGCCGTCATATCCGATCTGGGTCACATCTCCGTAAACAACCTGCACCGAGGGATCGGAAAAAATCTCACGAAGTCGTGCAAAGAGCCCTGGCGGGTAGGCGTCGTCGGAATTCAGCCAGCAGATGATCTCACCTGTCGCCGCCTGAAAACCTCGATTCACCGCATCCGACTGGCCCCGATCCTTTTCCCGCGTCACCCGCAGATGAGGAAAGCCTGCCAGTACGGAAGGCGTTGCATCGGTCGAGCAATTGTCAAAAACGAGATGCTCAAAATCGGCGTCGTTCTGCGCGAGCACGGAGCGCACGCATTCTCCGATGTAAGCGCCCTGGTTGAAGGACGGAGTGATAACGGAAAAATACGCCACGTCAGCGAATACCGATGGGGGTGTTGAGCCATGCGGGCTCGGTCGGGATGCCTCCAGTGAAGCGCAGCTTCAAAAGCTCCAGTTGGGCGCGGAAGTACCACAGCCCGCGATACCCCAGATCGTCCGCCTTGCGCAGGAGCGCGGGCATGATGGCGGGCGTCTTCCAAAACAATGCCTGCCGGATGGCCTCGCGGGCAAACCCGGCATTCTTTGGCGCCCAGGAAAAGTCGATACCACGATCTTTACACCATTTGCGCAGGGCGACCTGGGCAAGCAGACTGCGGTAGATGCGTTTGGCATCCTGGGTTCCGGCGGAGGCGGGCCGCCAGGTCTTGTCGAGGACGGCAGTGTCGCAAAAGGCAACGGGCTTGAGGAGGCCGCACTTGATCCAGTAGTCGCGATCCTCCATCGGCTCGTAGCCGGAAACAAATCCCTCCACCCGCAGATGCACCTCGCGACGGACGATGGCTGAGCCGGGGGTAATGATGGCGCAGCGATAAAGGTTGCGCTGGGCGGGCAGCGGCGGGTCGCCGGCGCAGTAATCGAATCCGCTCAGCCGCGGCTCCTGCGGCGGCTCCATGCGCTGGAGCACCATCCCGTAGACCACACCGGCCGAGGGAGCCTGCTCCGAGCGAGCAAGGAGCGAGCTGATCGCCGTTTGCAGGAGCAGATCGTCGGAATCGAGGAAGAGAATCCAGTCGGAACTCGCGAGCTTCGCGCCGAGATTGCGCGCGGCCGAGACGCCGCCGTTTTCCACCCGGCGATAGGTGATCGAGTCGCCAAATCCCGCGCACACCGCCGGAGTATCGTCCGTACTGCCGTCATCGATAACGATAATCTCCCTGGCGGGAACAACCTGGTTCAAACAACTCGCCAACGTAGCGGGCAGATACTCCGCGGAGTTGTACGAGGCAATGACGATGCTAACGGATGGCATGAAAACGACGGTGCAGAACCGTCACACAAAAGCTCAGATTTTCTGGACGAGCAGGCCGTGCTGGGAGCCGAACTGATGCAGGCCGTCCGGCACCTTTTTGCGCGACACCGTGGTGTCCAGCACGCGAAAGCCTGCCTCTCGAAGCGTCTTGCGGGCAAAGGACAGGGTCACGTGGAGATTCGTATCATTCACGTGGGCCTGGAGTTCCTTGTAGCCCTGCGGGAGGAAAAACCTCTCGGTCAGGCGCTCGGCCCAGTAGGCCAGCGGCAGGGCGCGATTCAGCGACACGGGGGCCCAGCGGCCAAAGTACAGCATGGCGACACCGCCCGGCTTGAGGACGCGGGCAGTCTCCTCGATGCAGGACTTCCAGATCGCGATCTTCTCCACGTGCTGGAGGACGATGAACGTGTAAACAGCATCCACGCTGGCATCCGGACAGGGCCACGTCGCGCCGTCGCATTTGAACAGCTCGACATTGCGCACGCCGCGTGCCGCGAGTTCCTCCTTTACCCGCCCGGCCTCATCATGAATATCAACGCCCACCGCGCCTCGGAATGACCGGGCCGCCGCGGCCAGGATGCGCCCGCCGCCGTAGCCGATCTCCAGGATCGTTTTCGTCTCAGGCTGCGGGACGTATTTTGCAATGAAAGGCGCGATATGAAGGGAGAAATCCCACTGTCCCCGCACGAACGACGCATCGGCATCCGCCGCGCTGTCGAACCATGTGAAAAAATCATCCGCCGATTTGCCGGAAGCCGCCTGGATCTCCTCGCGGAAACCTACGATATGTCCGCGTGTCTCAATCTTCGATCCGATGGCCATAGTTCTGCTCCAGTATCAAAATCCACTCTGCTGACAAGCCGGGAAACATCAGCGTCATTTTTCCTGAATCGCTGATTCCCGGAATCGCTCCAGCAAATCGGGCGACCACCGGGTGTTGCTCTCCAATAGGTCAAAAAGCTCAAAAACGCGACGACGGGACTCCTCCTGGGTGCGCACCCAGAAGCTCGAGGCGTCGATGCGGTGAAAATAGTGCGCCTTGGGCAACACCTCCAGCCGGTTCCCCAGCGAGAGCCACAGATAATTGGCCACCATCACGTCGGCGACGTCGTGCTTGAGCGAGGCGAGACAACCGATAGCTTCAATGTAGGCCTTGCGGTTAACGAAGTAGTTGCCGTCGTTAAGATAATAAACCCGCTTGAGCGTATTATCGCGGCAAAGCTCGACCACGCGGTCGAAGTCAAGCCTCTCACCGACGAGACGCTCAAAAGGAAAATAGGGAAAGGCCCACGAGGGCGAATATATCACCTGCGGGTCCCACTCGGGGAGGGCGTAGATGGCGTTGAGATAATTGCGGAAGATCGTGTTGTCGGAATCGAGAATGATGAGCCATTCCGTCGAGGCATTCTCTGCGCACGAGAGCTTGTTGGCCATCGCTCCGAGGTTCTTCTCGTGCCGCACGATGCGCACTTTGCCGTGAGGATCGAGCGAGCGGACGTTGCGCTGAAGAGCGGAAAACTCCTCTGCCGATGAAGCATCGTCGCAGATCACCACCTCGCCGACGCGCGGATCATTGAGCAGGTTGCGCAAGGGACGATGGATGCGGCTGCCGCGATTGTAATGCGGTATGCCAACGGTGATTTTCTTCCCGGCAAACGGCTTCACGGACGCATGGCCCTGCTTTGCCACCTCTTTCGGCTGGCAAAGCGTGGCGTCGTAGAGATCCGACAACCGTTTCCAGAATTTTTGCGAGAGCTTCACAGAGCGGCGGTGATCTTGTGGGCAAACGCCCGGTAGTTCGTCGCAAAGAGCGGCCGGGTGTGGGAGCTGCGCACATGGTCGTACGAAGCGCGAGCACGCTGGGCCACCTCCTCCGCAGAGAGAGAGGCAAATGCGCGTGCGGCGGCCTTTACCGAGTCCACATCGCCACGGGCGATGGCGACGCCGAAATCCCCGAGATCGACGGAGGATTCCCACGTGGTGATCGGCACCATGCCGGCATGCATCGCATGCAGCACGCTCCCCGCCCCACCCTCCGCCGAAGACGGATAGATAATGGCGGCATGCGTGCGCGCAATCTCGACGAAAGCCGGAGAGGTCATGTCCATCCAGCCCGCGTGGCGGATGTTGGGAAGCTCGCGCAGTTCGCGATGATAGAGACGGTAAAAGTCGTCCTCCTTCTCCGGACGACCGCAGACGGTCAGCTCCAGGTCAGGCATGTCGGCAAAGGCATCGAGCGTGAGATCGAGTCCTTTGTGCACCATGCCATAGCTGCCGAGCCAGAGGAACTTTCTGCGGCTTTGCTCAAAATCGCGCCCTTCCAGCCACTGATGCTCCACAGCGGAAGAAAGCGGCACGCGCGTGATCGGTTTGCCTGCAAACTTGAAGCTGTCGATAGTGTATTGGTTGCCGAGGATCGAGATCTGGTTGGCCACCTCCGAGCCGCGTGACGGCGGAACATTGCGACGGGGAATGAGTGCGATGCCCTTGCGATCGCGGATGGCGCAAAGACGCGTGAGTTCCGCATGATTCCAGCCCAGCCAATGCGACCCCGTGGCGTGCAATACTCTCACACAGTCAGCGGGAAGATGAGGATGCCAGCGCTCCAGGTTGGAGTGAATGTCTACAGCCACACGGCAATTCGCAGGAGGCTCGTAATCGAAATTGTCATGATCCACCACCTGCACCTCAAAGCCCTCGTTGCGGAAGCTCTCGGCCATGGTCACGCACTCGAATGGGTTCGTGTGCCCCATGGCCTTCGGGATGTCGATGCCATCCACAAAAGGCCAGGTGATGTAGGAAAGCGCCACGACACCGCGATTGCGGCCCTCCGGCTTGAGCGTAATCACCCGGCGGGGCTTCTTGAGAACTTTGCGGATTTTTTGAGTTAAGGACACGGCTTGAAACGGCGAAGGAATTGGGAGGCGATTTTCTCGACGGGCGCAAGCTTCAACCGCAGTCGTCGCAATGCGGCATCAGTCATGGGTTCGTCGTAGGAGATCGATAGTAGAGGACTGTAGGTACAAGGGCCTATCGCACCCTCCACCTTGGGCGACGATGCCATGAGACTCAGTCGACGGTAGAGATAAAGAGGCATCCAGCTCATATTGGCCGAGAGGAGCCGGACGCCCTCCCCGGTCTTGAGTCGGGAAAAAACTCCGCCATGCGGCCCGGTCCAGAGTCGCTTCACGGTCGTGCGCCCCACGAGCTTCGTCGGGTTTTCTTCGTAGTCTTCCGCGAAAGCCAGGGCGTCATCAAAAACCTCGCCCTCGTACGGCTCGGAAAGACGGATGGAGCGAATTCCGGCCCGAGCACGGAATTCGCGATAAGCATCCATTTCGTTGAAAGCCAGGCCGAGGTGAGTCTCCAGACGTTCACGCTGCGCCTGAAGATAAGCTTCATCCTGGAAGAGCACGTTGATCATCCGCACGAAATCCCGTGCGATGCGGGATGAGGAAACGTAGCCATTGAGGCACTCGCCCCGGCACTGCTCTGTGCAATCGTATACAGCCAGCCGCGCTTCCCGCGAGCCCAGCGGAGCGAGCACCAGCGTATCGGAATCAAATGTCCAAAACGCATCAATACCGTCGCGCTCCAGGAAATTCGCCATCAGAAACCAGCGGCGAAAGACGAAGCGCAGCCAATAGTCGGTGCCATGGAGTTTGTTAAAGCGATGCCGCGCTCCCTGGATCGGCTGAAAAACCTTCTCGAAGAGCTCGAGGTCTGGACCAAACGCAAGATCCTCGAACGAGACGAAATCCGCGACACCCTGGGTGTATTTTCGG
>Ga0209935_1001782_pt1 | contig 30766 bp, 54 predicted proteins | sample ThiBio_1000_plan_2_FD_183958 | JGI IMG/M metagenome (GOLD analysis project Ga0209935, IMG submission 183958) | Wastewater bioreactor microbial communities from Cape Town, South Africa - Thiocy_cont_1000_plan (SPAdes) | ecosystem: Engineered > Bioreactor > Thiocyanate-remediating >...
GATGATGATGATGATGATGATGATGATGATGATGATGATGATGATGATGATGATGATGATGATGATGATGATGATGATGATGATGATGATGATGATGATGATGATGATGATGATGATGATGATGATGCTGATGATGATGATGATGATGATGATGATGATGATGATGATGATGATGATGATGATGATGATGATGATGATGATGATGATGATGATGATGATGATGATGATGATGATGATGATGATGATGATGATGATGCAGCCTCGCCCAGACATCACCGAGCAGCAAGGCCAAGAGCTATCGGGTCTCACGCAAGAGCAACATCTCAGCATGAAGCTGCTGGCTCACGAGTTCGTCGTGAGTGGAGCCAGCGCGCCAGCACATCTTCGAGAGCAGCTCGTGTCATTGCATCAACGTATCGATGCTCTGTCGTACGAGTTCATAGCCCAATCGAACGACTCGATTCAGTTGGATGCAGCACTTGTACCCGAGATTCGACAGCTGTACGACCAACCGCTTCAGCTACTTGATTCAATCGATGGATTGGATTGGACTGATGATTGGATTGGATTGGATTGGATTGGACTGATGATTGGATTGGATTGGATTGGATTGGATTGGATTGGATTGGATTGGATTGGACTGATGATTGGATCGGATTGGATCGGATTGGATTGTGGATTGGATTGGATTGGATTGGATTGGACAGAGCCAAGAACGGTAAGGTCACGATACACGACGAAGTCAAGCTCTCGTTATGCTGCCATATGGAAGACGACCGAGCTCGAGCGTTGATCTGGCGCACACACTCCCGCACGGCACAAGAGAAGCGCAAGGTATCTTGCCAACCACTGGCGCCAGTATCTGTCTGCCTGCGTGTGTGCCATCGAGAACCCGCACTCAATCGTTGCTGTTGATGCCCTAGATACTCGCTGCACTACTTGAGACACGATATCTACTCGCAAGAAGCGTTTCGTACAGCTCGTTCGCTGAGCTACAGTTCGAAGCGACCTCGACCATCGAGTCGTCACCGCAAGCGATGCGTTTCTTGCGCGATCTCGACCGAGCGATCAAGCCCAAAGTCAAGCATGAGCTACAACTGATTGCCAAGACCTTCCCACACTCGCACGAGAGCGACTCGTCTGCGACCGAACGCCTACATCTGGGTCGATACATGTTTGCCCAGGCTCAGATGCAATCGCAACAGAACCACGTTGCTCAGGTACTGTTGCTAGTGCGCTCGTCATGGCCACGCCGCGGCAAGATCTTCGAGCCTCATTCGGATCGTATGAGACAGTTCTTCGGATTGGGTGCATGTCTGGAAGGTCTCGCCATGATCACACGGCAGTTGTTTGATATCGAGCTCAAGGAGGTGCCGATTGACCCGAGCGAACGGTGGCATATCGATGTTCGCAAGCTCGAGTTGCGTGATCGAGCAAGCAACCAACTGCAAGGCATCATCTACCTTGGTACGCGGCACTCTCGGCTCACCTCCAGAGCCACTGAATGTCTCATCTGCGCGAGTGGTTGGCAGATCTCTTCGATCGACCAAACAAACCAGGAGCACGCACATTCTCGATCCATCATACCGTCGAGCAGCCGTTCGCACTCGAGCACTTTGCGCAACCCGACCAAGCCAACGTCGCTCGCGCCGTGATAGCGTGCACCTACTCGCGTGACATCGGCAACGATCCACACGTGCTGTTCCATGAGTTCGGGCATGCGCTGCACATTGTATTGTCTCGTACGCAGTTGCAGCTGTACGCCGGAGGTCGAGGATCGCGAGACTTCTCTGAGGTGCCATCGACCTTGTTCGAGTGCTTCCTGAGCGATTATCGGGTCGTGAGTCACTTTGCTCGAAACCCAGCGAATGGCAGCACGTTGAGCGAGTACGACTTTGCGCAGTGGCTGCTCACGTCGCGAAAGCCATTGGTAGCTCTCGATACGCATCACCAGATCCAACTCTCAATCATCGATCTGGTATGTAGCATGACTATCCTGGCTCGTCTCGCGCTCATCGACGTCTGTCGTCTTGGTAGTTGCTCCATGGACCGCCACCAAAGGACCGATCGCCATCGTTCTTGCCGCTGCTCGATGGCCTCGCGCAGCAGATTCAGCCCCACACATGCTTCGACGCAGCCAGTGTGGTAGACTCGCTACCGACCTTTGATCACCTTGCCAGCTACGCTGGATCGTTCTACAGCTATCTCGCCAGCTCGGTCGTGAGCTCCAACATCTGGTACGAGCTGTTCTCGCGCGATCCACTCGACCGCGATGCCGGCGAGCGATTGCACCGAGAGTTGCTTCAACACGGCTGCACACGACCGCCTCAACAAGTCTACCGATCTCTGCTTGGCTCAAGGCGACATCCGCTCGATCCGACGCACTTCCTCTCGTCGCTGGGAGTACGAGATTCGACATAAAGTCCCCGTTGCTTGTGTGGATTCCAACGACCAGCGATGTGCTGTCAGCGACATTCATTGGGGTTGCTGTTCTTAGGCTGCTCTCGCTCTCTCACTCACTCGCACTCGCTCTGTCGCTGTCTCCATCACACGGCTGAACCAAAGGGATCAATAAGGTGGGATACGATAGTAGGATGCTGGCAGGAAAGAGAGCACTGGTTACTGGCGCATCGTCGGGGATCGGGAGAGCGACTGCGCTGATGTTCGCTCGGCTTGGCGCATCGGTCGTGGGTATGGTGCTGCAGCTCGAGCTCTCGCTCGCTCTCTCTCGCGATATTGACCTCAAGAATTAGCGGTTAGTCGCAGCCGAGACAGGCTTCAATCAGTGGTCGATGAGATGAATGAGGCAGGCTTGACAGCAGCTCGACATTGTGCGCTCGAGTGCGACGTGACTGATGCCGATCGAGTGCATGCTGCGTTCGAGTCGTTGCTTGGCGAGCCGCTGCATATCTTGGTGAACTCGGCGGGCATCGAGCACACGGGCACGTTCCTTCGAACGAGTGCCGAGGGTCTTGCGAGCGTCATGGCAAGCAACTGCTACTCGAGCATGTACACGAGCAAGTCCGCGATCTCGCTGTTCATGCTCAAGCAGCGCGAAGGTTCAACTGCAGCGATCCCGACTCTGCAATGCAGCATCATCGTGGTGCACTCAATTGCTGATGCTGATGACAACGACGATTCAGGATCGATCGTGAATGTGGGAAGCGTGGTTGGATTGGTTGGGAATCGAGGTCAAGTGGCCTACAGTGCTGCCAAGGCGGCTCTCGTCGGTACGAGACGCTGCTACATCGACACGATGCAGCACGAGCGACGCTAATGCGCCGTCTCCGGACAACGATCGCAATGATGGCAATGGCATCCCCAGGCATGACCAAGAGCCTCTCGAAGGAGGTCGGGGGTCGCAACATACGAGTCAATCTCGTGTGTCCTGGCTTGATCGCAACCCCGATGACACAGCGTATGAACCAAGCACAGGGTCGCCAGCACTACCGCCACAACCATATGACTGGTTGGATGATTCTGATTGAATCAATCGCGCTCGCATGTGTGCAGACTTGACAGATACACAACTCGATGCATGGAAGAAGCGCGTCTCTCTTGGACGCATCGGAACCGCCGACGAGGTTGCTCACGTGATTACCATGGTCGCGACCTCGTCGTTCATGACTGGATCGGTGGTGTCTGTCGATGGCGGCGTCGAGTAATACACTCCTGCGCCAGAGATGTGTGCATATGCCCAGACGCAAGCTATACAGACGACTGACTATCCAGCTCGCCAGCTCGCTCTCCTATCGAGGGCATAGGATACGAACGTTGCACGTTGCGTCGTTCTATTGAGTGCATCTGGGCATTCGTCGTTGTGTGCCAGAGTACCGCCGACTCGCGAGCCTAGTGATCCCCTCCACGGCCGCGACCTCGTTTGCCACGCCCTCGACCTCGCCCACCACGCCGCCGATTGAACATGGGATGCTTCATCTTGGATACTCTGCAACCAAGCCGCACTCGTGCATCGATGATCAGCCATGACTCAAACCCAGACGATCAACGTCATACGATGCGCGACACGTACCCATAGAGCGCGATGCTATCGAGGCGCTCGTCGCATCGAATGCAAGCCTCGTCAGTCTGCGGCGCTTGTTTCAGTTGACAGAACGATCGATGGTACTCGACCTTGAGCAGCCTCGATCCGCAATCTTCGCAACGCTTCTTGGAGGATGCCAGCTCTGTGCACGGTCGCCGTCAATTCATTGCCATCCACTCGAGCCTCGGCATGGAGCCGCCACGTACTGTGGATCGTGTTGTCCTCGGTTCGAATGACAAAGTTGCACTTGTTGCATTCGAGCCGCCACTTGGGAGCCGAGTTGACGTTCAGAACAACGACGCCCGTATCGCACTCGTCGCACCGAGTGACCTCGTTGGCTGCCATGCCATTGACGCACGTCGGGTGCGTGCATTCGTTGCATCCCATGCCTTGAAGCCACACGTGCGCCTCGATCAGTCGCCGTCTCTCTCTCTGCGATTGGCTCTCGAAGCAACGCAACATACCGACGGTCATCTCGTCCAGCGCTGGGTAGTTGTAGCAGTACGGACAGAGAGGGTAGGACTTGGCTCCCGAGCCGAACGAGATCTGCACCAGCTCGAATCCATCAAGCGGGCAGGTTCGTTCAAAGGCCTGAGCCGCACACAAGCAGGTCAGTCATCGTCCGTCATTCACTAAGCCGAGTGCCGTGCCGTGCCTTGACATTGACATTCTGTGGCAGTGAATAGAGCTCGTCACAGGTCGTGCAGTACATGCGAGCCGGTCTGTCACGCGCATCAGATACAACCGCCATTCGATCAACATCACGAGAGAACAAATACGCTGCGATCAAGTCGACGCACTTGGTGCTCACGAGGCGCAACGAGTATCGATTGCACTTGCCGCACTTGGCCGTGAACTTGCCGGTCGTTTGCGACAAGGTCAAGAACGACGCCTCGAACAACTGGTCCATGCGCTCGATCTTGCGCACAAAGTACTCAAACTTCTCGCGGAAGGTCTGCACCGAGTGCGCCACGACGGCATCGAATGTTGCCTTGCCCTCAGCGATATGGCTAATGTCTCGCTCGATCGTGGCACGGATACTACAGCAGCACTCGAGTTAGGCTTCGATAAAGCACCGCATCAGGAGTAAGCACGAGTGGCGTACGTTGGCAACACGAGATCTGGGTCGATTCGATCTACTCGTGCGAATCGAACGACGCGAGAGCGAGCAGTGAGTGACCAGAGAGCAATCGAATCAAGGAGCAGAGTGTCGTACAGTAGCCGTGCGTCAGGGCGATGCCAATGTCATTCGGGACGAGGGTTCTCGTGCGACCCTGCACGGTCACGTATCCTCGCACGCACACGGTGTTGATATGCACCGAGATGCTGGCGTCGGTACCGATGCCGTGCTTCTCCATCTGCGAGCGTCCTCCAAAACGAATCAGACCGAATGTCGTCGATCCAGCGAATCAAGCACGAGCACGAGCTCGAGCAGCACACATACCAACGAGATCAACTCGGCCTCGGTCAGGTAGTCGGGCGGAGTGGTCTGGCCTTGAGTGACGTCGAGCGTGTGCAGCTTCCACGAGCCCTTGGAGGCGTCCATGTCGGGCAAGAGCTGGTCCTTGACGAGCAGCCACGGCATGACGGCCGTGAATCCGGGCGACACGACGCGCTTGCCCGAGCACTTGAAGAGCTCGCCGTTGATCGAGAAGCGTGCCTTGGTCTTGACGTAGCGGCACGCGGGACTCACTGAGCCGAGGAAGTGCCTCGTAATGTACTCGTACAGCCGCCACTCATCGCCTTCGAGCTCGCCTTCTTGTGCCACTCGCATCGGAGTGCTAGACGGCCCAAGAGGGGTCGCTCGATGAGTGAGTCAGTGCGCCGGACGAGGGCACCAACGCCTGCCTTATGATTGACGACGTACATGGGCGGATGGTCGCCGTGCTCCTCGCCCGACTTGGACTTCTTGACGCCTTTCTCGAGCAGCTCCTTGGCATACCAGCCCCTGCAGCGACAAGAGTCGTGAGTGCCTTGCTCTGTGCCATTCGAGCGAGCGAGCGAGAGATCTCGTATCAGCACAACGAACCAAGAGTCGCTCTTGCGTTGCTCCTGCACAGCAGCTTGAACGTCGAAGCTCTCGGGATATCGCGAGGTCTCAGTTCTCGGGTAGCTGATGTAGCCAGCAATGTAGAGTCGCTCGGCCAACTGCATCACGTGAGAGGGACCGAGGCCGAGATTCTGCGAGCCGACCTTGAGCATCTCGACCGTGTTCAAGGCCGTGGGCTTCGACTTGCGACCGTCCTTGCTCTCGATCGATATCATCCTAGACTCACGAATGTCATGAATACCGTCAGCCAGTGGTGCCCCGAGCAGTGCTACAATGATGACGAATGAATGTCGATTGCGTGAGTGCTTACTTGACCTGTCGATTGAGCTTGATAAGCGACTGGAACGTGAGAGCGACCTCGTGCTCGAACACACGACCACGCTCCCACTCGAGCGACACGTAGTTGCCGCCTCGTTCGATCTCGACTTTGAGACTCCAGAATGGCTCGGAGCGGAACTGTTGGATCTCATCATGACGTGCTACACAGAAGCCCAACCTGCCATCGCGAGCAAGTTCGATGAGCCATTCATTGGTTCATTGGTTCATTGATTCGTTGGTTCGTTGGTTCGATTGATAGTGAGCAGAACTCATTCATTCAGAGGGCACCATCGCGATCGACGTACGTGGGCGTTTGGCATGGTCCGAATGAGATCACCTGTGTTCCGAGATTGCCGTACTTGCCTTGGAAGTGACGCGTCTGGAAGCGAGTGAACGCCACTCCGACCTGCACACTCACTCGAGTGAGTTACGACTCGTGTGTAGAAGTTGCAGTTGCCGATTGAATGATCAAACGGATGCGTACTCGAAGATCGATCTCTTGGCGAGCATCAACAGCTCGAGCTTCGTTGAGGTTCGGCACGGTCAAGGTCTCCATGGCGCGTTGGATATCGCTCGCAGTCACAGCTGCATTCACGAGAGCATCGTTCCAATCAGCGCTCTTGGATCGAGATCGTTCGATCGTTCGTTCGTTCGTTCGGCGTCGAGTTCTCGTGTTCGATGTGCTGGCGACATACCAGAGAACTTGGCTCGATAGATATGTTGCTTGCCGCCATGAGGCGGATTCAGCTTGTCCTTGACCGTGTCGATGACCTCGAAGCAGATGTTCTCGCCCTCACGATCGCAATCCAACCACAACACGAGATACGTCGCTCCTTTGGCTTCCTTGCGGAGATGCTTGCAGACATTAACCTGCACGATGTTCGATTTGATTCGGTTCAATTCGATTCGAGCCAAGCACGAGTACACGAGTATCGAGAGTTAGTGGATGTTGGATTGATGGGCGCTTGGTGGAGGGCTCTGAGAGATACCTTTGGATTGGACTCGACCTTGCGAATACCTGCAGTGAAGAGATCGACTGGATCGGTGTTCTCCCATGACTGATACTGCGGCAGAAAGTCGGTGCTGTCCACAATAACAACGAAGGAAGAGAGAGATCTCATTGGTGTCGTGGGCACACACGAGATATCGAAGTTGCATACGTGAATACATGGCCCACGACCGACGTCACACGAAAGAACGCAGGCGCATTGAGGAATCGTCCAGAGAACTCGTGTACATTACAAGCGAGTCCTTTGCGTTGGGTGCCCTAGAGCAAGGAGGTAGAGAGTGAGTGGGTAAGCTACGATCGCTAGTGTTGGTGGTGCTGCATACCTGGCCACGGCTGAGAGCTACCGCGATCGACGTAGCGATCGACGGCTTCTCGGCAACCATCAAGACGATGGGTGCAGCCATGGCCCCACTCAGGTGTCAGCAAACTGGCTATCCCGAGTGGAGAGAGCAGGAGAGGTGCGCTCGACAGAGGGAAGGAATGAGGGAATGAAGCTCAAGAACAGTGCTCTCCTCTCTCGCTCAGTCTGATGGCTCGGTCTGATACAAAAGCAGCATCGAGAATGACGCACACGTACACATACGCCGAGTGCGCGAGAAGAGATGGAGGTGAAGGAAGGTACCGAGGATGGAGCTAGAGCGCAGCCAAGGTGAGAGAGAGAAGAGTGTGGCAGCTGCGGTCAAGCACAGAGTTGGATTGGGTTGGGAATGAGATTTATACGTGTTCGACTCGAGAGAGGTCTGGAATGGCTGGAGACGTGACACGCACAAGAGCGTTCACGATACGAGCCAACCAGCATGAGCGATTCACGACACGTGAGATGACGACGACAACGGTGACGACGAACACCACACCCACACGTGGAGAAGGGCAATGAATATCTACAGTCCAGACGTGACGAGGAAGGAACACAGTAAATACGAACGGAACAACAAACAAGGCAGCAGAACAACAACACACAACAATAATAATCAATGCGACAACCGTGGTTGGCGGCCGATCGCAGGGGGGTTGCTGGAGTGCAGGAAGGAGGTAAGGTGCAGAGGTATGTACAACGAGTGTGTGTGTGGGACAATGACGAACATATTCACAACAGTCATGAGCAGAGATGACTGGAGAGGGGCGATGCTGAAAGGAAAGGAACGAATAATGATGAATGGATGAATGAATGAATGGATGGATGGATGGATGGAGGGGATCGCCAAGAGGGGAGGAGCTGGTGAGGAGCAAGAGCAATAAGATAGAGGGCTGCTGCGGCTGATGATGCTGCTGATGCGCATGGGATCGAGAGGCGTCGTTAGCAACTGCCGATGCGCGAGGCAGCTTGCTGCTCGAACATGGACGGGTCGTAGATGCCCTGGTCCCAGAAGTCGCTCTCGGGCGGTATCTCGTCGAGTTGCTCGCGCAGCGGAGGCGACGACAATCCAGGAATGTCAGGGAGGTCTGCAAGGCAACACAAGGTAGGTGAGTGAGTGAGTGAGTGAGTGAGTGAGGGAGGGCATAGGTGGCGCGAGGAATCGATGGTTCGTACCACTGTAGGTCTCGAAGAGGTCCTCGGGAATGGTCGAGAGCAGGTAGTTGAGATCGGGATCCTCGGCCGGTGGCGCGCCAATGTCGATCGGCACCCAACCGGGCTCCTGGGGTGCGAGGGGCACCAAGGGCTCCATCAAGCAGCCTGCGTCAGGCGTCAAGGCGACGGTGACCGAGGCCGAGAGCGCAGCCGTGGGCACGACGGCCGATGGCACGGAGGCCATGGTCGACATGGCCGAGAAAGGCGCGACAGAGTCGGCCGTGGCATACGGCGGCGGCATCGAGGCTGAGAGGTTGATGACCGCCGAGTGATGCTGGTGGTGATGATGGTGTTGATGGTGTTGTTGCTGCGGCACGGGCAACGGCGGCGCTGGCATGATGGTCACGCGGCGCGACGGCGGCATGATGGCCGGCGAGCTCGGCAAGGCGGCAGTGGCCGAGACCGACCTGCGACGCGAGATCTTGGAGCGCGATCGGTCGGGTGCCGTCATGAATGAAGACGACGACGAGGTGGTGGTGGTGGAGGTGGAGGCCGAGAGCGGTCCGGCGGGCTTGTGGGGAGAGCGCGGAGAACGAACACGCGAACGCGGCGACGGCGTCGGGCCGAGACGCGGCGATGAGGCCGGCGACGAGGACGAGCTCGCGGTGCCGGGCGTGCGGTCGAGCGAGATCGAGAGGCGAGGCACGCGAGGCGCACGCGAGCCATCGAGGCATGCCGAGGGCTCGAAGGCCTCGTCGTCCTTGCCGGAGCTGGGTCGCTTGCGCTTGAGCGTGGCGTTCCAGCGGTTCTTGATGGTGTTCTGCGCACGGCCCGGCAGGAAGGTGGCGATGACGGCCCACTTGTTGCCGTACTCGAGCTGCTTCTGGATCAGGATGCGGTCCTCCTCGGGCGTGAAGGGGCCCTTGCGCAGCTCGGGCGCCAGGTGGTTGTGCCAGCGCTCGTTGCACTGCTTGCCGACGCGGCCCTTCATATGGCTCGCGATCTTGGTCCAATGGCGGGCGCCATGCTCGGCGACCAGCTTGCGGAGGAGTTCATCCTCCTGTATCATAGAGAAGCCAGCGAGCGATCGTTAACTCCGAGGAATGCCAAAGTGCACATTCACGCAATCATCGCGCGATACAGAGGCTATGACAGAGAGAGAGGGACAAACAGAGAGAGAGAGAGAGAGAGAGAGAAGGATTCTCGAGCTCTGCCATCGAGCATGGTGACGTAGCAGAGAGGTAACGGACAAGGGTGCGGCAGACCAAGACGACGACGACGACGACAATCGCGCAATGACGGAAACGTACCTCGGGCGTCCAGGGGCCCTTGATCAAGGTCGGGTTGAGCACCTTGTGCCAGCGCGAGGCACAGTGTACGCCGCTCTTGCCACGAACGCTCAGGGCGATGGTGTCCCAGTTGCGCTCGCTCTTGCGAGCGCCCGGGTGTGCGGCGTCGTACTCCTTGACGGCGCGCATCAGGGCGCGATCGTCGCACTTGCGCCACGATCCGCAGCTGCCTGAGGCGGCCGGACCCGAGGCGGCGGCGGTGGTGGTGGCCGAGGCCTTGGTGCGAGCGGCGCGCGCCTTGTTGGCGGCCGAGGTGCGCGATCGCGAGCCCGAGCTGCGCTGCGAGGTCGAGAACTCGGGGTCGTCGTCGTCGGCGTCGTCTTCCTCGGCGTCGTCGTCGTCATCGTCGTCGTCGTCATCGTAGTCGGCGCTCATGTCGTTGTCGTTGTCGTCGTCGTCGTCGAGCTCCGGGTAATCGGGCTCGTCGTCGTCGTCGTACTCGTCGTCGTCCTCGGTGTAGAAGGTCTTGGAGAAGTTCGCAGCGGCGGCGGCGGCAGCGGCGGCCATCGAGGACGACGACGACGAGAAGGACGACGACACGAAGCTCTCGCTCATCGAGCGGGCACGCTTGGTCTCGCGCACGGTCGTGCCCTCATCGATCTAGAACGCGAGACAACGAGAGTGAGCGTGTGTTAGCGACGCGAGATCGTGGTGGGCGCGCGACAACGAACGCAGAGGCCAAGGACCGGCGCCACGGGCAACGACGAATGCCACATGGCGCCGTCGTGTTGGTGGTGGTGGTGGTGGCGGGCGGCGTACCTCGAGGGATCGCTTGCGCTTCGAGTTAGAAACCATTGTCGACGTGGCGGCGAGAGATCGAGATGGAGATGGCGGCGGGAGATGGGCGATGGTGGTGCGGCGGTGGTGCGGCTGTGGTGGTGTGCGACGGGGAGGAGTGGCGGCGCGACGCGAGGTCACGATAGCGAGCGGAGGTCACAGCAGCGCTGGGCGCGTGGGTTGCCGGTCGGCGTGGGAGGCGGGAGGCGGGAGGCGGGGCGGCGAGGGGGACTCCGGGTGGTGTGCGCCGGCTAACGGATGATGGCACGGAGGTGGGGCGGCGAGGCGCACTCGCGACGGCGGCGACGGAGGCAGTGGGCGATGGGCGAGCGAGAGACAGACAGACAGAGACCGAGAGGCACAGGCACACGGCAGCGTTAGCGGCGGTGGATGGTTGGACAAGGGCACGATGGCCGAGTGCGGCTCTTCAGTCGACTAACGGATGATGCTGCTGCTCTCGAAGAGGCTGCGCTGCGCTCCTACTGCAAACAAGCGAGACGAGGGAGCGAGAATCGATGCCGAGCGAACGGGGGCAGGCAGGCAGACAGACAAGCAAGCGAGCGAGGTATGGAGGGGTAAGAAGACTAGGCGGCGCGTGCGTGTGGTTGCCAGCGGGATGCGGTGGTGGTGGATGCGGTGGCAGTGGCAGTAGCGGTGGAGCTCCCAGCTGCGCTCTTGTAGCCCAGGCCAAGGATAAGAATCCCTGCGCCACACGGGGCACACGCACCCTAAGAATCTCAGAGCAATGGCGAGCTTCGCCCCGCCCCGGGTCCTGTGGCGCTCGTTGCTCGCGTGTCTTCCAGCGCGCTGCGTGTCTCGGACGCCCACTGTCCACCTGACGTCGAGGTGTGGCTTGCTCGGTGGTACCGAGAGCGAACCCCTCAGCGGCACCAGTGCACAGGGTGAGTAACGGCGGCGGGCAACGAGGGTGACTTGAGGAGTCTACTCCGGAGCGCAAGAATCTCGCAGAGCAATGGCGAGCTCCGCGCCGTACCTCGCGCGCACCACGCTGCCGCCGCGCGCTCGAAAATCGCCGGCCTGCGCGCTGGTGGCCGCCACCGAGATATGGCGCCAGTCTCGAGTCGCCGTGCTCTCGCGACGAGGATACGCGCGGTGCGAGGTGTGTGCGGGGGCGCGCAGCACGCAGATACCACACAAGCAGGCGCTTGGTCAGCAACAGGAAATTGAACGCGAACTTGCCTGCGAGCTATATGCCCGCGCCATAGCCCACCGCCTACCGCGCTGCTGCCGTTGCTGCGCTGTGTGAGAGGCTAGGCGGCGTGGTGCGTTAAGGGTGCATACGAGCGCACACGGCGTACACCGTGGCCCGCCGTGTGCTCATCCTTCATTCCTTCCTTGATCGCGCACCATATCAGCCTTCTCGATCTCGTGCGCGGCTGCGTGTGGCGCTTGGCTTGGCGCTGGCTTACTCGTCGCCTTGCTGCGCGGCGCGAATCTGCGCAATCAGCGCCGCGTTCTCGGCGCGCACTTGCGCCAAGTCCGCCTGCACTCGATCGACCTCGAGCGAACCCGACCTCTCGGTTACTTGTCGCAGACGCTCCTCGAGATCGAGAATCTCGTTCGCCACGTTGCCGTTCTCCGACACCTTGTCCGAGAGCTCCTTGAATTTCTGTGGCCGATCAACGCACACGCACGCGTCGTAACGCATCAGGATAACAGTCGCGTTCAGTGAGTCGCGGCCCCCCAGCTCAACCGCCATCACCACTCATGCCACCGCTACGTACGTCGTGGATCGCAGCCAGCATACGGTACGCTTGCTTGGCGGCCTCGTCTTTCTTGGCGTCCTGTGTGTGTACTCGTCGTGAGTCGCGGGCGCCGTTGTATGCTCGCAAGCGGCCGCCAGGGCCCACGTACCGCAAACACGATCTCACTCGTCACCGCAAAGCTGCGGCCGAGAGTATCAATGTTCTGGTTGATCTCCTTCTTGAGCGCACGCGTGTCGACCAAAATCTAGACGCATACACACAACCATACACCACGTTACTCTCTTGCTACTACAAGTGCTGCTACTGTGGAGCGATCAATCAATTTTGGCACTTTCCAGGCTTGCAGCACGTACCTTGTTAATGTCGACCTTCTGCTTCTTGACCTGCTTGACAATGTCGAGGATGCGGTTCGTGTAGACGGCACGGTTGACGTTCTTGGGCAGGCGCGTGTACGTGTCGAGCAGCTCCTTGTAGGTCTCCTCCTTGCTCTGCAGCTCGGCCGCCAGCGCCTTCATCTGCACGCGCATCTCGCGGATTTGCTCGATCATGCGCTTCGTGTCGTCCTGTTGTCGCGCGTCGTCCACTCGCTCGTCAGTACCGGCTCGGCAGCCGCGTGGGTGTGTCTCGTCGGGCGCGTACGTTCTTGTTCGATTGCGCATCGCGCAGCTTGCGGATGGCCTCGATACGAGGCAGACGATGCTGCTCCCACTCGGTCGCGAGCTCCAGCAAGCGGGTCGTGCTCGCCTGACTGATCTCCTGCAGCAGCTTAATGTTGTTGGCCGCGTCGGGCAGCAGCTCGATGAAGATCTTCTTCTGGATGCGGTACTCCTCCTCGAGCTCCTTGAACTTGTGCTCCTCGGCCACGAGGTTCGCCTCGAGCTGGCGCATCGACGACACGAACGTCTCCATCTGCTTCTTGACCATCTCGATCTTGCTCTTGCCCTCGCTCAAGTGGCTCTCGAGCTCCGCCAACTCCTCCTCGCGGCGCTTGCGAATATCCTACGCCATCAATCAATCAATCAACGAATGAGTGAGTGAGTGAGCGAGTGAGCGAGCACCAAGTGTACGTGTACGTGTACTTGTGGCGACCTACCTCCTCGGACTCCTTCTGCACCACTGGGGCAGTCGACGTCTCCTCCTGGCTGAACTCCACGAGGTCCGTGAAGCGCGTGCCACGCTTCGAGGCCTTGCTCTGGCGGTCGACGTTGCCGTACTCCTTGGTGAGCTGCGCCTCGCCCTCCTGAAGAGAGTAGCGAATCAAGGTGCCCATCTGGCGAAGAATGGTGCTCTGCTTCTTGGCGCGGTATTGCTGTATCGCCGTGTTGTTGTTGTCGTCGTCGTCGTCGTCGTTGCTCGTGTGAGAGTTGCGCACCAATCTACTCGCGGGCCAAGGAATGCCCGCCTGGACGTACGATAGGATTGAGGCCTGACTCGAGGCCCTTGGTGTTCCACTCCTCCTCGCGCTCCTGCGCCGCCGTCACGGTCGCAAAGTTGGCCTCGATCAACGACGTGGCAACATCCTGTCGACGAGCCACTTGACGAGTGATGTAGTCCTGCTTGGTGCGGATCTCATCTTGGCGAGCTGGTTGAGATCGTGCCATCCGCAAGGCAAGGTCAGTGCCATCACGAATGTAGAGACCACAGCGAGAGAACAAGAGAGAGAGGTTCGTTGGTACCTTTGGTCTGGTCGCGCGAAAGACCGAGATACTGCGCCACGAAAGGCTGCTGCACCTTGAACGCATGGAACTCGTACGTGTTGTCGTATCTGAATGCGTTCGATCAATCAATCAATCAATCAGCCAACCAATCGATCAATCGAATCAATCAGAGCACGCAGCATACCGTCGACGCAACGACGAGCTATCAGCGACCGTCAAAGCAGGAGTCCAAGTCTCCTTCTGCAGCTTCTTCAAGGTATCGAGCAGCGCACTCTGAAAGTTCTCCGCCGCCGAGCCCGCTATCCCAACGAGAGATATCAAGAGAGATAATGCAATCTCGCGAGTGAGTAGCGATCGATATCAAGAGCGCAATCAAGCAATCAAACAAACATACCCGAGGCACCGGTGCTCGATTCAGTGGAGGACTCGGCCTCTCGTGGCAAGATGTTCGTGAGCCACGACAAGAGACGACGCGTATCGTTCTCGTTGGGGTACAGCAGCTGATGGTAGCCGAGGTCGTCGCGGTAGCCGAGGTCCTTGATGTTCTGAGCAATGTCGGCGCACACCGACACGCGCGCAGACATGTTGCGAGGCAGCGACGACGGATGCTCCTTGTTGGGCTCGATCACTTGCAACGACAACAGTACCGCCTGCAGCACCATCTCGGACGAGAACTGGCGAATGCTACGAACATCCTCGTCGATGTCGCTGGAGTTCGATCGAAGAGAGATATCGATTGGAGATATGTCGATCGCGAGGGTGAGCTTGAGTCCATCCACATATACCTCTCTCGAGCGACGGGCGTGGGTGCTTGTATGCGTACCATCCGATACCGCGGAGCGAGTAGATGATGATCTGATCGACCTCCTCCATCGGCAATCGAGTACTTGCGCGCACGCTCTTGCTCTTGGTGTAGTTGTTGACGCAGCAGCGACACGAAGCGAATGATCGAGAGATCGAAGAGTAGGTAGCGTAATCGTGGGCTTACTGCGTACTTATCGGATAGAGTGGCACGTAGTTTACGGCGTTTCGGATCCAGTTGACTCTATGGTTCTTGCATTCGATGCAATCTCTCGCTCAATCGCTTGGTTGTGTCATTGTTTGTTGTTGGCGGAGGAGGTGCAGGTGCTCGAGGCATTGGTGTGATGGCCCAGGCAGACGTCGAGCTATTGGTACATCTCCATCGGTTTCGTAGCATTCACTTGTTGCGAACAGGGTACGCCGCTGCTGTGATCGAATGGTGTTTGTTGGCGTGTTCGCGTGGCTGATGATGAATGCGAGCGGCGTGTGTCGATGTGTGGCGTCTATCGATGGCATCTGCTAGCTCGTACCGTATTGGAGTACGATTGGTGGGTGTCAAGAAGCAGGGCGGTCATGGCATCATCACTCCGCTGCCGTGCTTCGTGGTCGATCACTTTGCGATGCCTGCGCCAGGTACGCTCGATTTCTCGTGAGTGAATGTCGCTCCGCTCTCGCGGTCTCGGGGGACGCGATCATTCACTCGCGAGCGACTGGATTCCAAAGGTGCCATACAACACGAACGTCATTGTGTGATTCCTCGGCATGCGTTTGGACCGGCGTGGCGAGGTGAGGGCATTCGTGATCGACGCAACACGGCAGCAGCTCCTCCTCGTGTCGCTCCTCCTGCTGTTGGTGCTGCTCGACCAGCAAACAGCTCGAGGACGGCAAGGACAGCAGATGGTGACAATGGCGTTGCTGCTGATCCTCCATCCCCAATGTCAATCTCTTGCGATGGTGAACCACGATCGAACGGTGGAGTATTCTCGACCTCATGGATTCCCGATCACGATGAGCATGAGGATCTCGATGCTGCGGACTCCATCGCCGTGCCGAGGTCGACATCTGCATCGTCCACTTCATCGAGCACCCTTCGATCGACTCAAGCTCGCATTCGATCAGTATCGACAGGCTCTCGGTCTCCACACCACACTCCGCCTGCACCAGACTCTCCCATTGCATCCGCATCATCATCTTCATCATCATCGAATGACTCAGCCATGCCTGCGAGCCAGTTCATGAGCTCTCTCTTTGGCAGGCAACGCTCTCCGACTCATGCATCGCACTCCAACTCCACAACAAGCTCGCCATCGGCCTTTGTGACTTCGCTCTTCAAGCCACGATCGAGCTCCACGCATTCGAACTCGACTCCCATTCCATCATCTTCTTCTTCTGGCACCACGGCATCGTGGCAAACGGCATCGCTCGAATCGACTCTGAACGAAGGCGAGGTCTTCTCGTCCAGGACCTTCAACATCAAGTATCCCGAGGAAGAGGTGCTGGTGCTCGATGCCGTGCGACTGCGTGTTCGATTGCCGATACGCCTGCTGTCGTCCACTTCCGCCGATGCAGCAGCAGCAGCTTCCTCGACCACTGCAGCGTCATCGACAGGCAGCACTGGTGGCACATCGGGATTTGTATCGACTACCGACGCCTCAGGCACTCACACCATCTCGTTCAAGCTCGATCCACTGACTGCAATCGCTCTCGAGTTGACACTCAACTTCTCGCCCAACTTTGAGTGAGTACCGCTTGCATCCAGCTCATTCGTTCATTCGATCGCAAGCAATCACTCACCCGAAGGCAACCATGTCATCTGATTCACCGTAGAGTCGATAATGTGCATCTACTCGAGCCATTGAGTTCACAACGATTGGTTCTGTGGGGCTTGCTCGATGGCCTCGGCTGCTATCACGGTATCGAGTACCATCGCATTTGCCCCTCAATCGACACCTCCACTCACCCAACGATGCCCGTCTTGCCTGCGGCAGATTGCTTGTTCAAGGGCATCCACTTTGCGGGACTCGAGCTCGCTTTGTATTCATGCGTGGTGGCAATCTCGACTGGACACGACTGGTACTACTTCGATGCACGCACGCGCTTGCGCACTTGCTCGCATTGCTAACCTTCAACCATCTGCAGCGATGCACTGGCAAGCGCCCATCGATTGAACTTGTACGCCGCCATCGATGCTGCACAACGTGTGGCTCTTTATTGCTGACGCTGCTCGCGTGTAGAATGCTGCAATCGGCTCATCGTACTGAACAGCACATCGAGCTCATCGACTCACATCTGCCACAATCGCTGAGGAACGAGACCACCACCGTCACCACCATGCGCAGGATGGAGCCCAAGCCCGTGGCCATCTCTGACAGTCCGCCACTCAAAGTACGCAGCCCGCTCTCGCTCGCTATTGTGCTCGCAAGATTGCAGTGAGTAACTCTCTCGATGCAGCGATCAATGTCTCTAGAAGCGACCATGCAACTACTGAAGCTCAACCAACTCCTGGAGGCGATCGGTAATGCACAAGACCATGTACAAGCAAGCTGGGAGCGCTTGATTGCTCGCTTCTTGGCAGCGGGATTTCGATTGGTTCGTATCAATGCGAGGTCGTTGTGCCAGGTCCTGCCGCTTGTTTAACGCCAGAGCCGTGACTGCACCTGCAGCTCGCTGGGCTCAAGACACTCTACGAGCACCATCAACTGCAGTTCTGGTCGCAGTGCGTCGTGGACGAAGAGCTCGTCTTGGATCCTCTGCAAGACTCGGGAAGACCGTTCCATGAGGCAGCCGAGCTGCTCCGAGCTTCCTATGTACGAGCCATCAACTTTGATTGATTGGTTGGTTGATTGGGCGACTCATCAAGTACTTGCGTGGCCAGGAGTTCGTTCGTGGCTTTCGCAAGAAGCCTCCCATTCAAGACATTGGCACCACGTTCTCCGCCAAGCGGGTGCCCATCATGTTCAAGCAGCTCGTTCGCTTTGCAGCTCCGCCGAACGAAGAGCAGCAGCAGCAGCACCCCGCGATCTTGAAGCGCACTGGCTCGATCACTACCGTCATCTCGCCTCGCTCCAACCCGTTGGTGCGGCCACTCGCTCTCTCGCCCACTAGCGAACCCACTTCGGCCACGAGTCCACGCACTGTCACGAGTCCGCGCATCGAGACCTCGGATCTGAGCGTGTTCGGCACGGTGGAGCGAACTGGAAGCGAAACGGCTCACTTGATAGTGTTCGTGCATGGCCTCGAAGGTGCGGTCCCAAGTGCTTGCCTGCTCGATGCAATGTCGCTTTGGTGGTGTTGTTGCTCATCGGAGTCTCGTGATTGCAGCCGATTGGACGGGAATCATGATGATTCGCAACCATATTGCATCGGCGCTACCGGATGCCGAGTATCTACTTGCCGAGTCGCTCGAGGGCCATACGCACGAGTGCATCTATTCACAAGGCGAGCTGCTGGCCAATGAGGTGCTGCAGTACATTCAACGCAACATCCTCGGTCAGGTCAAGTTGAGGTATCTACGCACTCGCAAGCTCGCTCGCTCTCTCTCGCGTTTGCATTCACTCACTGGATTGCTGCTTGTTTGACGGTTTGATAGCTTTGTGGCGCACTCGCTCGGCTGCTTGATCGTACGTGCAGCATTACTCACCAAGACCCTCAAGCCCTATCGCAAGAACCTCCATTCGTTCCTCTCGCTCTGCGGGCCACACCTCGGCATCGCCATCACCGACTCGGCCTTGCTGAGCAGCGCCATCTGGATCTACAAAAAGTGGAACAACTCGGTGGCACTCACGCAGTTGCAGATGCTCGATGCCCCGCGAGTCGAGGAGTCGCTCCTGATGCGCCTCGCTCGCTCGCCTGGTATGGATCTCTTCAAGAACGTGCTGTTGTTCTCGTCCGAGCACGACAAGTACGCACCGCTGTACTCGGCGCTGCTGCTCAACCCGACTACACCAACCGCCTCCTCGCCATCATCTTCCTCATCATCGTCGTCCTCGTCCTCCTCCTCTACAACGAGTACCTCGGGAGCGACTGCCAGCGAAACGATGCGCAAGCATCTGCTGGATGCGCTCTGCAAGGCCTCCACGACGCTCGTTCGGACCGATGTGGAGTTCGTGCTGCCACGCAGCATCGAGCACGTCATCGGCCGAGCGGCGCATGTCAATATCCTAAGCGACGAGACCTTTGTGCGGATTCTCACGTGTTGCTTCATTCAGTACATGCGCTGAGGCCTCTCGCGTCGTCTCGTGTCGTCGTGCTGCTGTATCGTTGTACAGACTAAATACGTCCTCTGCAGGCTGCTTGTTGTATCTACATTCTCTCGTCTCAAACTATCGACACTCACAGAACAGGCGCACCGTATTGCATGGGCGTCACGGCTACGATGTTGTTCATGCCGCCAGTCGGATGGATGAACACTCGTCGTTCGCGAGACACGGCCACCAGCACCACCGGGTTGCGATGCAGCCGATGCAACGACTTGGTGGTCTGGCTGCCGGTCGTCGTGCTGGCGTTGATACAATCGAACTCGGGCAGGTCGGGTCGCGTTGCTCGCACGACGCGCAACCGAATGTCGCATCGATCTATCAGTGTGACATCGTCAGTACGGTCTCAAGGAAGGGCGCACACTCGGCCTCCAGTCTCGTACCGGTCCACGGCTTGAGATTGGCGGCATGAAGCGACACTCGAGTGTCGATATGGCGCACCAAGCTCGAGCTCGCTGCTGCATCGTCGCTCTGCGGCTGTGTCTGCGGCTTGTTCTCGTCCGGTGACGCCGGACCACCGCTCGTAGCCTCCATCAACAGCAGCAACGACGACGAAGTCATCTCGCTGTTGAGCGATTCGGCATCAGCCAAGCGACTGCTCGGCTTGAGCGGGAACAGTTGCGTGCTGTCGTCGGGATACACGACTTGGAGCATCAGCTCGTCGACCATCACGGCTGGACAGTGATGCAACGTCGCCGAGACCTTGAGCCAATGCGGCACCAAGCAGTTGAACGCGATCGGCCGCACTCCGTCGCCGCTGTTGTCGACCGGGCTCGTGATGACGGCTGTGCTATGAGCGAAAGCTGCGCTCGGTATCGCTGGTGGCTTGGCAAGCAGCACTCGTTTCTGCGTTCGGTCGAACAAACGAACGAACCACATGAGAGTCAGAAGCGCCACACAGCTCGAAACGAGATGCAATACTTACCGCTAGCTCGGTGAGGAGCGAGTTCAGAGCAATGGCCGAAGGGTACTGCGTCGAGTTTGGCGCGATCGAGTGCTTGATCTGATTGGTGATCTCGAGCACTTGTGGATGAATCTCGACGTGATGCGAGTTACAATACCTACACGCATTCATTCGTTCGCATGAGATCGATTCACAGTTCTCAACGTGAGAGAGGTTGGCACGTACGATTGGAAGATTTCGATCCTCTTGGCCAGGAGCATAGCTCCCGAAGGCTGGCCGGCACTCACATTCGTTGTGCTACCGATCGTAGGTGCCACGATTGCATGCGCAAAGAGTCGCGCCGCACGAAGGTACGCGCCAACCTCGGGCGATGCTGATGCGCCGACGAACGTGTGCTCGACATAGTACGTATGCTCCAACAGTGCAATGCCGATTGCATCGACAGGCGCCGCTGCACGACGGTTTACCAGCTACACGCACGCACGCACAAGAGAGGGTTAGAGAACGAGATAAGAGATTGGCGCCACTCGGTGGCGCAACGGCGTACGATGCGGAGAACGAGCGACAGGCACTTGTGCAGAGCAAGGTAGAGCTCCGACTTGGTACGAGTCTCAGGATCGATACGGCCCAACCGTTGAAGGTCCCTACTCGACGCGGCGATCAGCATCGAAGCAGGAGAGAACGATAACGAGCTTGAACGTACTGTGAGAAACGAGCAATCTCAAGCGAGAGTGCAGCATCTCGCAGTGATAACCCGAAGCGATTGCAGATGAGATGCCAGGTGTTGGTGAAGAACTGATCAATCTCGCTCGGAGTCTGCTGCGGCGTCTCATTGGTATCCATCGAATCGAGAGCTTGTGTGGAGCCAGCGTGCTCGTGTGGCGGCGTCGAGGTCGCTGTTGTGAGGTCGGTGGCATCGAAGAACATGGGGAATTTGTCCTGGAGATACTGGTAGTGGCGTTGCGTGTACTCGGGCAGCCGCGCTGAGATCTGCGGATTGTGCTTGGTGGCCGCTGTACCTCTCGTTTGTCAATACCTCGAGATACATGAACGGGGTGCCGTCTCGAACGTACCGAACAGCAAGATCAACACGGCGACATAGAATGAGTCATCGACCTGAGGCTCGGTGGGTGCAAAGCGACTATCACGAAGCACACAATGCTTGTAATCAGTCGCAGTGATTTGAGTGAATTGTGTGCCATGGAGCATTGAATGACGTACCGATCGAGTCGCAACAGATGATCCGAGAGGAACTCGATGTATGGCGTGTGTTGCGGATTGTCACCGAGACCCTTGATGCATTGGTAGATGGTAGGCTTGTCCATCGGGTATCGGTGCAAGTTGAACAACAATGCTTGAATCGACGCGTGCATACACTATCGCAACACACGCCAGAGCGAAAGATGAGTCACCATTCGATCCCCGCAAGTACGCAGCGGCATATGTTGTACCTGCAGGTTGCTCAACGTGATGGTTCCGAGCAACTTGTGCACCGCTGCTCGAACTGCAATCGAGGCAGCCTCCAAGGCTGACAGTGCGACGTGTAGTTGCTCCTCTCTGTGCGTACGTGTGGAGCCGGCTCACAATTCATCAGCAACAGAAGAACTATCTGTCTCTCTCTCCTCTCGCCGACCCATACCTCAATTGAATCCAATCGCCGAGTCTCGACAAGCTGCAGATGGCGTTCAGTTGCACTTGTTCGATCTCGTCGTTGAACATATCGACCAAGAAGTCGATGGCTCGCTCGGCAAACAAGCGCGACTTGCTGCCGAGCTCGCACATGCTCTCGACGGCCGCCATTCGGACCTGCACCATCTCATCCTCGAGGCCGTGCACGAAGGCACCGGCGGAGCCACTATCGAGCAGATTGACATCGAGTTGCGACAGATCAAAGTCGCCGGCGGCCGACGTGGCGTCGGACTTGGAGCGCGACAGCTTCAGCCGACCGGTGCCAAGCACCTGCTTGCTGAGCGTCTGCATCAAGACGGCGGTTGTCACGGTGTTGAATCGACCGAGCAACTGGCACGAGGTGGTTCGTACGGCCCATGAGATGTCGGTCACCATGCCGCAAATCTTCATGAAACCTGCATCGCGTGCGAGAGAGGGAGAGAGAGCCAATTAGGCTTGCTAATGAAGGCGTGTTGCGGGAGACGTACCGTCGTCCACCAATCGGCGACGCTCGCCGTAGGGTGAGAGCATCGAGTGATGCGGATGTTGTTGGCACAGGAAGCATACAAGGCGCAGTCCACCCAAGCGAACCTCGGGGAAGTCGTCCTTCAATGCCTCGCACGAGATGTCATACAACTATAACAGCCGATTGGTGGACGATAGGAGATGTAGAGCGTGAGTACGTGAGAAAGCACAAGTGTCCAAGGCGCAGTCGGTACCTCCATGTCGACAACGGTATCGATGATGATGCCTTCGGCGCGACAAGACTGATGGAGCGCCAGCAACGACTCGAGTGCCGCCTATCGGATGGTTGCTTATCAGTAACGAAGCATCAAGCAAACGCACAAGCCAAGCAGCTTCTCGTGTACCGTTCGAACGCGAGGGTCGGGATCCTTCGAGCCAACGTGTGATAATGCTCGAAACGATGAATGGACGATGGTAGATGCGAGCTCTTGCACCACATTCTCTCGTTCGTCGTCGGATGGCAACGAAAAAGACGACAACTTGGACGACGAAGGCCGTGACATGGTAGCCAGCAAGCGAGCAGCGCTCGCACGCAAGCTGGCACCCAACGAGACGCTCAAGTGCGTGGCACAGGTCTGCCGAAATTTGGCTGCGTGCTGTTGGAATAGCTGCGCATCTTCGTGGACCTGCCGCATCGAAGGTTCACGTGAATAACCGCGATCATGCCGAGCAACTGGACGACGCCGCTTGAACGAAGCGAGAGTCGCGACGACGGCACCTGAAAGATCGAGTCGATCGCCCGCAATGCAGCAGCCTTGACCTTGTTGGCGTGCGATTCCGACGCAGCCAACCGATGGAGCATCTCGAGTATCTCACCGATGAGCGTCGTATCCGAGGTCTTGATCGCCACGCCGCGTACGATGCGAAGCAGCAACACCTGGTCGGGTAGCATGGCCAACCATGTGGCACACGAGGTATCAGCACTTCCACTTCGAAGATATGAATCCCTCGAGTGGTGCACAGCTGAATCGGTACCGTGGTTTCATCGGGGAGCATGACAGGTTGAGATTGAGGTTGGTGTTGGTGGCTGATGAGCTGCAAGATCGTTCGAGCGACAGCGACGAGCTCGTCGGACGAGAGCGAGAGCTTGTGCTGCTCGGCCATGTCGAGCATCGAAACTAACGATAGCATGGCCTACATGATTGATTGATTGATTGATTGACGCGAGGGTCGATCAGGTGATGCATTGGCGATTGGTATGAAGGATCTCTCTCGCTCGATGGAGCATAAGAGAGAGAGAGAGAGATCGTGTGTACCTCGGCCTTCGAAGGAAGAGCATGGAACGAAGGTCGATGCTGCGACGCTGTTGATGATGATGCAGCTCGATCATCGGCTTGAAGAGCCTCGAGACACATGGTAACATCGAACGAGAAGTTCGGCGAGTGATTGGTAGCTTCTGTGGTGTTGGATTCATCGAGCCGTGAGCGCTTGGCGGCAGGTAAGATCAACGACGACGACGGCGATGGTCGTTTGCTTCCTATCGACGACGACGATACTTCTTGAGCATCGTCGACGATCGTCTCGGTCTCAGAACCGCTAGATTCATCATTTTTGGATTCGGGTGGGATATTGTGAGATGAGTTGATGGCATGAACGAATTGGAGAGAGTGAACGAGTGAGTGAGTCGCGATATATCGATTCGATCATATGTCGATCGATCGATATCAAATATATCTATCAATGCGATCGATTGGATGAACGACATACCGACCAGACGATGGTGTTCTAATCATTGAAGACCACAATCGTAGAGTAGATCAAATCGATATCGATATGGTTCTCGGTCTCCTTTACAGACGATGAAGCTGATGCTGATGATGATGATGTATCGATAGCGAAGGCGAGAGACGAATGACACGCGATCTACTACAAACTCACCTGAAATACCTCGTTCTCATGTAAAAATCCGTAAAAATCAAAATATCCATCGATCCACTTGATTTCAACAATAATCATGATCTACACTCGATGGCGAGTCGATTGGTATATTTATCGATCGAATTCATGAACTCTCGATATCTCAACTAAATTCAAATAGATCAACGAGAGAGTAATCGTCATTCGTTTGTTCGCTCGCTCGCGCACACACGCATAGACACACACTCTTGGACAGACACACAAGTATCTCGCGATCGTTCATCGTAGAACTCCATTCGATCGTCATGATTCATTCGGTGATCATCATCAACGCGGAGGGCGACGTGTTGTTCAAGCGATACTTTGGCGCTACGTCGTTGGAGCAGCAACGAGATTGGGAGCAGAGTCTCTTCGTCAGCACGCACGACAACTGGAGCAACGCGCGCAACGAGACCCACCACGTGCTGTACCTCGGGTAAGCCAGCCATCGTCAGAGCGATAGATTGAGAGAAAGAGTGATATCTCTAGATGGCGAGAGAGATAGTGGCTGTGTTGTGTGGGTGCTTGAGGTCTTCAATGGCATCGATATGTATCGATATTCTATTGGTTTAGTATTGATATGTATCGATATTCTATTGGTTTAGTATCGTGATGTATCGATATTCTATTGGTTTAGTATCGATATGTATCGATATTCTATTGGTTTAGTATCGAGATGTATTGATATTCTATTGGTCTAGTATCGATATGTATTGATATTCTATTGGTCTAGTATCGATATGTATTGATGTTCTATTGGTCTAGTATCGATATGTATTGATATTCTATTGGTTTAGTATTGATATGTATTGATATCCTATTGGTCTAGTATCGATATGTATTGATATTCTATTGGTTTAGTATCGATATGTATTGATATTCTATTGGTTTAGTATTGATATGTATTGATATTCTATTGGTTTAGTATCGATATGTATTGATATTCTATTGGTTTAGTATCGAGATGTATTGATATTCTATTGGTTTATTATCGATATGTATCGATATTCTATTGGTTTAGTATCGATATGTATTGATATTCTATTGGTTTAGTATCGATATGTATTGATATTCTATTGGTTTAGTATCGATATGTATTGATATTCTATTGGTTTAGTATCGATGTGTATCGATATTCTATTGGTTTAGTATCGAGCTGTATCGATATTCTATTGGTCTAGTATCGTGATGTATCGATATTCTATTGGTTTAGTATCGATATGTATCGATATTCTATTGGTTTAGTATCGAGATGTATCGAGATGTATCGATATTCTATTGGTTTAGTCTCGATGTGTATCGATATTCTATTGGTTTAGTATTGATATGTATTGATATTCTATTGGTTTAGTATTGATATGTATCGTTATTCTATTGGTTTAGTATTGATATGTATTGATATTCTATTGGTTTAGTATCGAGATGTATCGTTATTCTATTCGATATCAATCTTCTAACCCAAGTTGTTCGTTCGTTCGCAGCGACACGTACGTCGTGTACACGGGCTTCTTCGAGGTCTTCATGTTCATCGCTGGCAAGGACGAATGCGACGAGCTTGCTCGTACGTGCCCTCGCCCTCGCCAAACCCCCGCAATCGTGGCGATATGGTCCATAGCACACCGACTCACTCGCGTTTGGATCGTTGGCAGTCTCGACCGTGATGGATTACTTGATCGACTATCTCAAGGAGAACATCGTCAGCAAGAGCAAAGAGTCGATCGAGGGCTCGATCATCGATCAGTACGAGAAGGTGTGCCTCGGTGTCGATGGCATGATCTCGACTCAGGTATGCTTCTATGATGGCTTCAAGTGATTGTATGCGAGTACTCGCGTGGTTCGATATTGATGCGATTGGCTCATTCAAGGGCATTCTCGATCTCTTGGATCCGCACTCGTGCTCGAGCTTCATGGCCTTCAAGCTGCCGAAGCCATCGCGTTCGTTGCGCAGTGGCTCGGAGCAGCTCGAGTTCCCTCCATCGCCGGTGCTCACGCAAGAGGACATTCGCTCACGATTCCGCGAGCAATACCTCGCTAACTCGGCGCTCTCGTCGCAATGAGCGCGCCCTCCAATGCCCGTCTATCGATGCGGTGCTGGTGTGCTTGTGGTAGTAGAGTACGTGAGATAGATATCACCGGCGGTGCGTATGTATGTGTTCGCGTCGCCTACATCAATGTAAATACAACTGTGGCGCTACAGTTGAAGGCGCCCTTGCTACTGGAATGCTGCTGCCACTGCTACTGCCGCTGACGATGATCCTCCGGCATTCCTCCCGGGCTTGCGGTACTTCTTGCGGCGGCGCTCGTTGTACTGCTCGCCATTGGTCCAGGTCGGCAGCGCGAGGAACCCAAAGATCTCGAACATGAGCTCGTTGGGCATATCGCACAGCACCGGCGACTCGAACCGGCGAGCCAGCAGTAGCGTCATCACTTGCTGCTTGAAGTCGGGCGCCATGTAGCGGTGCGTGTACGGCGTCCACGGCTGGCGGCTGAGTCGTGCAGTGGCCGATAGCAGCTCGGGCAGTGGATCTTCGATCGTCAAGAACATGGCCTATGCGACGCCCCACGAGCCAGTAAGCGATCAAGCGAGTGGAGAATGGCAAGAGGGCGACCGCCACACGTACTCCAATCGATATCTCGCGGATGGTGTAGTTGAACTGCAGCTCCTTGCTGAGGTACATGACTCCACTGTTACAAACGCCATTGTACTAGAGAACTCATTCACGTTGGTATTCTCGTTGGTATCCAGCAGAATTGGCGGGCCACACACGTACGAGTAGATCGATGGTCTGCAGCGTTGTGTTGTAGCGGAAGCACTTGCTCAACGCGTGAGCGCCACGACCGCAGAGCAGGTTGTTCTGCATCTCCAGCACGCGGAGGTGCCTGTTGTGCTTGAGGCTCTCTGTAAGCCGTGGAATCGGCTTGGCGCTGATTCGGTTGTACTCAAGGTACAGCTCCTGAACGTGGCAGGTATGCAGCGCATCCGCGAGAACCTCCATTCCCGCATCCTCGATGCACGCAAACTGTGAAGGAAGGGAGGGTCAGGACCTCAAGCATTGAAAGAAGTGGCGGCTCTCGTACCTTGAGCGAGAGAGTAATGACTCGTGTATTGTGCTTGAATGCCCCCAGGATCGTTTGAATGCCAGCAGGCGAGATGACTGAGTTCTGATGAAGGCCCGTATCGAAATCAGCCACGAGCAGTGGGCGCGTTGTCCTATCGCGGGCTCGCGTACATCAAGAACCAAGGCTTGCAGCGGCGGATTCGACGCAATGTACGCCCCGAGTGCCTCGGCGGCTTGGTCCGACAAGCGATTCCTGATGATTCCAAGGGTTTGGAGAGGCAGCCTGCCATTGAGCGCGCTCAGGATGGTGTCGATTCCGTTGTCGTCGCCGCCTGCATTGCTCTGCACCTCGAGCTGAATGAGTGGATCGGATCGCCCAGGCCTAACGATTCAAGCGCGATCGCCAACGTACGTTGAGCTCGAGTCTCTGCAGCGGCGGATTGGTTGCCAAGAAGTCGCGCAATCCACAAGCACCGTCGTGCGAGATGCCACCGTACTGTCGTCGGTTCTGGTGAGTGAGCCAACGAGCGAACGGCATGGAACGCGTGGCAGTGACGTACGATGACCTCGAGCACTCGCACCGAAGTGCCAGCCTGGGTAAGAGCGTTCTTCAGCGGCAGCGCATCTCGCGCCTCCAGGCCGTGAACCACCACCTTGCCCCTCTGGCCACTAGCTATCGCCTGCAGCTCCTCCGCCTCCATTCCCGCACTCCTCGCCGCGATATCAACCAACAAACGAGCGAACCAAGCGACAAACGCCATAAGAACAGCATCGCCCTGAGACGCGGAACAGCAATCCTGGAACTGTTGCGCAGTCGCAGGCCTACCGCTGACCTTAATGGTATGACTAGCGCCGTGAGGGATATCGTAAAGTGGAAGAGCCTATTAACGGTGTGCTGTAAGCGCGCAATGCGCTACGGCGCTTCGCCTGCGGAAACGCTCCCTCAAGGCGCTTCCAATTCCCTTCCCTCTCCTTGCCATCCCATCGCATCGCATCGCATCGCATCGCATCGCATCGCATCGTGCTTGTGGTCTGGTTTCGCGTGTTGTTGTGGCCCCTTGCTGTGAGTCTCGCGTGGCCTAACCAACCAACCAACCAACCACATCACGAGCAGTTGATTCGTGATATCGTCAAGCTTTGAGCAAGGATCGAGATAGATATCTTCAAGCATCGCTCTTGGTTTGATTGTTCGTCTGTTGCTCGATATCGTTGCTTGTTGCCGTTGTCTCTTGCTCGTGAGCTCGTTGTCTTGATCGATCTCGCCAATGACCGAGCCACCACCAAGCAGCTCGTCAAGTGGGAGCATTGATGCGGTTGGTTCGACATCACAGACCGACACACAGCCAATGGTTCGTGATCTCTCTCTCTCTCTCGCGTTGTTGGATTGAGGTTGTCACATCGAACCATCCAACCACCAACACCATCACTCAATCTCTTCCACACAGATGAGCCTTGATCTTGGCGATCACGTCTCTGAGATTCCCATCAAGACCAACTTGTCAGAAATAGACTATCAATTGCTGGAGGTCTCTCTCTCGATTTGCAAGAAGGATCGCAATCAATGGAGCATCGATGAATTGATTGAGGCATTGGCAGGAGCACTCATCCATCGATATCTCGTCAATGATGGAACGATTCATCCTGCTCTCTGCAACCTCCACCTAAACCGGGAGACCCTTCGTGGCTTGTTGGACCAAACAATCAAATCAGACAAGATCCATCGATCGTTGAAGACGTTGCTCGCTGTTCAGTTGCTGTTTTTTCTTGCCGATAACTACAGCTTCAGCTCTATCACCAAGCATCGTGAGTACCTCACAGGTATTGTTGGTCACAACATCAATGAATTGCCTGATAGGATTGCATCAATATCGAGAGAGAAACTGACGTTCTTTGGTGTGAAACCACAGGCTCGTTCTTTCGTCGATTGGTCCAAGATCCAGATCATGCATTTGTTGTCAATCTGAGCAACCTGAACATCACTGATCTTCCACAAGGACTCTCTCAACTTCGACATCTCAAGTACTTGGACCTTCGCGACAACCAGGAGCTATTTTCGAATCCACAATCGATGGAGCAATTCGAATCATTGAGTGGATGTTTCTCGAGTTTGGAGCATCTCGATCTCTCTTGGACCAATCCCTCATCAGCTCCTTCGTGGATCTTCCAACTTCCATCACTCACATTCCTCGACATCAGCAATAATCCATTGAATCAACTGTCGATTGAACAACCCAGGTGCTTCAACCTCAAGATGTTGGGTATTTCCAACAACCAGCTCACTGACTTGCCATCCTCGATTCGATCCTTGACCACCCTCAAGGAGTTGAACATTTCCAACAACCAACTCACTCACTTGCCATCCGAGATTCGATCCTTGACCAACCTCAAGAAGTTGAACATTTCCAACAACCAACTCACTCACTTGCCATCCGAGATTCGATCCTTGACCAACCTCAAGAAGTTGGATAGTTCCAACAACCAACTCACCGACTTGCCATCCGAGATTCGATCCTTGACCAACCTCGAGATGTTGGATATTTCCAACAACCAACTCACTCACTTGCCATCCTCGATTCAATCCTTTACCGCCCTCAAGATGTTGCATATTTCCAACAACCAACTCACCGACTTGCCATCCTCGATTCAAGCCTTGACCGCCCTCAAGATGTTGGATATTTCCAACAACCAACTCACTCACTTGCCATCCGAGATTCAATTCTTGACCAACCTCGACACGTTGCATATTTTCAACAACCAACTCGCTCACTTGCCATCCTCCATTCAGTTGTTGAGGAACCTCAAGGAGTTGTATATTTCCAACAACCAACTCACTCACTTGCCATCCGAGATTCGATTGGCCAACCTCATGATGCTGCATATTTCCAACAACCAACTAAGTGACTTGCCATCCGAGATTCGATTCTTGACCAACCTCAAGGAGTTGGATATTTCCAACAACCAACTCACTCACTTGCCATCATCGATTCAATTCTTGACCAACCTCGAGGAGTTGCATATTTTCAACAACCAACTCACCGACTTGCCATCATCGATTCAATCCTTGACCAACCTCAAGGAGTTACATATTCGCAACAACCAACTCACTCACTTGCCATCATCGATTCGATTCTTGACCGGCCTCTGGAAATTGAGTATCGATGGCAACAAGTTCGACACACCTCTCCAAGAACCTGACCTCGTCGATTCATTCCAACCC
>Ga0209935_1001786_pt1 | contig 30718 bp, 29 predicted proteins | sample ThiBio_1000_plan_2_FD_183958 | JGI IMG/M metagenome (GOLD analysis project Ga0209935, IMG submission 183958) | Wastewater bioreactor microbial communities from Cape Town, South Africa - Thiocy_cont_1000_plan (SPAdes) | ecosystem: Engineered > Bioreactor > Thiocyanate-remediating >...
GAAGTGTGCCCTGGGAGTCCGGGTGGTGTTGTCGGATTCGGTCACCGTCAAAATCGGGGGCCGTAGGTTTTGCAGGCTCACAAGCCGTGGATTGGAGCAAAAGGGCGAGCAGGATACACAGCAGAAGGATTTAAAGGGTCTTGGTAGGAGACATGGCAAGCTGTCGCCCTTCTTTTTCGCAAAGAAAGAAACCAAGACATCTTTACCTGAGGATAGGCCAGACGATAGACAAACGGTAAACCTGCGCGTTAACTTTACCTGAAGATAGACAATGTAAGAAACATTTCTCTTTGCTTTCCTATTGACTGCGATTTCCCAGAAATTGGACAATGAGGCAACTCTGAAATAAAGGTACGTTGGTTGCTGCTGCCTGCGTTGCAGCCTGATCTGTGGCCGTCGTAACTTTTAGGGGACTCTGGAAGGCCCGCTGTCGTTAGTATAGCGTCAAATATTAGAAACGGTTTCTAATCCCTGTCTGAAACGACAACGACGTAAAAAAAATCGTTGTCTGAGGGCTAAAGAACCCCTCAACCCCCAGTCGGGATCAGGAGCGTCGGTTGGTCAGCAGACCCATCTTCACTGCTGGTTATTAGGACAACTGCGGGAGAGCTTTAACCGAAGCCGAGGCTGGGACATCGTGAGAGGACAGAGCGTCTTGAAGTTGCAGTCAGACAGGGATAGTAGAGAGGATTGTAAGACAGGAGGATCAGCTGATGACGGGGCCAGTTGAGGTTGGGAGCCCACGGTTTCTCAGCGGAGAGGACAGGAGTGCCATGAAGGATTACTCACCAAGGGCCGCGGGGGGGAGGTTTTTTTCCTTTTACCTGTCGGTCTATCCGGGCTCCGATATCGCATTCCTCTTGGTGCGGCTGAGCCCTCAGATTACAACCTTTGAGTTATCTTCGTCAGGTGCGACATTAGCCCGGAGTTCACTTTCTTTGCTTGGAGCCATCATGTGTTTCATACTGTCTGTTGATTTTGCGTCGTTGAGTCAATTATTTTTTTTTTTTCGGTTCCTACACCACGTCCAGTCACACATCTCTGGCAAGCGGGTTTTTTTTTTCCCTACTTACCTACCTAGCACCTTTCAAAGGACCGGTCTGTGCTGCTGAATAAATAAGGAAAATAGTGTACCGAGGTGCACAACATCCTAATCTCAACAGTGTCCCAGTGATCTTTAACGGAACAAAAATTGCCAACCGATGGTCTTACACCTCACTGGCAGCTTCGGCCTGAATTTCGGGGAGGTCCCGCCGTAGACCTCTGGTAGCGACACACAGTCCGCCTCGCCGATAGCCCTTCAAGATGGCGCGTATGGCGCAAAGACAAGGTTCAGTCCTTGTTGCGCGATCTTCTGTAGGCAATCCATTTTTTATTTTTTTTTCGGTTTGGCTTTTCTCTCGCGAAGAGAGGGGAGGAGGAAATACGCGCTGAACACTATTCCAACAGCAGCAAAGATGGTACAGCCGCAGAGCCCAACAATCGGGGGAAAATTGGGACTTCCTACGGCCAAGCTATTGTGACATTGTAGAGACAACCATTTGGAATTCAACGTTGCCAGCTTATGCAGCGGGGTGCCTCACAAGTCAAAGTCCCTCGAGACATGCTGGAAAAACACACAAGGATCACACTTCATCAAACGGCCGTTTATTTATCTTCCGGAGATGCATTTCGAGCGGGATATTGGGCAATAACCCAATCTGGGCCATTTTTTGCGCAGTTGGTTGTGCGTTTCTCTAGCCCTTACAGGTAAAGGGTTTTTTGCTAGGTGTGCCCCCACAAGCGGGTTAAGATTTTCTTTGAACAAGATGAGTGCTTACCTCACGGTGGCCCCACGAAGTGTTGACGTGATGAATCAGCACTTCCTACAAAGAACCAACCCAACTGAGCATTTGCTCTTTTGACGTTGTGGTTCGTCAACGGCTTCTCGAGGATGTGCCTCTTCAAGAACAACCCGTACCGGACGCCCACGGGGATGCTGTGGCGTTTCACCACCCCAAGACCTTCAATTCCTCCATTGGTGACGTTATTCTTTCTTTCGAAAAGCGCCTCGAGTCTTTTGCCGACCATCACAGGGTCCGAAGAAACTCATGGCCACCGGTTTGCCATGAAGGATTGGATTCCTTTGAGCCGATACCAATTGACTCTGCAACACTTGTTCCAACACCCAACCTCCCAGACTTGTGTGTAAATCAGTTCCGGAAGTTTTCATTTCTGTTAGTCATGTTTAACAAGACACACTGGACTAACAGCATTTTCTCCTCCACAGGAAACTTCACAGGGAGGTGAAGGTGGGTAGTTGAGAAAGGGGGGAGAGAGCACTGACGAGGTGATGGTGCCGCTTGTTGGTGGCCAGGGTGAGGGCGTCTGAGTTGTTGTCGTTATCCCAGACGCGGGGATCGGCTCCCATCCGCAAGAGGTACCGCAACATTTCTTCCGGTCTTCCTTTCTTGGCGACAAGCATCAGAGCGGTCCTGCCTTTCTTCTCTGTGCGGCAGGCGTTGACATCCGCCTGGCCCTCCTCGACCAACGCCTTGACCGCACCGAGCGGGGCCCACCTCACAGCGCTCAGCAACCCTTCGGTCAGGAGGGCATGCGAATCCTCTCCCCTCATGAGAACGATCCTTCCGATGATGTCCCGCAGAAGGTCCAAGGCCGGGTTGCCTTCGTCGGGCGTGTCCTCGGAGGCGCTCGAGCCCGTCAGGGACCAGCTGCGCCAGTGGAGCTCTCTCATCGCTCTGAGGCATCCGATGAGCAGATAGCGCACATCCAGCTCGCAATCGCTGGCGCACCAAGGGAGAAGGGTGCGATAGATGGATGGGATCCTGCACACATCCCTGCAGTCGAACAGGTCGTACATCGTGCTGCGCAGCCCATACTCAGGACGGCCTTCTCCTCGCCCAACGAGGTCAAGAAGGGGCTGCAACGAGTCGGCACGCCCTCCCCTTACCGCCATGCGGATGCAGAGCTCGTGCATCGGTATGCCCAGGGCGACCATCTGCGTGATGAGCTCTATCGGGTAGCCAAGGTAGATGGCATCCATAAGGAGTGCATTGCTCACACCTGACCAGGCCCTGACCAGCTCCGGACCGAACGCGTGCAGCGCAGAAGCCAGCAGGCCTGCTTTCCCGCGACCCGTCACGGTGAAGTCGTTAAGACGTGGTGTGGCTTGATAACGGTGAGCCAGATATTCAAACACTTCGATGGTGTTAGCATAGGCGAGATAATGAGATGGCAGCTTGCCTCCGGGGCCCTAGAGAGAGGGGGGGAGGGGAGTGAGACCATCCATGTTCCGGGGGGGGGGGAAGGGTTTTAGCTTGTGAACTAGGGTGTCCCAAAAATACGAGAGACTCACCTGGTCCAAGGCCACCAAGCTATCGATCGCGTCAAGGTTTGCGCCAACAACCGCCACCGCATGCGCCCATCTCGATCCCTTGGTTAAAGGAGGGGGTTCCTGGCGAATCATATGCTGCAGCCCCATGGCAGCAGGCCAGATGGTGTAGGCTGGGTCGACGTGCGAGTCAAAGGGTATCCGCGAACAAAATTTGGCCCTCTCCTTCCATGATAACGAGAGGAAAGGCGCAGTCCCGAAGGTGGCATGGAACACTTGCTTCCAAAGGCTTTCTCCGCAGATGGCCTTCCAGCTCTGGCACACCCCCGACAGCTGTCCAAAGGTGCGCAGAGGCAGCTTGAGGAAGATCATTCCCTGATGCGCCCGTTGTGGGTGGGTCACTCAAGGAGGGGGGGGGAAGAGGGAGGGAGAGAGATACATACCATTATCTCGGGAGGAAGGGACAGGAGGATGTCCGCTTCGGTCATCGCTGGTTTGCCAGCGCGTCGCCTCTTGGAAGCATGCAGCTGTTGGGTCCTCCTTCCATCCGAGCCTTTGCGCCTGCGTTTCTTTCTTCCGTTCTTTGGGGATGGTTCTTCGCCGTCATCGTTGCCGGTGGGCTGAGGAGAGACCAGGTGGGGAAGGACGACCGAAAAGGATACACGACCGCCCCAGGATAGGGAGACCGCGAGGGTCAGAGTTGCGCCGCCATCTTCGGTGTTGGTGGTGCTGACGGCGGCCTCAATTTGGTGCCCAGCCAGGAGGAGGGTGCCCTTCGACGCAGCGTCACCGTCTTCCATGTTGTTGTTCGCAAACCAAAAAAAAAAAAACTGTCGGGGGCTACCTTCTCGTAATTTCTGCGAAGATGAGCTGCCGAGATGGACGGTTCCTTGCGGAAGCCTGCGCTATTGGTTTGTTATCCAAAAAGGTAATCAGGTCCCAAATCCCAGCCATTGGGCTTGTGGGCGGGGGGTCGTTTAGTACTCACTCTGGAAATACTTTGTGGCAGAGTTTGCTAAGCTATATTGGTCCGGATCGAAGGCAGGTACAAGAAAGTAACACGCTTAAATCTATCCAGCTGTTGGAACGTACCCGGCAAAGCCAATGGTTTATGAGGCCATTCAAGTGAACTGGTCCGAACCCGCGACAACTCACGCCACCCCCTTCGCCCAAGACTCAGAACAAACCTTGGCGATCCTTCCAGGAGAATGCCGGAGCCACGAAGGCGAGAGGCGACTTGCCACTCCTCACATAGAGAGAGGGGCGGGAAAAGGAGCGCCCTATGCAATACCGGGCTCCCTTTCTTGTGGCCAGAACGTTTCCCAACTCCCCCCCCCCCCAACAAGGTATCATTACCCGACACAACAGAAACTCTTGACGCCTCCGAGGTCGATGTGCCATGACTGAGAAATTTACAGATGGACGAGGCGATTGTGGTATTCTCCTCCTCCTTGTCTAGACCCTCGTGCCTCCTCTTCCGTCGCAGGAGTTTTTTCCGGGCAGCCCTCTCCCCGAGTTCCTTCACACCGCTTTCGGTCGGCTGCGCGCTGTGTAGACGGGAAAATGTGCGTAGAACGTATTGTGTAGCTGTAGTGTGTTGTAAATGTCAAGCGAATAGATTTATTGTAAGATTCACTCATAATATAGTAGAATATGTATCAGACCGTGACATATTCAAAGCCGTGACTTCAGTCACACGTGAGTTAGTGATAGCGTGACTGGTTAACACGCGGTCCTTCCCCTGAGAGGGAATCTCGAGCTGCAAGGCGATCCTTCTCGCTTTCCCGCTGTTCGAAGGAGCGGGACAAATAACTTGCACAAATGACGGACGGTCCGGCACCCGGAGGCAGCACGCATACCTCCAGCTTGAAATTCTTGGATCCTCTTTACTTAACCTGCGCCTGGGACGTCCTTTGGGCCATTATTTTTCTTGGGACAAAAAAAGAGAGGGTGGGGATGTGACTGCCTTTCGATATTAGTGAGGCAACTATACCTACTTTTCTCCATGAACAAATCTGTAACTCAACCTTGTGGTTGCATCGTATCTTGGTGGCTCCACAGATCATTTTACACGTTTGTCTCGGAACAATATCCGCGATTCATCTCCCAAAGCGAAGATCTCGCCCCCAACAGGCAGCAGCTTGGTGTTTGCCCCCTCTCGAGATGGGACATACAACAGAGTCTTTTGCCCCTCCCCCCTTTCTCTCAAATGAGGGAGCTAAAGGCCTAACCCTGGGCACAACACGTCATGACTTCTTATTTTCGGGTGGCGCGTGGCAATCAACTGTCAAATTGGGAGAAAAATTCTGGCAACATCCTTGAAATTACGGACACCCCGACAGGACAGGACACCCTGTTTCGGGGGGCTTGGGGGAAAAAAAAAACCTTGGGGTCTTAGCGAATTTTTTTTTTTTTTTTCGGTCTCATTCTGGGGATTTTACTTTTGTTTGGTGAGCCTCCCGCATGCAGCAGGCGACCAAGGTTCCCTTGTTTAATGCGGCAAATGTCACAGACTACGTCTTCCAAGCGAAGTTGCAACCGAGGTAGTTCGGAAAGGGCTCGAACTGCAGAACGACTTTTCCGACGCGACTCGACGGTTTGATGCAACAACAACAACAACGGAACCGAGTCATCGCGAACGCAACTGCTCATAGGGCACATAAGAAGGACCGCCATTATGATGTATCTGTTGAGGTAGCACCACAAAAAAAAAAAAAAAAAAAAATCCCCACCGAGGCTACTGTTTTTTGCTAGAGGCAAGTGCAAGCTCTTCCTCCTTCTTTCCTTCAATTTACTACAACCGCAATTCCGCACAAACATCCACACAAACACAACAACCGCAAACCAAGAAGCGGTATCATCTTCTTCCCTCTGATTCCTTTTTCCATCTAATTTAAATGCGCCACCTCCAACTTTCACATTCGAGGCGTGCATACATTGGACAACCCAGGAAAAAAAAAAAAAAAAAGTTTGTGCACACATATTCAAGATACTTGTTCACAATGTAAATAAATATATTAATTCCGCAATCCACCTTTTCTTAGGGTTCCTTTGGCCTTGAGGATACGGTACTCCTTTATCTTGCCAAACACATCCTCTAGCACTGCACGTATAGCGTCACTAATGGATCTTGACTTCAGCGTCGTGGTGGTTGTGCAACGAGTCTCCTTTGCCCCAGTCGTGGAGACGGTATGATGAAGACCCCCCCCCCATCAGGAATGCCTCCTTGGGTTTGCTTGTGTTCGTCTGCTGGTAAACTTCACTCCCACCATCCAAAAAAAAAAAAAAAAAAAAAAGAGGTCTCCAGCTGCAAGAGGGGGGGAAAAAAACGAAGGGAAAAGGCTTTGGTCACTGACTACCACATCACCTTATGTCAAGCGGCGGCGGTACAGACATGAGAGATGAACCCATCGAAGGCGCAAGAGAGAGAGCAGACTTCGCTGCTCCCAACGAAGGCGCGTGTGCATCGAGTCCCAGGCTTGTTGACTCGGCGTCAGGAATTTCCATCGCCCTTGAAGTGGGGGTATGGAAAGATTACGTCCCCTCGGTATCCTTTGTCCGCAAACAAACACTCTCTCCCCAGGCTGCAGCCATGTGACCAAGCGATGTCGCGAATTGAACTCGCAAAGCCTCCACATCTCCCCACGGCGATGATCCCGAAAAAAGGCTGGCCACCATCCCACACTTTAAGACATGGCGCTCACACTTGGTACAATAGCACTCGCCTTGCTGACAAGAGACATGGCTCACAATTGCCTTCCATACCCACTTGCGGGATGTGTCTCGCATCATACCAAAGAAATTTGCGGCAGCAAGATCCTCCGTTGGATGCAACTCGAAGAAAATAGAGTGGCCGTAAAAGGTGAAGCGGCTTTATTTCCACTGTTGCGGCTGCTTTCGCAACTAATCCCCATATGCCCGGAGTGAGCCTTTATTACTCGATCTCTGCAAGTACAATCCACGCATACACTCCGCCACCAGCTGCTCTCCATCTACAGACAACAAAAACCGAGTTTGGAACAACATCTCGGAAAGAGTGAAAGACACCTAGCGGCAGAGCGAATAGCAGTCGGTAACAATAACTTTCAAACGAATAAAAACAGAGAAACTGTATCTCCGTGTCAGTGTGCGGAGAAACCCGATATCCCCATGAAGTCTCGTGTTCAGAAATTGCGTGGGGAAGGCTGTATTCCCGTGCGGATTGGGCACGAATTTACGCCTCGAGCTGCATTCGGGATAGCTGACCTGAATGGTCTTGGAAGATCACCATCATCCCCAATGCGGTGGCCTTGCAGAGAAGACAATTCAGATGACCACAGACATCCTGGCATGCTCATGAGAATCAAGAAAGATTGACCCCTATCTACCATCTGCACTGGCGGCACATCGAACAGCTCCCCAGGCATTGACTGGAGATCCATTCTAAGTTTCAGATCGATCAAATCCGCTAGGATGAACACCTATTGGGCTCAAAGGGGGGGGAAGTCTTCGAGCTCGGGAGATCTCGCGGTGTTGGGTCCAGCGAAGAAGAAGGGCCACCGCAAAGATATCGCAGAAGTGCAAACGCCTAACCCAGAACACCAAGAGGGCGACCTCGATTGGGTGGGTTTGGACTAGTCATTCGGTGGTCGAAGTGTTCTCTGATAAGAGAACCCCAGGTCGTTCTGGAAGGATCCCTTCATTGTTATCAACAGAGAGGGCAGAACAACTACCTCTTGATTAACTCAAGGGTATCCAGAGAAGGCATCGAAATCACGGAAATCTATCTCAAGCGCCCCAGATATTGAAGTTCTGAAAAGGGGGCATCCCCACTAAAAGTTTAGATACAAATTTACCACCAAGCAGAAAATCCAACATTCTCACCAAATGAAAGATAGCGCCTAGCCCACTCCACGCGGCACAAGTGGCCTTGCTTTTGTTGATGCCTTAACCCAAGGGGCAAAAAGCATGTCGAAAATTTTGAGCTGCTCAATCCAGACTTGGAAGATAGCAATAGCAATGCTCTAGAGGACGAGATGGTTCCCACTCTGCAGAGTGGGAGAGCCTTTTCGTCAAGGTCTGGAATTTACGGAGGGGATTACAGCGGGAAGCAGAAGTTCCGCAAGCCGAGGTAATATCACCACATGGTTGACCTGCATGCACAGGGATGGAATCCCGTTAGAGGAACAGATTCCGATTGATGAGTAGAGGTAGAAGCTAAGTAGAAGCTTATTTTTTGGAGTTAGAAGGGAATAGAGGTAGATCACACGGCTCTCCCACACCACGCCACTGTTCATCTTTGACACCCCAATACAAAACCCCAAGCTTGATGCAAACGCCGACTTGTGCTCAGAAAAATACCGGAGCATTCTCATAGAGCAACTCGGTAGGCAAGGATCCGCCTGCCTGCGCAACACAAAGTCGTACATCCATCCAACATGTTTATTTTATAACACAAAAACTTACAATAACACCAAGTAACAAGGAAGATAACAAATATACTACTCCTAAGAGGTAACCAGGAGTCTATAGCCGGGCACCTTGGTCACCCACTCCCTTGTGAACGAGTTCACATCGTTGCTGATCGCATCGCTGCTGCTGCTCAGCGTGACAATCGCCATCACCGACAACATCCGCAGGAAGAGATTGACCGCTGGGACGTAATGCTTCCACCTCACCAGAAACTGCTTCGGCATCGGGTGCGGTGTTGCCAAGGGGTTCCATTGGAGCGTTGTTGTTGTTGCCATCATGAAGGAAACCCGTCCTCCGCCCTGCTGACTGTCCAGAGCATGGAAGGATACCCAGGCTGTCGAATTCTCGCTCTATCCTTCTGTCCTCCGCCTCCCTCAGCCACTCTGCCATCAACCCTGGACGATTGGTGACGGAAGCGAGCCTTTGCGCTCGAAAAGCAAGCAGCTTGTCCCGGGTGTCTTGCTCAAAGGCGAGCCATGAATCCGCCGAATCCGTGAGCCCGGTCTGTCGCAAGAATCGCGTGTATTCTTTCTCCCCAACATCTTCTTCCTTCTCTGTCTCCTTCTCCTTCTCCTTGTCTTTCTCCTTTCCTATGTCTCCCTGCATGGCGTCTCTTGCTCCCTGTGGGCTTATGGCCTTTGCCCCGGTTGTCCTCACGGGAAGAAATTCCTGCTGACTTGTGCGCACAGGCTCCTCGTCGCTGTTATCAGCATCCTCGCTCCCTGCCGGTGAGGGCCCGTCGTGTTCCTCCTCGATGCGGAAACGCTTGACAGGGTGCTGGTGGACCTCGTCGGGTTCATCTGCCGTTCTTCGCTTGTCCCCGTGGCAAGATTTCTCTTCGTAGGGCACGCACAGGAGCTTGGCGATCTCCTCCGGCGGGGAGAAGCAGAGGTAGCTCTTTTTCCCTTTCACATCGAATAGGCGCCCGCCCTGGGACTCCTTCCAGGTGACATCCCTTCTCTTCGCGTTGGGGTCTCTGAGGTAGGGCCTCAGGCCCTGAAGCAGTTCCGCCTCGAGCATGCTCTTGAGCTCCGCCACATCGCGCTGCATCTGCTCGTACACCTGCAAAGACTGCACCTCGCTCACCCAAGCATACTTCCTTGTTTTCTTGGTGCGCCCTCTACTGTCCCGCCATCGTACGCCCTCGTTCAGGCCCGGCCAGTTGTCGTTCAAGAGTCTCGGTGCGAGTATGAAACCCCTATCGAGGCACTTGCCCAAGAAGATCTTGATGGGATCGAAGGGGCGCATCTCCTCCTCTATGGTCCTCAGCGCCCTCTCCCTCTCCTCCTTAGGCAATGCTCCCCTCCCGAATCCCGAAAGATCCACCGTCGTGATCAGCCGGAACAGATAGGCCCGCAGGCCCAACCAGTCGTCGTCCTTGATGGACCGGTGCAGCTCAATGAAGTACTCGTCCTCCCCCACCTTCTCGTCCGAGAAGTGCACGGTTGCCACGCGCCTGCCCTTCAGGTCCATCTGGAACCAGGACAGCATATCGACTGCGGCCGCGACGTGGACGTAACTGTCCACGTACTCGACGTCCTTGCGCATCTCCCTCACCCTCAGGGCTCGGTTGTGGTCGGTGATGAGCCCCTTCAGCTTCCCCTCCTCCTTGCTGCCCCGCTTGACCTTGGCCTCGTTTATGAACAGGAGGGATGCGTCCTTGGCGGTGCCGGTGTAGTTCCCCACCACATCCCTGAGGTCGCCCACGTAGCGGTAGTGGATGCCGAAGATGGGGCCGAATATCTCCATGAAGCCGCTCTTCCCGCAACCCTGGGAGCCCACCAGCAGGAGCATGGTGTGGAGGGGCTCCCACGGGCGCAGGTAGACGTGGGCGAACCACTTCTTCACGTAGGCCTCCCTGTCGGGGTCGCCCCTGCATGCGATCTGCGTCACGTGGAAGTCCAGCACGTCGGCCCGCTTGACAGCCGCGTCCGACCGCAGCTCGTCGGCCATGGCCTGCAGCTCCAGAGGGAGCCACCGGAAGTGGGTGAAGCTGTTCAGGGTGCGCGCCCCGGGGGAGTAGTGGACGTAACGTGGCTGCCCGATGTTCCTTGGGCTCAGGCCGACGTTGGCTGACGGGGTCCCGGGAAGGGAGAAGGCCGAGGCCGCAGCGTACAACGCCTCCGGATGAGGATCAAAGACCACCCGATCGAACCTGCGGGTCCACTCCGAACTGTTCAACACGGTGTAGACCGGTATCTTCTTGAAGGGGTAGACCTGCCATTGCTTGGCATCGCCCAATTGTTGACCTCCCAGTTCGCCTTCTCCTCCTCCTTCTTCTTCCAATTCCTCGTCCTCTTCGGAGCCCTCCGATGCCGTGGCGTGGGAGCCATCGCCTTTCTTCTTCTTTCCCGCAGCCTTCTTCAATGCCGCCTTCCACTCGTCGAGGCTCATGGGGACCAGGACGTGGTAGGGGAAGCCATCCTTACTGTAGTGCCGAAGCTGGAGGAGACCGTCCAGGATCTCTCGCACCACCACCTCGGTCGGCGATCTCCGTGTGGTGAGGAGGCCTGCCCTGCCATCACCGAGCCACAGGCATATCTTGTCCATGATCTCTTGCCCCGTGAAGCCTTGTTCTATGAGCTGCAGGTTCTGCTCCATGAACTGCACCGCTTCGAAGCGGCGTCCCCTGTCCGTGTATGGGAAGGCCTTCACCTCCTGCATGATCCTCCGCATAGACGATCTTTTCGTGTCGATCCAGTACAGGAGCACCTCTTCTGGTGGGCCTTTGGGCTTGGATTCGTTCTCGTCTTTTTCTGGTTGTTGGTCGAGATCAAGAGAGGTAGGGCAGGCCTCCCCCGAGCTGGACTCAGGGGGATGTTCCATGTTCGGTTTTGTATTCCCTTGTGGTGGGGTCCGATGGCGGAAGGACGTGTGAATTTAATCTTTAGGTTCACAGGCGTGTCGCGCTTTGTTAGTTCTCTGTGTTTTACGACTGAAAAGCAGAGATCGAAGTCTGCCCTTTATCTGTGTCCCTTAACGAATCGACAGCCAATCGCTGGCACGGAAGACACGCTGCCGATCTCCTTTTTGGAGTTCAACCCATGAACCCATTAACATTAATTAAACTTTTCCACGCTTTTTCTCGGTAATCAAGAAGCCCAACCCCAGGCCGCGAAGACACCCCCATTTTCCCCTTTTTCGCTCTCTTCGATGCACGTGATAACCAAATTGTTTCCTCGGCATGACAAAGCGGTGTGTGTTTCATTTCCCCAACATCATGGGCACCATACCACAGGAAGATGAGAAGGCAATCGGTATGTGGTTGTGCCAGCGATTTACACTTTTTTTTTTTGGAAGGGGGGGGGTGGGTGTACGATTGATTGATCAATCCTTGCACATACACACAAAAAAAAAAAAAAAGTAAATCGCTGTCAGTTTGTTCCACACTTTCGATGTCTTTTTTTTTTTTTTTCTGACACGGAATTTCCCAAAAGATCGCATCTCCCACGAATTGATGCAAGAGCTTGCTCCAAGCCTTCTCGCACACCATCAGCACCTTGGGAGCCCATCTGCGTCGTCCCTCACAGAACCCGGTGGCGGTGCAGCCGTAAATTTTGACGGCCTCGCGAACACGCGTCAGTATTTTGGGCAACACGACTCGCGTATACCGTCGCCTTCGATTGCCACGCGATCGGAACAGGTGCATCAAGGATCCCTGTCGTTGATTCCGAAACAACGATTCATCGATGAATCGCCGCAAGTGTTCGAACTAAATCGACACCTGCAAAAAAAATTCGCACAAACACAACTGTCAACAGATCCATCGCCTGTACTGCAGCAACCGCTTGCACACCCTAAAAAACAACCGCCGCCGCTGTCGCTGCACCCATCTCCATCAAACAATCAATCAAACCACCACCAGCAACAATACAAATTCCATCATCATTCGGGAACGGTGCTCGGTTCGCCCACCACATGCACCCCATCAACATCGCGTAGCGCCGAGAAGAGCAAAGGAGGGAAGAAAAAGAACCCCCAGAAAGAGCGCGAAAAGGGTGCTAGAGCAAAGGAGAGAAGGCGGAAGGAGAAACAGATCATGGAGCTCGCTGAGCCAGGAAGCACGGTACCACCAACATCCCCCGCTTCTTTTGTTGTCTTGGGTGGGGGAGCAATCCACTCCTTTTAATTGGCTCCATCTCATCAACAGCGCGGACGATCCGTTACCAGAGTGGATTTTTGCAATTTCCTACGACGTGGCTTGGCGCCTGTGCTCCGTGTCAGTCGCCAACTCGAAATGGAATGTAAGTTGCACCTTGTGGAGACGCAACGCGAAGAGGCTCGCGCCGCACTGAAGAAAGCCTGTCGCCCCTTGTCCTTGCAGAGGTGCTTCCAGCACACGGAGGCGTTCTTTCAGCAGATCTCAAAGGAGGGAACCGCAAACGACGCCCTTGTGGACGGCATCGCGGACGGGTTGACTCGGTATGCAGAGGAGAGCATGAGCAGCGGTGCGGGCTGGCAGGAGACCGACATAGCAGCGATGGAGGTCGTCCGTTTCTTGCTGTCCGTTGCGGTCTGCTTCCCTGGTCAGCTCGAGCGGGTGCTGGAGAAGGAGGGGAGCGTCTCCTACCAGATCGGGGACCCGAAACCCTTCCGGCCTCCGGAACCGTATCCGGCGCTCCCACTGCCAGGCGTCTGGTGCTGCATTGCGAAGGCGGCCCCATGCGCTCCCGCAGGGGAAACGGATCCTCCGCGTCGGGGCGAGTGCTGCCTTCGCCTGCCCCGCTCCGCGGAGAGAGCTTCCGAGGAGCTGATGGTGGTGCGCACCCCAACTGACCTGTGCATCAGGTTGATCAGGGAGCCCTACTACGACGCAGAGCAGGCTGGCTCGTATGAGCCCATCGAACGGGAGCAAGACTGGTTCCCATGCTATGCACCGTCTGGTGGACCCGTCATCGGGCACGAGGGAAGGAGCGAAAGAGAAGCCACCATCATTAAACTTCCAAAGAGAGAAGGAGGGAAAGAGGACTCCGAGAAGGAGGAGGAAGAGGAAGCAGATTCTCCCGGGGAGGAGGAGAAATATTCTTCAGACAAACCGAAACGCGAGTATCGATTAAGAATCAGCCTGCCAATGGAGATTAGGCTCGCGCTGCCAAATTAGCTGACTTTGTCTTTTGTTTGCGGGTTGAATTGCAAAATGAAATCTGAGCTCAAAAACGCAGCAAAGTTCTCTGTTATTGTTTATTCGCTACGAGGACATACCAGCAAGTAAACCTGCACTGTATCACAACGCTTAAGGGATTAACAACCACTATCGAGCCTAAATTTGAGTAATTCAGCACAATGCAAATCATGATTGATTCATGTTATCCTTCTCAACAGTGCCATCCCCATGTTTTGCTGCCATAGTAAAGTCCTTCGTACAGCACTGCCGCCATTAGTACTTTTGTTCCCCCCGTACTCTTCTCCCCGAGTTAAAGTCTGTTGCCGGAGTCAGGCAAGAAGATCAAACTAGCTCGAACGCTATGCTTTGGCGGGCACCTGTTGCTGTCTTGCTGCAAACTTCGGCTCAATTCCCAGCTTCTTCTGCTTCTGTTCTCAAGGCGTTAGTGGAGAGCTTCGAGCGGACAAAGTCGGATCAGCGGTAATCACTCGGGTGAAGGAGCAAGGCACGTGCCTGATCCCGTAGATCGTCGGTTGAATAATTCTGTCATCTTCTAAGTCCAGACAGAAGTGAGTCACTGTATGATTTCCATCCTCATCTTGAAAAGAAAGACCACGGATGCTGAGAGACTCACAACCAACCAGGGAATCACTGCATAGCTCAAAGCCTTTGATGGATCCTCTCTATTGATGTATCATGTTAACGGAGTTAGATATGACCGTTACGTCTTAATAAACCTATCTGATTCTCGGCCCGCTCTCTCACACACACACAGCAGCTCCTCCGCTCAGCGCTTCTACTCTGCACCTCTGTCAACATATCACCCAAACGAGCCTGAGGCCATCCACGATGCTTCACTGACGAACCGCAATGGACTGATGACATCAAATTGTGTTCGAACAAACACGATCCACAAAACTCAACCACCCTTGTCGGTTAGAAGGAGAGCATTCATCGGCGAGGGCGTTTCTCCAGGGACACCCGTTTTCGTCTGCACCGAGAGGCAAAGAACGGCACGTATGGAGGAACGCAGAAGTTGTTTGAGGGAATTTTGAAGCAATTTTTTTCAAGACCACCGCATATCCATGCCTGCGCATCCAAACCTATGCTCGTCATTCGGAAGAGGACCTGATTTTTGATGAAGGCCCATAGCCATTTCTGTGGAAACAAGAAAAAAGGAGAGGAAGACCTTTTATTCAACCGCTTGACGTTGCCGGAGCTCGGCAGCGGATGGCTTCCGCCACAGCTCACTCCTTCAATAAAAGCTGCGGTCACGCGGCTTTCCCCTCGCCGCTGCCTCAGGCAGAAGCTCAGCCCACGTCCATAGAGCGCATCTCTCCGGCTCCCTTTTCCGGTCGAAGAGCAAGGGGCATGCGTAGTAATCGCAACGTCGGCCATGGCGCTTGCTGAACGTCGTCCTACGGGCAGCCGGATAGCCATGGAAGCAACGAAAATCGCCGCCTCCCCACTCCGACGGGCGCGCCGCTCCCCTACCCCTCGGTGAGGAGGAGGAATCGGTAGAGTCCCTCGCGAGGCGGTGGCGTTTCGAGGGACGAGTGGCGCTCTTTTCGGAGCCGTCATCACCATCATCGTCCGAGCTGCTGCTCCCATCCATCACGGGAGAGGCTGCGCGGGGCATTTCCTCCTTCTCCTGGCGGTCATTGTCATCGCCGGAGTCGGACTGCGGTGCGACATCCTTCTTGGCCGTCTTCTTCTTCCCTTCGTGCTTCCTCTTCTTCTCGGATTGTCTTTTCGGCCTCTCTTCCATCGGATCGCTTTGGGTGTTGGTTGTTGAGGACTTGCTGCTGTGTTTGTTGTCTGCCGTTGGAAAAATAACAAACTGAGCTACCAGCTGGGGTAAAGGGGGGGGGGTGGGTCTTCTTCGGATTGGCGGATCATCTCTCATTTCCAATTGGGCTCACCCACTCCGAAAGAGGACACCGTTGGGCCGTGCCATCTCATCTGATGAGCCACGCACCCTCTTCCTCCATCGAGCACCGAGGGTTCAGGACCAGATATGTACGCCCAACCTACCAGCCTCAACGACGCCGAGCGCATATTTGGTGCCATGGCGCTCTTGTCATCGTCGGAGACATCGGTTGCGAGGCACGGCTCGGTGGGGGGCACAAGCCAAATGGGTGACCTCGGTGGAGGACTCGTGGTTGTCGGTGCTTCCACTCGAACACCTTTTTGCCACACAAGGATCTCTCGACAACGGTGCTTCCCCTCATCCTGGCCGTTGCTAAAATGATGAAGGACGATGCGGCAGATCTCGTGCTACAACCTCGATTGGCTCTTGTTGGAGTACGAAGAGACCACGAGGGCGACGCCTACTCGGAGGGGGGAGGTCATGATACCCGGAGTGACAGAGGGCGATGCTCTGACCGAGGTCGATTCCGACTGCGAGTGCGAGGGGGTGATGGAGCCCGACTGCGAGGTCGAGACGGCGTACCCCATCTCCCCTTCCACCTGATGCCGTAAGAAAGCTGGCCAAAGAATGGAGCTCTCCTGCGAGTGTGGCGGGCGACACTCCCTTCTGCGACGACGGGTGATGTTTCCCGTCGATGGGTGTGTTCCATGAAGAGTTTCGTCAAACAAGACCTCATAGGAGATGCCCAAAGGAAGGAAGGTCCTCCTCGGTGGCGAGAGGAGGGAGATGTAGCCCATCTCGATGGGGTCGAAGGGTCCTCAAGAGCGCATGGTCCACCATCAGCTGAAAGGCCGACCCTCGGGCATGGAGTGCTCAAGACGATAGGCCAGTGCCACATCGGCCTCCCACATTACCACGTCCCCTCACCCTGAGGGATTGAGAGGACTGCACCGCTGCTCTCGATAGATGCTGGTGACGGTCCTAGAACAAATTCATCGGATGATGATGTACTCCCACCACCACCTCGAAGGTGCGTGAGTCCAAACACTCCGAGTGCGTGGTTGCGTAGTCGGCATGGGGCTTACGGGGACATATATCCCTAGGACGCAACAAGTCTCCGACACGTTTCATGATGTCCACGGTCGCCACAAGATGATGAGCGCTTGTCACACCTTGTGCCACATCGTCAAAGGAACACATCGCAACCACCCTTCTTTCTGTCTTGGAAGTGCGGTGACATGAAAGCCCCCCCCCCCTCCAATGCTACACTTCAGGGTGGTTGATGTGAAGTCAAGACCAGAGGGTGACTGTGCCACTATATGTCTGGAGACATCGTCGCCACCATCATCGTCGTCCATGGTGAGAGGATGGCTTCCGGTGACGATGGTGGGGAAAGCGTTGCCGACGAGTGATTTCCGGTATTGGAGTCGGTGGTCTCGAACAGAGTGAGCATCGTGTAGATGGATTGAGCGAGTGATGTACAACGCGCTTTTGCACTTATTTTTGTTGTGCAACGTATCCTTCAAGGCAGAGAGTTTCCGTAAGAAATAGGGAGGGGGGGGGGAGGAGATCATGGGTGATACCTCCAACATCAAAAATCAAAGTCCTGCGCCTTCACCCCTCCTACGAGGATATATCGTTTTCCTGAGTATCTTGGTTCGGTTGGCTCCGCCAAGGCGGTTTCCTCCCTCTTCCTCTTGGTATCGTCGCTGACACGGGGAGAAGCTTGTGAGCTATCGATCCATCTCTGTTGGTTGGTTCCGATTACTCCGTGCATCCATAAATCCACAAGTGTATTTTGTGTAGCGGGGTTTGCGTCATGGCCTACGTCGTGGTTTGCTTTGACTACGACAAAGCTTTATTCTTTTCCTTCGGACAGAACCGAGAAGCACCTCGCGAGCAGAACCCTTGCATTGGCGAGCTATCCCGGGATGGCAGTTTGAAAAAACACATTTAGCCTTTGAAGGTTCTTTGCAGCTCCTTTTGCTATTGTTGATTGCTCATATAAGAGCTCTCAAAAACATCCAAAAAAAACAAAAAAAAAGCCTAAAGCTATTTATTGACTCCACGATTTTTCAGCGTTTTGCCCAAACGAGTAGCTTGAAGCCCACAAACGAAGAAAACGTTCACAAACAGGGAAAAAAAGAACCTGTTGCCCCTGTGCACAATTTTTTGCTGCGGCCGCAACCCAAAAAAAAAAAAAAAAAAAAAAGCCACAGAAGTTCTCAACACCCTTCTCTCCGCGCAAGCAAAAAAAACAAAGAGTTACAATTTCAATTTTATTACAGACAGATTTGCAATTGGCTTTGATCATTGATGGGCCATGACAGCGGCGCCTGGGTGCGCATATGCTCAAGCAGGCGCGCGATCAGCTGGGAGCGGGTGACCCCGCCGGAGACCTCGAGGTGGTGCTGCCTGCCGCATCGCCTGAGCTCGCACCAGGAAACATCCCCCTCAGCTCCTCCTCCGTGTTCAGCCTCCTGGGCACGACGAGCCTCCACGAGTTGTGCTGTTCCTTCTCCAAGCTGAGGGAAAGCCTCTTCTTGTTGTTGCTGCACGAGGTTCCCTCGGGCTTCCCGGTGATGGTCGTCGGAGTTGGTTGAAAAGACATTAATACGCTGTTGTTGTTGTTGTTGTTGCGAGTGCAAAAGATGCGGTGGGCATTCTCTCCCTCCTTTACACTGGCCCACGGAGGGGACATCTGTCCCGCATCCTCACGGAAAAAGACACGGGACACGCAGAGAGGTCGGGGCGGGAGACACAAACAATTTTTCTTTTACCCGTTAGGTCCAAAAAAAAAAAAAAAAAAAAAAAAAAAAAAAAGCAAAGTTTGAGTGGAGGCCGGATGTCTTTTGTGCCCCTCACGGAAAGGACTTCTCTTTGTGTTGAAATTGGCCATGGGGACCTGTTTGTGGCCTTTTGTTTTATCCCCTGCACTCTCGGTCTTTCCCTTTGTTGCTGGGCTTTGACTGAGGGCATCGAGAAGATCACATGGCGTTACCATCACCAAGGAAAACAGCGGTCACAGAGTTGGTCTTCTGATAAAGGACGTGCTTGGACTGAGGGGTAACCTCTTTTCCGAATGTAGCTAGCACCAAATCTTTCCCCCCCCCCTCTCCATCCTTGCAATAGTGGAGAGATACCTCCTTTCCTTTCACGCATGCAGGACTTGGCAAGTTCGGATCCAGAATTATTCGATCAGTACGCCTCCGTTATTGCAAGCATGCCACCAGCCCGGGCTCTGCACTTGGCCACACAATGTGGGAATTCGATGCCTTTGTTAGCCCAAGTCCTGAACCCGCAACAAAAGGTTGTTGTACACCACCATCATGTTGTTATCGAAGAAGAGACACCTCTTCTGTCAACTGAACAAGAAATCAATTAACAATTGACCATGAAAATGTTTTACAGTTGACCCCACCTTTCCTTCTAATATTTGTCTGTACCTGGATTGTTACCAAAATATTCATTCACAATATAACTCATACAAGAGTAAGGCACATTTAGGGTCAGCTTTTCGCCACCAAAATAAAGAGGTGGCGCATTGATGAGCCAGAAGAATTTGCATGGCACCTCCCATGAATGCAGGGGAACATTTTGCGTGGGGCTTCGATTGTCTTGACTCGGACTTTCAGTTCACGACGCCAAACTTTACCATGGTAAGCGAATAGGTACTGTGGCTTATGCCAGTTGTAGCCTGTCCCTTGTGGAACCCCAATTACGATGCAACGCAATTCCAGAGCATATTTTTTTTTTGTGAGCACTCTTTATCCCACACCAAAAAATCCTGCCTGACAAAATGCAAATCAGCGATTTCCGATTTTTTTGGTTCGTCGCTGTCGTGGGCAACGAATAAACGAAACCGTTGGAGGGGGTGCACATTTTCGGTTTTTTTATTATTATCCTTTCTTGTCACCCGACTGAACATTTAATAGCGTTCGATTCCTCGCTTTGTTCTCCACCTGTTGCACCTATTTTTTTCTGAGGGAAAATACAAACCTGTTTTGTTGGTGCAACGAAGAACGCGGGGAGCTGGGCTAATACTCACTACGTTTCACTGCAGACAAAAGTGAAAAAGAGCGAAAAAAAATCCCCCTTCAAAGAGAGGGAGGACCCACGGTTAGGAGAGAAAATTAGTGAAAAAAAAAATTACGCACTAACTGTTTGGGAGTGAAAAGTTCATAAAAATCGCTACTTTTAGTGAAAAAGCGCTAGTATTAGCCCACGCCCTATGGCACCTTTAAGAGAAAAAACCTGTGAAAAAAACCGTCACAAAAATCCGACGCAAAAATCGACGCCCCAAAATGCTTTATTGCAAACATGCTGGCGCCCCGGAGCAATTTCTTTGCGACGAAGAAAAAAAGAGATTCGCATTTTGTCGGCCAACAAAAAAAATTTTTGCGCGCGATGAGCAAGCACGAGCCTTTCAAATATGGCGAGGATTACTACTATGGCCCCACTCCGAGCGGACACGCAGGAATAATCGGAACTGACAAAGGTGTCTCAAAAGCTGTCGACCAATGCTACGACATGCCCTGGGGGCCTTGTTTGGCTTGTACGCTTATGGCTGGAGCACCGTTGTTCACACTCTTCTGTGTCCTTGGGTTCTGTGGCGTGTGTTGCTATCTTGGTGACGATTTGCACTGGGTGCTGTGTGCTGCTGGCGCTGCAGGGTTTTTGTTGTTGGGAATCGCTGCTTACATTAAGATTGCATCAAAATAACAAACACCATCCATCATCCTTTTGTGTTAGTGAATTTGGAAAGGATTGTGGAAACAACAGACAAGGATCCGCCACCTGCTGGACTGCGAAGTTCACAAGGAAGTGGGTGCCGGTTCCAAAATGGATCGGTTGTATCTTGGAAAGAAACACACCACCTGTCCATGGTGGTGGTAGGAAGTCATCGTCTCCACCCGGGCTTGTTGGGTCCAAAAGGCAGGTAGGGATACCGAGTTCTTCCTCCCCCCCCTTCAAAACAAGTCCTTGGTATTTCGGGCGAGCTTTGTAGGTAGCCTGGAATGCCTTTTGGCTTTTCCAACAATGTACGACCCAACCCACAGATGCTGCAGAAACACCCACACCTTCCTCCGTTGCATCTGCCGTAGTTGGAGAGTGGTCAGCTAGAGGATTGCGTTGGCCACGTGGCTCTATCTATCGCTGCCGTTATCCGTCCCATCGCAAAAAAGAGAGAGAGAAGAGAGAGAGAGAAAAAAAAAACCTTCCCTGAGTGCAGGAGGAAAATGTCATCAGGCACAAGGAATCGTTTGGCTTACAGACGAGAATGGTTTAGTTGGGTGAGAACTCCACAATGAAAAAAAAAAAAAAAAAAAAAAACAAAAATACCTCACGCAGAAACAGCTCAATATTGGACTTGGCTGGGACAAAGTTTCCGCCAATCTCCATCCAGGTTGACTCTTTGTCGGCAGGGATTCACACCGCAATCTTGTAGACATAGTTTTTGAGGGGACCAGGACCGGGACCTCCACCTTCATAGGTCACATTCACCGCAGCATAGATGGAGCGCTGAAAGTACACCCCGGCGACCAGGGTGGGCGCGAAGCGATTCGAATTAAACGCGGAGGTGACCACCAGAGTCCCTATGAGGATGTTGCTTGAAGGGCCTGTCATGAGGTCTATCGCTTTGACGTAGTCATACGTGTTTTCGTTGCCCTGAAAATAAGGCAGGATCCCGCTCATTGTCAACGCGTACGGATTGGTCGGACCGAGGGAACCCACCGCGAGCGACTGGTTCACCCACACCCTCCCCTCCGTCGTGTTCATGTGCGAGACAACCTCGGCAGTCTTGTTGATCAGCTGCAGCGTCGTTCTGCATCTCCCCCACCATCTTTGAGACCGTCGCGTTGACGCGTTCGATATCTTTGATCGAGGAATAAAAGTTCCCCATCATTGCAGAGAGCGCTCATCGAACCTTTAATTCAGACACACAATGAAATTTTAAAAAAAAAAAATTGAGAGGAGTAAATTTTTTTTGGGGGACGCGAGAGATAACCTCGCAACATACCATTCGAAGAGCTCGCTGGAATAGGCATTGATCCTTTTTTTCCCAGCTCATCCATGGAGGTCCCTCGATCAACTAGTTCTTCAACTATGATGGCAGCCAAGACCACCAACACCGAACTTCCACGATGAGATGGATGATATGAACTGCATTGATACAAGTTTTAACGAAATTCGCTTTGCTCTTCCTGGAAGAGGAGTTAACTTGGTTCCTGGGTCCCCAAACCTTTTCTTTTGGTGCACAGTGTCTGTGAGATCGATCAGCGGGACGCGGTTGCTGTTGATATCAACTTCCACGTTTTGCAACTTCTCCATTGGCTATCTTTTTGTTTTTTTTTTTTTTTTGGATTTATTGTCGGAAAGGGGCATTCCACAATGTAACCAAACGAAGGGAGTTCTATACTCGTCAAAATCACTCAGGAATTGCACCTAACCTCGCATGGCTTACTTTTTTATGGCTAACAAGAAGGGATGGAGTTCTGAATTACCTCCTCAACTGTCATAACATCCAACTTTATCCTCTTGGTACGTCTCCAGTGAAGTTCCCGTTTGAGTTGCCAATCTGAATAGAGAGCTTCCAGAATTCTGACACGGATCTGGTATCACCGCTCAAAATAGAGTCTCCGGTAGGATTCGAACTCACAGCCTGGGGGTTTTAGGTGCACTGGAGCAACCGCACAAACCAGTGCACCAAGGGCCCAACCCTAAGCTAAATAAACTTTGGAAAAAAAAAAAAAAAAGATTTCCGTCTTCATAGTGGAGATTCTCCTAACGCTGGAATTTTTCAGGAGCTAAACGAGTTAAAAAAAAATTAACTCGCTCCAGCATTAACTTGATAAAAACATGCTAAAACCATTGGTTTTTTTTTTGGGGTACCCTTCCATTTAGGGGGTCATAAATTTCCAAAATTTTTTTTTCTATGCTGTAGACCCCATGAACAAATTAAAACAAAGAAAATTTGCTTCGAAGCGGTGCCCCGTTACATTTATTCACAAACAGGGTGTTTGCAAATGACTTTGACAGGTCCATTGATGGGCCATGACAGCGGCGCCTGGGTGCGCATATGCTCAAGCAGGCAAGCGATCAGCTGGGAGCCCGTGACCCCGCGGCCGGAGACCTCGAGGTGGAGCCGCCTGCCGCATCGCCTGAGCTCGCACCAGGAAACATCCCCCTCAGCTCCTTCTCCGTGTTCAGCCTCCTCGACACGACGATCCTGCACGCGTTGCGGTGGTGTTCTTTCTTCAACAGAGAGAGCTTCTTGTCGCACGGGGTTCCCTCGGGTTCCATCGTAGCAGTAGTGATTGGAGTTGGTTGAAGAGACATTACGTTGTTGCGAGTGCAAAAGATGACTATCACTCTTTCTCCCTTCTTTTAAAGTGGCAGAGGGGAGACATCCGCCTCCCTCCTCACGGAAAAAGGGCAGGGGACACGCAAAGAAGTCGGGCGGGGACACAGCAATTTTTCTCTTCCAAGAAAAACATTGTAGGCACTCCGTGCACAGTGGGTCGGTTGGAAAAATGGACTGGTGGACCGTGACCTGTGGACTAGGCTCTTAGGCACAAGCGGCAACCGTCCACAGGCTGTTATTTCAAAGAAAACCTGGACGCCGTTATCGCTTTTCAGGTCAGAAGGGGAAGAAGCTACGCAAAGGCGAGTCTTCGCCGCTACTGTTCGGGCTTCGAAGTAAAACAGACCAGCCCAACTCGGTTGTCGTAGTTTCCCAAGTCTCACACCTCCGGTCCAGTCCAGGCCACAGCCCATAGCCCATCGGTCCAAATTTTCAACTGGCCCGTGCTCATGGCGGGGGCGGGTGGCGGGAGGGAACATGGGAGCGATTGGCACTTGATACACCATTGTTGTAGCCTTTATTGGAATACCACGTAGCCGAAAGAGCAAAGCCCTCTCAAGCTTGTTTGGGCTACTTTTGACAATCTTTCCCTGGGGACCAGTTATGTGGTCACGCTTCGGGCGCCATAAAAAGCGTATCAATTGTTTAAGGGCTCGTCTCCAAGCGGTTGATGAGTAACCCCAGATTTGATGACGGGGGGAGAAGCCAGCCTCCCACAGCCCCTTGCCAACCCCCGTTACCGGATCTCGGCACCATGACGTCAATTCCAAGCCTTCTTACCAAAGTTGCGCTCAGCTAGGAGGAGCCTTAAACTGGTACGCGTTGACCTCAGCGCCATCTGGAAAGGCTTCACAGCGGTGCGGCGCAGGTGCCCCCTACAGGCCGACAGGGGTCAGCGAGTTGAAAAGCGGGCTAAAGGCCAAAGAGCTGACAGACGCGCATCCGTATTTTTAACACACCTCACGGGGAGCAGATTTTGCACACCCCGCAACGAGGTTCTCCAACCGCACTCAAAAGAAGAAATAAGATAGTCAACAGTCGTGCTGTTATTTATTTATTTATTTGGCACGACCACGAGTTGGTTTGCATCGACTTGGGTCTGGTCTCGGATGGGCCATGATCGGGGTCATGTGTTCGAGCAGGCGTGTGATCAGTTCGCCACGGGTGACCCCGCCGGGGACCTCGAGGTGGAGCAGCCTACAGCATCGTCTGAGCTCGCTCCAGGACATCTACCGCAACTCCTTTTCCGTGTACAACCTCCTGCGCACCACGAGCCTCCATGGATGCCCAGGGACGCTGGGGCATCCCCGAGGAAGAAGCATCTTCTTCTCCTTCGGCGGGGGTGGCTGGGTATGAGGTTCCTTGATCGAGTTCCATCGTCGGTGGGTGAGACATTATGTTGGTTGGTGTTGTTGTTGCTGTTGTCGTCGTCGCTGCTGCGAAAGAAATCGATCCCTCCGTTTTAAGGCCGCCGCAGCAGAGGACATCGCAATTTGGTGGGGGGACACCATGTCCCCGCTTCCTCAATTCGCAGAAAACAAAACAGAGGGGACACTGGTCCCCGCCACCGCTGATCACACTTGCGTTTGTGCCTTTTCTTCTTGGCTCCGTTCCAAGCCCAATGACCCCGTGGGTGTGGGAGTGAGGGAAACGATTACTCTTCCCTCCCTCCCCTTTTTGTCATCTGTGAGAGTGATTCATCACGTTATGCGAATGTCTACCTCGCCCTTGGGTGGCAGGGTGCTCTAAGCGCAGCGCTATCTATCCCGCAAAAAAAGGGCTTGAAGAAGAAGAGGGGATGCGAGCCAAACATCTTGTTCATGGGTTTACTACCCCCCCCCCCAAAATCCTCGCTCTTTGGAAGCGCACGATGAGCTTGACCGAAAGTGGCGAAAGGCACTCAACCACCAACCCCACAAAGCGCGTGAAAGATGAGTTTGGGTGGCTTTGTTGTAGACAAGCAATAAGCGCAACAAGAACTGCTTGTGCGAGAGATTCTGTGTTTGATTCTAAGAGGATTCCTTATTTTGTTGGATGTTTGCCACAAGTTTCCCCCATGTGCGCACGAGTTGGCACCAGGCGAGAGAGATTTGTTTCCAACAACGGTCTGTCCCTCTGTCACGCTGGTCTCATCAGTTTTGCTTTCTATGTGCCTAGGCCGCGCAACACACAGAAATCTGAACTCAAGCAAAAAGAACTTGTGTGGCACTTGTCCAGCTTTGGCAGAACATTCCCCGTACAGACATGTTACGAAGCGGTCTTCTTCAGGTAACAGCGCTTATCCTCTGCACAACCCAACGTAACACAATACAAGCCCAGCTCCCCCTTTCAATACTTCTTAACCAATCCCAAACTACCTCCAAGTGCCAGGAGATGATAAACTAAACAAGGTCATACTTGGTCTGCGTTATCAGAATTCCGCTGTCAAAGCGAAACATCTAAACCGGAGAACCCTGCTGGCGCCATCTAAAGGAAGACTCAGTAAACGAAATTCAATTGCACAATGCGGCATTGAGGCTGCAATGCCATCCAGACCTAGGCCAGGTGTGGAGGTTCAGGCTGCTTTGGATAGAAAGTGAGGAGGAACATTGCAGATATCACTAGGACACTCTCATAATTAAAGTTCACCCCTATTCTCCTCGCTTTGAGCAGGTGGCGCATTTAGCATCACCAAGGGCCAGTGCGCAAGAAAGATCAACAGTAACGCTGTAAAAAGGGTTAACCCACTAATTTAGAAAAATTTTTATTAAAATGACTGTATGAAACCTGGATGAAATGTAAATAAAGAGATGTTTAATAAGCAAAGAACACTCACAGAGGAGAACAATGTGGCAAAGTTTCAGTTCATAAGCTTTGTTTGTGGACCAAGAAAATTAAAAAAATTTGGTTGGGTTAATTTTGAGTTAACCTTTTGGTTAATTTTACCCTTCCTTTAGATTTCCCACCCTAACAAACAAAGCTTATGAACTGAAACTTTGCCACATTGTTCTCCTCTGTGAGTGCTCTTTGCTTATTAAACATCTCTTCATTTACATTTTGTTTAAATGTGTTTGGAGGAAATTGAGTCGTTTTGGTAGGTTAACCCTTTTTACAGCGTTAGATCAACACCAATAGCCGGGCCTACTCTGCGAGGAAATTCTGCAGTTGTTGACCACGCTAGTGCGTCTCTTCCTTTCCTCCAAGGTCTGTTCATTCAGGTTACGTACCCCCTATGGGTACCTCTATCTCCTTTCAGATGCAGTGGGACAACTCTGGGCATTAGAGAGTTGTCTTCAACTTTCCTGATGTCGATTTTGCAAGGTCATGATTGATTGGCTAACTACCCCTAAGAGAACCACTTTCACGCCCCCAATTTGAAGTAGTGATAAATGAGGTTCAGCATGGCGTCGACGTAGCTATTCCACTGGAACACACCATTGCCTCTATCATAGAACACAAGGCTCCACTCTTGCAACTGCACAGGATAGTATCCATTTGGTGAAATCCCTTGCGGCAGTTGAGGTATCGGATCCATGGGCGGACTTTGCCTCACGATATATTCTTGGTCGTTCTGTACTGCATCACGGAAAGCTTGCAGCACCACTGTGGTTGTGGCTTGGTTTGTCACAAGCAAGGGTTGAAAGATTGCAAGTGAATCGAGGAATGCATTCAAAACCTGATCGTTGATGTTTTGAACTTTATTGAGTAGGTTCGCGATCATCGATTTCTGCGTGTCATGGTCAAATGTTGAGTAGAGTGCGCCGGTCCCGGTATGAACGTATTTCAAACCAGCAAAGTTTTCATAGGTAAGACAAAAAGCAAGCTTTGCATCGGTGGCTCTTTGGAAGTAAAGCAGGTCCTGAAAGATTGGTTTGTCCGTCATGCCAGCAGCCGAATGGATTGAGGCAAGAGGTGCGCGAACGAAAGAAATGTCTCCATTTTTCCGTAGTTGGAAGCTTGCTCAATCATAATCAAAGAATCCCTTTTTTCCAAAGTCAGCCAGGCCTTTACTTGGCGGCATATCTTTCGCTGTTTGACAGAACTTGCCACCCTTTGCCGTAGTGGGCTCTTTAGGGAAAGAATGGACTCTTTTCAAACACAATCCGTTGCTCTCGGCAGCCGCATGTCAAGACACTGGTTTCCGATTGACCCGCCCAGGCACCATCTGTTAGAAACGGGTACGCCAAAAGTAGCGCGCGCTACTCTTAGGTCCCGGATGAGGAGTAGTCATTGCTTACTCCAACACCATCTTTCTTGTACAGTTGCAGAAGGGGCGATAGCTTCGTGTCACTCGCTTCACTTCACTATCTATCCCTGGACGAATGCTTGTATAGACCCAGTGTGGCGTGGAAAAGAATGGAGGAAATGGACAACTTTCCCCATAACCCCACGGTTATTCAGCGAAAAGCACAAATATAATCGCTGGCTTACAACGGAATCTATGACACAACGGAGGTATGCGGCAAGTGCTCTCCATCACAACCTAAGGTCATTTGCATTGCCTCCTTTGGTTGGGCAAGAAAGCTGATAGGTGTTGCGGGGGACTGGAGTGCAGCAATGCGAAAGTTGAAGTTGGCTTCTTGCCAGACCCACTGATTTGCAAAGGAAGGCTTTGCACCGCCTCTCGCAAGAGCTACAGTTGGTCCTACAAGAAGGAATCGACCTGGAAGAAGATATGGTATTGAATGGTGGTACGGGACAAGTCAGGCACCTTTGGTGGGGATGATACTGAAGCTATTCGATGAGCAATTCTTGCGGAAGAATGGTCACTGGAACTATCAGTGCGTAGAGAAGCGCCCAATCCACTATGTCAAAATGTGATCTCCCATTACCCCTTAGAAGTGATGCTGGTTCCACAGGTTGTTAGAAGGCGCGGTCCAAGCAGGTGGTCATCAGTGCTTGATGGTGAGAATGATGTTATCCTCCGATAAGAATACCCGAAGGGTACCTGGTGGTGCAGTTGGGGCAGTACTTCAATCGCTAATAACCCAAAACAAGAAGCCACCGAAAGCAGGACTTGGAAATGTTGGAGTGACTACGATAGCGGCAACCACCACAACTGTGGTCGCTGCCCTTTTGCGTGATGGAGTTGTGCACTTCTTCTTTAAACTCCTACCGAAAGTGCCGGAATCGTGAAGAGCTTGGAGCAGTCCTATAGCCACTCGCGTGCCAAAAGGATCTTTGTTCGCCCGAATGTGTGAAGTTCTCAATCAATAGAGAGTTTCAATTTACAACGGTCATGTGACGAAAGCTGCGCGGACAGCACAAAAAACACACCGCTGGCATCCTTGCCCTTGCTCTCTACAATCATGAGAGGGAGAAAGAGCACAGCCGTAGAGGAACCAATAAACAATGAGGCTCTGGCCGGAACAGCAGGAGAAAGAAACACCCTCACCAGGATGCGATCCTTCTTCGCTCGCTTCAACAATGTCTTTCCACGTTTGTCGGAGGCATAGTATTCCACTCTGAGGGTGCGGGAATCCTCGTGCACGAGGACTCGATTGGGGTACCTCTCCTCTCCCATGACCAACAAGGAAAGCGCATTGTCCCTGTTGCTGGCGATGCCTTGGCCACCGTCAGCGGGATGCAATTGAAGGAGCTGAAGGATCGAGGTGTTCTTGAATTCATCCCAAGGGCCCCACACCGCTCCGTAGTTGGAGGTGACGATGAGGTCATTGTTGCGCAGGAGAACGTCGGGATGGCACGCGGATTTCGGCACCTGCCCGAGAAGATATCTCCGGGACCACAGACGAGCTCCTCCCGTCAGATTCCAATCGACCGAGACCTTCACCCCTCGTTTCTGCTGTTGCGGATCGTTTGTCCCTTTCTTCCTGGTCCAAGAATGGTAACAGCTAAACGTGATCGAAACGTGATGGTGATATGCTCGCCAGTCGCTCCACAGAAACTTGCCGTGATAATATCGTTTGTGACAGTGTTTCCCGCCAAACGCATAGCCGGTGCCCGAGACCTGAGGTATCCAGACCCGCAATCCTTGGTCGGGGTCTTGAGAGTGGATCAAGAAAGCAGCCACAAGGTCCTCCTGTCGTTCGGGTGGCACGTTCGAATAACAGCCGCTGACGATCGGGGGTCCTCGCTTCTTGCACCGCCCGTCTTTATGAAAATTGATATGGTCCGGCGATGAGGAGGAAACTCCATCCGGCAAGACAAGGCTTCCGCTGTAGAGATTGCTCTGCACGGCGTTGAAAACATTGCCCTTGCCCGAAGCAGGTGCCCACTCCTTGTTGAGTCGTTCCACGAGCGCCTTGCGCGATGGAAACTCTTTGATGTCTCCACATTTATCCAACATCAGATGTCGACCTACAGTGAAACGCTTTGGGTTATGGAAGAGATTTGAAAGCAACAAAAGACATTCGTGAGTTTCCCTACCTTCTTTGCCAGTAGCTCGATGAGAGACACTGGCCTCAACCTCCTCGCTGGCCATGAAAGCGCCGAGATGTCGCACAGGCCAATGCACTCCATAACAATATTCGAAATCTTGTTTCCACGGCACCTGTTTCCTGTCTTCTTCTTTCAAGGTTTCGAGTTCCCGTGCTGAGCGGAAAAACTCCTTTATGGGCTGTATCCAGGCATCCCCTCCAGGAAGGGCATGTTTCTTGTTCCACGGAATGGAGGTCCAGGTCTTGCCTCCATCACGGGAGACGCACGGTTTGTTGCGCAGATGTTGGGGAGGACGGAAAGGGGTGCGCAGTTTTTGTTTGTTCTTGAGGGCGGGTTGTTGTTGTTGTTGGGCTTCCTCTTCGCTTTCGGTTTCTTCTTCGTCTTCTTTTTCTTCTTCTGCTTCTTCCTCCTCTTCATCATCGCTTGTGGCTGAGTGATTGGCGGTGACCGGAGTCGTTGTTCTTTGAGTTCTTTGGGGCACGTGCCCTCGACTCTGTTTTGTGGTTGAAGGGCAGGAGCGGCGTTGTAGCTGCGGTCGATTGTCTTTCGTCAAGGTATGTCTTGGAGCGTTTGATAGACTCAGTCTTCTCCGTTTGCGGGCATTGTCGACAACATCCTCTATCACATCATTGACTTGCTCGTTTTCTTCTTCTTCCTCGTCCTCACCTTCTTCATTGGTGACAGCGGTGGAAGTACTTGTGCTGGAAGAAACCTCTGCTTCCGAGGAGGAGGAGAGCTGGTGTTTGCGCTTGTTGCTGTCGCTGCCGCGGTTGCTATCCCCCATCAGGGGTTGTTCAGAGGCTCTTGGCGGCTGTTTGTCATCATTCCCGCCACCGGCGACTGGCCGACAAGCGGTGGTGGTTCCGCCATCGCTCCGGCTGGTCCACTTGGGAAGGGGGAGTCAAGACCCTCGAACAAAAAACTCTCTCACTCACCTTCCGAAAGACCTCATACAATCTGCGGAGGGACAGACCCGGATTGGAGTTGTTGCCTTTCTGCCCCCGGACCCTCCCGAGATGTCTCGCCTGCAAAACGGAGACCACCGCCTGAACATAGCCGCGATAGGAATCACCGTCCCCTTCAAAGGAAAGACCGTGAGACCACTGCCCGAAATACTCGTCGATCCCGTCGACCTGTTGGCACACAAACATGCCCAGGCTGCACGCCGAGATCTTTTTGCGGGAGAGGCATCCGGCCGCCTTGAGCGCGGCCACCACA
>Ga0209935_1001788_pt1 | contig 30703 bp, 17 predicted proteins | sample ThiBio_1000_plan_2_FD_183958 | JGI IMG/M metagenome (GOLD analysis project Ga0209935, IMG submission 183958) | Wastewater bioreactor microbial communities from Cape Town, South Africa - Thiocy_cont_1000_plan (SPAdes) | ecosystem: Engineered > Bioreactor > Thiocyanate-remediating >...
TTTGTAGAGCGCATATTGAGTTTATATTTAAGCTGCCGCTTAAAGAAGACTAGTGCTTTTGCCCAGTTATATCAAGCTATCTCTACTCATCCCTAGTCTCTTAACTATATAGGCGTGAACGCTTACAATAGAAATTGAGTTGTCCCAAATGGTCGGGTCTAAATTTTTCTGCTTTCAACTCAAACGCTATCAAGCATTGTAAGCCACGATGATAAAACAACAGGTCAATGTAAAAATCGCTGTTGCCTACCTGTACTCTGTATTCGTCATCAATGAAAGTAAAATCTCTGCCCAATTCAAGGATAAAGTTTTTCATCTGTTTTACTAAACCCTTTTGCAAATCACTTTCGCTGTGGAGTTCGGGCAGGTTCAGGAATTCAAAAACGTAACTGTCTTTGAAAGAGTTTGTAATATCTTTGGTAACTTCTTTCGGCAATGATGAGAGTTTTACGTTGTCTAACATTGTACGTTCAAACAGGCTTGCGGAAATTTGGCGGTCAAGTTCCCGAACGCTGTAATTTTCTTTGATACTCAATCGCAGGTAAAATTCTCGTTCTTCTTCGGTTTTACATCGTGAAAAAATTGTGCGATGATGTGTCCAACTGATTTGAACCAAAATAGTTTTTCTGATGTCTTGGGGTTGAAAATGAAATTGTGCCCTCGCTGGGGCGACAATCTCATTGTTTTGATTATCAGTGCTTTGTAATTGTGTCCTCACTGCGGACACAATTTGCGTATCGGCATAAGTTTCGTAAAACTGCACCATCCTGTAAAGTCCTCTGCGTTCAAAACCTTTCAATTCGGGATTGTTTCGCTGAATGAATGCCGCCAATTCATCAACGGTTTTGTCGCCCCACTCGGCAACGGATAATTTTTGTTTAATATATGCCCCTACGTTCCAATACAGGTTTACCAGTTCGGTATTGACGACACGAATGGCGTTGTTGCGTGATTGCTGTATTAGATTTATGATGTCCGTAAATCTTGTGTCCATATTCAAATTTCTGTGTTACAAAGTTAGAATCCACATTCCGCAGGTTGGGTATACTTTCTGAATAACTCATGTTACGCAATTGAGTCAATAAAATATCTTCAACCGTTAGCCAATTGTATTTTATAGCTTAAAAAATGCAAGATCAAAGTCAGTAATTAAGGAAGAAGATCGATCTCCGCTTAATTCGGGAATAATAATAGCCTTACACAGGGTCTGTAATTCATTTTCTATTCTAGGCAAGCGCATACAAGCAGCTAATGGCAAAAATATTTTCAAGCTTTGTAGCGTTATTTCTAGTTGTTCCCACTTGGGCTTGGTGGAAATATTTTGCATGATGTATAATTGATCTAGCAACGTAATAAGTAACACATCCCTATTTCCTGTTTGAATCATCTCTTTTATTTGAGTCGGCTCCACTACATAGTTAGCACGATGTAAGCTGAGCAAAATTTCCATCTTCTTAGCTATGGTACTCCCAAATTCTTCTACTATTTGATCCTGTTGAAGTGCGTTTCTCAATACCATATCATACAACAAAGCACTGACCAATGTTTCCGTAGTTAAATAATATTTCATGAGCATTAAGGCTATTTCTACAGGTTGTGTATAAGCTTTCCTGTTAGTTCCTTGTTGAGGGGTATCATGGTATACTTGTAAATGAGCAATTGCTTTCTGTACTAGCTCTGGATCAATGGGTTTGGTTAGTTTTTGGTTAGAAATATAAATTTTACTTAAAAGCTTATTGGCATGGTATCCCCTATTTTCCATGCCTGCTGACACTGTATATTTTTGAGTCATAGTTGAAAATAATTTAAAGTGGTGTACATAAATTGCATAACTCAATTTTTTAGCTTAGAAGTAAAAGCTGCTGATCAGAAACTTACTAAAAAATTTTTAATTTATATGTTATCAACTAGATATTTTTTATACACTTTCGTTAAATTTTTACATCGATTGCTTAGATGTATTGCTAACATCAATAGAGTTCTTGCAAAATCAAGAATTGAGTTTATCTGGGCAGGAAGGAATTTGCGAGAAACCGAAGTTGTGGTGTCGGGAGCCACTCCCGACATTCCAATAGGCTGTCAGGAAAGGTTCCTGACAGCCCATGAAGATTGTAGTGTCAGGGCTGGGGCCCTGACACACACTTACTGACGAATCCAGGAGGCTCAAGGCGATGGTTCTGCAAGAATTCTAATATATATTGCGTTAATTTTTGCAACCCTTGATTCTCTTAACAGAATAGATATACGATCATGTTCGTCAACCTAACTAAAGAACAAAAACAAACCATCAAGCTTTTAAGCATGGGTACCTTTTTAGTGTACTTTGATTTGTTTCTGTATGCGCACATGGCAATACTACTGAATAATGTTTTTTTTCCACCAATTCACTCAAATAACCAATCTTTGTTGACAGCTTTTGGTTTCTGCAGTTCTTTTGTTTTCCGTCCATTGGGTGCTTGGTTACTGGGGAGTATCGGAGATAAATATGGTCGAAAGGTTACAATTGTAATAACTACAGTTATGATGGGCATTATCTGCTTGATCATAGCTTTTCTACCAACCTATGCGCAAATAGGCATACAGGCTACTTGGATCATACTCATATGTCGCATGCTGCAAGAGTTTGCTTCTATCGGAGAACTGATAGGTGCCCAGCTTTTGCTCTCAGAAACTATTCCATCACCCAATAGATCTCGGGCTGTAGGTATACTTGCTGTTTTTGCTGAACTGGGAGGGATGGCTGCTATAGCCACAGTTCCATTAGCAATTGTTTATCAATTTAACTGGCGAATAGCCTTTATGGTTGGTGCATGTATTGCCGTAGTAGGTGCAGTGGCTAGAACCAAATTACGAGAATCTCCTGAATTTGTAGATGCTAATAAAAAGCTTAAACATAGCTTAAAAAATGTAAAACAAGAACCTCAACCAGGTGCGGAGAACCACTTTCACAAAGAACCCGTGAATCGAAAAACAGCATTCGCTTATTTTCTCATTAAGTGTGGAGGGCTAGCTTTTTTATATTTTGCTTTTGTCTATAGCGCTAACATTCTAAAAGCTAATTTCAGTTATAACTCATATCAAATTTTAGTTCATTATCTACTATTAGGAATAGTGCAGATAGTTGGCTGGGGTTTATTGAGAATTTATTTAAGTACCAAGATCCATCCTCTTAAACTACTTCGTTTTGTTTGGATAACAATAAGCCTATTTATTCCATTCTTGCCTTGGTTATTAAATCATGTCACAGCTCCCTGGCAGCTTCTTATTATCCAGAGTTTTATGGTAATATTTCACCCTAATGACTTACCAAGTATATCCATATTTTTCAAAAGTTTTCCTGTTTTTAAACGTTTTTCTTCTACTAGCTTGCTGTATGCAACGGCCTACATGATTATCTATGCTATTACCTCTTTTGGAATTACTTATTTGATTCCCTATGTTGGACATGGGGTGTTGCTAATTTTGATGGTACCTGTGCTCATCGGCTATGGCTATGGGCTTAATCATTTTAAAAACCTAGAGAAAGCAGCCGGCAGATACCCTAAATTAATTACTCGGGAGGTGAGATCAACTAGTGACTAGGTTTTGGGAGTTAACCAAATTGTCGGAAAAAACTCCCGACAACATACACAACCTAGCTGATAACAAAAATATATAAGCTCTTTTTTAGCCTGCCAGTATTTGTATAAATTGGCTAAGTTGAAGTACCTTTGAAAATTATTAAGTTTAAGTGAAATATATTTTGCATCTTTACAGGAAGCCCCTAAGGGCATACAATTATGGAAAAATTTAAGACACTGCATACTGATTTAGAAGAAGATATTCTGACGATTACCCTAAACAAGCCAGAAAAAGCTAATCCATTAACCACACAAACCATCAACGAGCTACGCACAATTATTCAAACGGTTTATGATGATAGTAATATTAAAAGTGCTATTATCACCGGAGCAGGAGAAGAATCCTTTAGTGTCGGAGCAGATCTCCACGAGTTACAAGAATTACATGAGATAAATGGCAGAAAATTTTCAGAAAATGGCCAAGAGACATTTGCTTTGATTGAAAACTGTCACAAGCCTATCCTAGCAGCAATTAATGGTTATGCACTGGGTGGTGGATTTGAATTAGCATTAGCTTGCCATTTAAGAATAGCATCCGAAGAGGCTGTTTTTGGATTTCCTCAAGTAATACAAGGTATTATCCCAGGCTTTGGTGGTACACAGAGACTTACTTACTTACTTGGAAAGACAAGGGCCTTAGAACTAGTTTTAACAGGAGATACTTTCTCAGCGATAGAAGCTAAAGAAATGGGATTAATCAACCATGTAGTGAGTTATAAAGAGGCGGTTATTAAAAAAAGCAGGGAAATATTAAATAAAATTATGGCAAATGCTCCGTTGGCTGTAGGCGCTCTCATCAATTGCATCAATGCTGCGTATAATCCTGAGGTAGATGGGTATCAAACAGAAGCAAATGCATTTGCTAACTGTTGCAAGTCCGAAGACCTAACGGAAGGCATAGAAGCCTTTATACAAAAAAGAACTCCTAGATTTCAAGGCTTATAGCTTGGCCATAAGCACTTCAACCTGAATCATCATCCATAGAAATAGATTCTTCACTACCGCTTAGAATTCAACAGTACCCTAGAGTTACTTTACCAAGATAGGCTTGCTTTTCCATTCCATATCCTTGTCATCGAAGGTAAATATTTTAGGATCAGACGAATTTTCATCGTAGCTAACATCAGCCATACAATAATTTGAACCGATATTATAATACCAACGACCAAACTTAGGCTGATAAGGTAGGTAGTTGATATAGCTAAGTGTAAAATACTTTTGTTGAATGAGTGTTGGTATAGCTTGAATCAGTTGTTCAAATGTTAAAATAGGTGTTTTATCAAATGCTAAAACTTTAATTACATACTGTCTACCGTGTTCTGTAGAAAAGCAAGGGTGTACATTGTTAAATGTATTACTACCTTGCATGATAGAAAAAGTCAATGTGTTAGCTGGTATGTCTGTCTTTTCGCTGAAAGAGTCATCTACCCGAAAGAAGAGTACTCCTCCAAAACTAACCATTTGTTTTATTTTATGATCTTCTAAATTGTAAAGCGGTAAAATGATCTCTTGAAATTCTCCACTTCTATATATTCCCAAATTAACAGAGCTATATTTTGGATTATTCATTGCTAAATCAAATTCATACAATCTAAGACCTATTGGATTTCTATTTACAGCCCAGATGATATCTCCTGCCATAAGCTTCCCATCTGCAGGGGAGCCAGATAACGTTCTAGTAACTTGGATGACATTTCCAGTTGCTTCAGGAAATTGCTTGTTATACGTTTGAAGTTGGCTGGTTGGAAACTTCCTATACTTAACTGCTTCGTTTAGCGAGTAAGTCTCTGTAAATACTCCTATATGTTGTCTGATAGGAATTTCGCCTTTTTCTATAAAGTCGATTGCATATCTAAGATAAGCGGGGTGTAATGCAATTCCAAAAGTATCACTACCACCATAATTAAGTGCTACGGCTTCACCTCGTTGGTTAACAACAGGTGAACCACTAGAACCACCTCGCGTATTAAGGCTAAGTCTAATAGAATGTTGTGGCATGGCACCTTCTATTTCATATAAACTCGTTATAGTACCCATATGTATGGAGAAACTTTTACCTTCATTATTACCAATAATGAATACTGGTTGGTCCATAATTGGGTCCTTAACAGCAAACTTAATTTCTGTGGCATCTGCAGGTATGTGCGTAGGATCTATTTTTAAAAGTGCATAATCTAGCCAAGGATCATAGTAGAGAACCTTTGCATCAGCCCGGCTACCATTATGAAAAAATAAGTGATAAGTTCCTATGATGGCTCCTCCTACAATGTGTGCATTCGTCAAGATATATCCTTTAGCTTTATTGATAATAAAACCTGTACCACTCCAGGAGCTAGGAATAGGTTCATATGCCTTTAAGGAGGCTTGACCATGAATAGTTACAACTGCTTTTTTAGTCTTGTCAATGATTTTAGAGTCAAATTGATCCTTTGCCAACAACATGGAAGTATTAATTCCTACTAGTAACAAAGTACTTAATAAAGCTTTTTTTATACTTATTTTCATGGCTTTTTGATTTGTTGGTTTAATAAAAATTTTTGTTAAACAAATATATGGATATCACCTTTGATTTAAAAACAAACAACGAACCTATGGGAGCAAGTTATAAGTACTCCCACAGTGCTTAAAATAACTTCTTGGAGATATCAAAAACAATCAGATGCTGGTGAGCATTTCTCCCCTCACTAATCAGGCAAAGATCAGGATTTGGTACATCCAGGTTAATTGGCAGCATAACATGAACTTCTCTTCTTAATTGCTATAAACAAACTCTTTCATGAACTAATCAATCCAGTGCCAAAAAAATATCTTAGGATCACCTCAAAAAAATTTAAAGCTCGTATATAAGTTGGCCTGTTTTTCTAACTAGTTCTTTAACTTGCAAAACTTACAGATATACCCTAATTTGATTTTTAATTAAGAATATAGTTTAAGGTGTTTGGTTTTGTAGCCATTCAAGTCCTTATATTTTCTCCACATCATATGACATTTAACCAACAAGAAATATTAAAAGATTATAGAATTGCGTGCGAGAGCAGAGAAGCAAGCATCCTAGCCCGCAAAGAAGTATTTATGGGTAAAGCCAAATTTGGAATTTTTGGTGATGGAAAAGAAGTTGCGCAATTAGCCATGGCCAAAGTATTTCAACCAGGAGATTTTCGCTCTGGCTACTATAGAGATCAAACTTTTATGTTGGCTATAGGAGAGCTTACCATTCAGCAATATTTTGCCCAGCTATATGCGTATACGTCTGTAATCGATGAGCCAGCTTCTGGTGGTAGAATGATGAACAGCCATTTTGGAACCCGTATGCTAGACGAAAATGGCAATTGGAAAGTGCTAGTTAATCTAAAAAATAGTGTTATTGATTTATCACCCACTGCTGCCCAGATTCCTCATTTAGTAGGTTTAGCTTATGCATCTAAATTATACAGGCAGAACCCATTATTATCAAATTTTAAGGATTTCTCTAATAAAGGAAATGAGATTGCTTTTGGTACCATCGGCAATGCATCTACTTCAGAGGGAATGTTTTTTGAGGCTATCAATGCAGCAGGTGTATTACAAATACCTATGCTTGTTTCAGTATGGGATGATGACTACGGTATTTCTGTACCTCAAAAATATCATACGACCAGACAAAGCATATCTCAAGTACTAGCAGGATTTCAACGTACAAAGGATGAGCTTGGAATAGAAATATTTATTGTCAAGGGTTGGGATTATCCTACCTTGTGCGACACCTATGCACGTGCAGCCCATCTATGCCGTACAGAACATGTGCCTGTTCTCATCCATGTTCAAGAAATGACCCAGCCACAAGGCCATTCGACTTCTGGTTCCCATGAACGATACAAAACACCAGAAAGGCTAGTTTGGGAGGCTGAATATGATTGTAATAAAACAATGAAGAGATGGTTGCTAGCAAATAATTTAGCTACTGAATCTCAGCTAGATACCATAGAAAAAGAAGCCCAAGAATCAGCAAAAAAGCAAAAAGAAGCTGCTTGGAAAGCCTTTACGCAAGACGTACAGAAAGATCATCAAGAAGTCATTCGGCTTCTAAAAGAGTTTACGAACACAACTTCCTCTAGCCAAGCGTTGAATTTAATTATAGAACAATTAACCCAGGTATCTAATCCTACCAGGTTGCATGCAACCCGAGCTGTAAAACAGTCACTGTATCACCTGAGGGAAACCCCTTATATGATAAAAAGTCCTTTAATTAACTGGTTACAAAAGAACAGGCAAGAGAACGAAAAACGTTATAATGCACACCTATACAGTACAGCCGATAATTCAGCTTTAAATATTTCCACTGTAAAAGCTGTTATAGATACAACTAGCCCCTGGGTAGATGGACGGGAAGTTTTGTTAGCATGCTTTGATGCAGCACTAGCTAGAGAACCACGTCTTTTCTTTATAGGAGAGGATGTGGGTAAAATAGGTGATGTCAACCAGGGCCTGGCTGGCATGCAACAAAAGTATGGGGAAATGCGTGTAACAGATACTGGCATACGCGAATGCACTATTTTGGGACAAGGAATCGGAGCTGCTATAAGGGGGTTAAAACCCATTGTCGAAATTCAGTATTTGGACTATCTGCTTTATGCCCTTCAAGCCATGAGCGATAACCTAGCTACCCTACGATATCGAAGTTGCAATGGACAAAAAGCACCTCTAATTATTCGCACCCGTGGGCATAGATTAGAGGGTATTTGGCACTCCGGTTCTTATATAGCTGGGATTATCCATAATGTGCGAGGTATTTACGTACTAGTACCTAGAAATATGACTCAAGCAGCTGGCTTCTATAATACACTATTACAATCCGATGACCCAGCATTAGTAATAGAGTGTCTTAACGGATACCGGATTAAAGAGCAACTGCCTAATAATATTGGAGCGTTTAAAGTACCATTAGGCATGCCAGAAGTTATTAGAAAAGGTGAAGATGTTACAGTAGTTACTTATGGCGCGATGTGTCGAATTGTAATGGAAGCTGCAGGTCGATTAGAGAAGCTAGGTATTGACTGTGAAGTAATTGACGTACAAACTCTTTTACCATTTGATGTCCAACATACCATTGTGGATTCTCTCAAAAAAACCAATCGAATTGTGTTCGCAGATGAAGATGTGTCTGGCGGCACTACAGCCTATATGCTACAACAGGTAATAGAAAAACAAGAAGGATTTAAATACTTAGATTCAGCGCCCATCACGATTGCAAGCCAAGAGCATCGACCTGCCTACGGAGACGATGGTAATTATTTTTCTAAACCAAATGTAGAAACAGTCGTAGACACCATCTACAACATGATGTCAACATGTGCACCAGCAAAATATCCGGCTTTGATATAAAAAGCCAGCGAGTACATACCCACTGACTCTTAATATATATTACTTACTTATGTTAGTTCCCTATTGCAGGAACAACACTCCCAGCCCCTAGCATCGGTATCACACAGCGAATGAGAGTGTCATTATACCAAGCTATTCATACATAGATACTTTTGGGCTACAACAATAATAATTTTAAATATTTATTAACTACTAATTTTATGCTACAAGTCTGACGAGGGATCCAGTTTGAGGAGGCAGAATGGAATGATTAGAAAAATAGCTATTTTCTAGGTATTTGGAGTATATTTAAAACATATCTGACTAATTATGTCATTTTCTAATTAATCATAAATATGGAGAGATTAAAAGAAAGCCATACTACTATCGCTGAAAACATTGATTATATAAGCTCACTTGAAGAAAAATTGCGAATAGTTAAAACAATGCTGGATAATTATTATCGACCTGAAGAAGTTGCTTATTTGGTTGAACTTCCTTTAGAATATATAGAAGCAATCGAAGAGAAATACGAAAAGTGTGAAAAACTAGTTAAACAAGCCGTAAACAAAAGCTTTTGGAATAACAAACTCATTAACCTTTTTACCAAATTACAAATAGAAGGATTTTCTATAAATATGAAGGAAGAGCTTTCTAATATACATAAGAAAATGGTAATGAAAGCGCGGAGAAAAATAAAGCTACGGGTTGCCTATAGGATGGTTGATTCAGATGATTTCATAACTAACATTGCTCGGATAACAGGCTTAGAAATAAAAGAAGTTGAATATTTAGCAGACATATTCATCATTAGAAGAGAGGAGCGTGAAAGAACAACCAAAAGGTAGCCCAAATAGGTCTAAAAGAACAAGTAGGCCAAGAGTTAATCTCTCGACTGACAGGCCTAAGTTTAGAAGAACTATTGGAATTACAAGCACAAATATCACTACCGGAACAAGGAGAGCCAATTAGTTACATTTATGGAGAAGAACTAGAAGATGATAAAAATGATGAGGAATTATATAACTTTCATTACAGCTTCTTAAACAATAAGGATACTACTGGCTAAAGTCGATAGTAGTTTAAGTATCTAACAAACCTCAAAAAATTGATCAAAACCAGTTTTTTTGATTTCATGGTTTAATTTTTAGAACTCCCCTTAAGCTTATGTTCCAGGGTCCCCGCTAGGTTCTATTTAGATAAAGATATCCTCCTTATACTTAATACTTAGGATAATTTCAAAAGAATGACTATCCCTTTTTAAGGTCTTCTATAGCTTCCTTGCTAAGACCTGTATACCGCATAATCTTTTCTATAAATTCTCCATTTTTAAGCATATTCTTTGCTATAGCCAATTTCTCATTTTGTGTACCCTTTTCTATACCCTTTTGTATACCAAGCTTTTCCCCTCGCTTTTCTAATTTTCTTGCTGCTGTCATAATGGTGTCTTTAAATTGTGGATAAATTTTTGAAAATTCTTCTATGATCTCTTCTGGATCAGCTTTATTTACCTGTAAGACATATTCTATACTTGCTGATAGTATGTGATAAACGATCACATCCTTTACTAATTTATGATTTTCTTTTAACCATATTATAAAATTACCATCGCCACCTCTTTTCAGCAATAGCTCCATCATCGCACTTGAGCTATGGGTAACTAGTGTTAAATCGGGCTCAACATTGAGATTGATAAGGAAAAAGTACCTACCCATGAGCAATTTAGCTATCCAAGGTATTTCAAAATAATCATATGTATTTTCATGATAAGGATATTTTTTACGTTTGTTACCATTATAAAGCACAAAATTAGCAATAATAGGTAGCTTCTTGTTCTTTTGTTTTCTATGCTTGATAAAAAGTCCTAGGTTGTACTGCAGTATACGTTCTAAGATAAATGGATCTATATTTCTTTCCTGTTCTACATGCAGATATATTGGAACATTTTTTCCCTTTGTATAACATACGTAGGTAATATCGGTATAAAGTGGTTTTTTGTTAGGTAGCCTTCGAACAGCATCTGCTAATTTCAATGTACTCCAATCTAGTTCTTCTCTAACTTCAGAAAGCAGATGACCCATAAAAAATGCACGTGCTACTTCCAAGTTTTCCATCGTTGTTTGAAAGTAGGTATCATGTGGAGTTGCTATTTGATAAGTCATAAAAATATACACAGAGTTAAAAACAAATTTATAACAAATTGCTCAATTCTGTGACAGAATTATCAAAATAATTTTACTAATGTGATTCCGACCAATTCTTACCTATGCCTACTTGTACTTCTATAGGTACCCCTGCTAATGGAAGTGCATTTGTCATCAATATAGCTACCTGCTCCTTGAGTAAGTCTACTTCTGAACTTGGTGCATCAAACACAAGTTCATCATGCACTTGTAAGATTAATTTAGACTGTAATTTTTCTTTTTTTAACCATTCATAAATATGAATCATCGCCAACTTAATCATTTCAGCAGCAGTACCCTGTATAGGTGCATTAATGGCGTTACGTTCATCAAAACCACGAAGCGTAGCATTTCTAGAATTAATATCTCTTAAATATTTCTTCCGGCCCATCAGGGTTGTTACATACCCGTGTTCTCTACCTTGGTTGATAATTCTATCCATATATGCTTTCACAGCAGAAAATTCCTTAAAATAGGCCTCAATAATAGCCCCTGCTTCGGTACGGCTAATACCTAATCGCTGTGCTAGCCCAAAAGCTGAAATACCATAAATAATACCAAAATTGGCTGTCTTGGCTTGCCGCCGCATCTGTTCATCTACCTCCTCGATAGATACCTTAAATAGCTTACTAGCTGTGGCAACGTGTATATCCTTTTGTGCTTTGAAAGCTTCTATCATCGTTTCATCTTGGGAAAAAGAGGCCATAATCCGTAACTCGATCTGCGAATAATCAGCAGAAAGTAGAACACGGTCTGAAGCACTAGGGATAAATGCCTCCCGGATGGCTTTACTCTTCTCAGTACGGATAGGTATGTTTTGTAGATTGGGATTGGTAGAGCTAAGCCTACCTGTAGCTACTATAGTTTGGTTATAAGAAGTATGTATTCTTCCATCAAATGGAGAAATTAGACTAGGCAGTGCGTCTACATAGGTAGTTTTTAGTTTTTGTAGCTCTCTATAAGTTAATATCTTATTCACGATTGGATGCGTATGAACAAAATCTGCTAAGATTAACTCGTTGGTAGCATATTGGCCCGATTTCGTTTTCTTAGGCTTTTCAGCAATCTTCATCCGATCAAATAATATTTCTCCTAGCTGTTTGGGAGAACTCAGGTTGAACGTACATCCTGCTAATTCATGAATTTCTTTTTCTAAAACCTCAATTTCTGCAGCTAAGCCAACAGAGATTTCTTTTAATACACGTACATCCAGTTGCACCCCCTGATATTCCATAGCAGTAAGTACTTGCACCAACGGAATTTCTATGTCGTAAGACAGTTTAGATAACTGCTGTTGCTTGATGGCTTGCTCTAAAGGAGCTTTAAGCTGTAAGGTAACATCTGCATCTTCACAGGCATATTCTTTAACCAAATTTATCTCTACCTCTTGCATATTTTTTTGGGTAGATTTTTTAGAGCCAATCAACTCTTCTATACGTACAGGGGAATACTGAAGATAATGCTCAGACATCGCATTCATATTATGTGGTCGATCAGGATCTACCACATAGTGGGCTACCATCGTGTCAAAGATGGGAGAAGCCACTTCTATACCATAACGACGTAAAATAAGGTTGTCGTATTTCAAATTTTGCCCTACTTTACATTGAGTAGTACTTTCAAATAGAGGACGAAATTCTTCAACAATTGCTCGAGCTTGCTTTTGATCTGCAGGAATAGGTATGTAGTAAGCTTCGCCAGGATAGTAAGAAAATGCAATTCCTACAAGATGTGCTTGATAAGGATCCAAGCCGGTAGTCTCTGTATCAAAGCAAAAAGTATCTTGAAGTTTTAAGTAGCTAACAAGTTCTTTGCGTAAGACTGGTGTATCTATTACATGATACTGATGTTTGGTAGTGTAGATATTACGTAGCAGAACAGGTACAACAGAAGTTGTTGCTAAACTTTCTGCTACATCAGATCCATTATTGGCAGTAGTAGATAAATCAAAAAGATTGCCTTGTGTGCCAGGTTTTACTTTTGTAGTATTTGTACTATCAGCAGTTTCGCCTAACACACGCCTAGTCAATGTATTAAACTCTAATTCCTGAAAAATAGCCTTTAACTGTACACGGTCGGGGCCTTGATACAGACTTTGTACTAGATCAAAATCAATAGGAACGCTGGTATGGATGGTTGCCAATTCTTTAGATAGCAACCCTTGTTGGGCATATTTTTCTACATTTTCTCGAAGCTTTCCGGTCAACTGGTCTACATTTGCTATCAGATTTTCTACTGTACCAAATTGCTCGATCAGCTTTTGAGCTGTTTTTGCTCCAATACTAGGTATCCCAGGAATATTATCTACGGCATCTCCCTGTAGTGCAAATAAATCTCTTATTTGATCTACATTTGCTATTCCCCACTTATCCAATACCGCTTTTTCATCCAAAATAGCTACACCATTACCCATAAAGGCTGGCCTATATAGATAGATATGTTCATTTACCAACTGGGCAAAATCTTTGTCCGGAGTCATCATATACACTTCGAACTCTTCTTTAGCTGCTTGGAGAGCTAGGGTACCTATGATATCATCTGCCTCATACCCATCCAGTGACAATGCTGGTATACAAAATGCCTCTAAGATCTTCTTTACATACGGAATGGCTACCGTAATATCTTCGGGTTGTGCTTGCCGATGTTCCTTATAAGCTGGGAATACATGATGTCTGTGGGTAGGTGCTGCTGTATCAAAAGCTACGATGATGTGAGTTGGCTTTTCTTTATTAATTACTTCTAACAAAGTATTGGTAAACCCAAAGGTAGCACTGGTATTAAGTCCTCTTGAAGTAATTCTAGGATTTTTACTAAAAGCAAAATGCGACCGATAGATGAGGGCCATCGCATCAAGCAGAAATAATTTTTTAATAGCAGCAGTTGCCATTACTATTTGTGAGTAAGAGGATTAGTAAATATTTGTTGTTGCTTTAAGGCTCTTGGTATATAATTATACTTAACCGTTTCAGGGAATACTGCTAATTCCTTACCCAGTCCTTTTTCTACAGCAATGGCAGTGATACGCCCTACAAAACTATAGGTATTTGTCACAGGTAAGTCGGCCAGCGGATCCCCATAAGCTTCTTCTATAGAAATAATTTTCCATCCTTGTTTCCTAATATGTGCAATAAGATCTCCTATAAAAAGGGCTACCAAGTCATTCTCATGTAGCAAGAGTATATGCTTGGCTTTTCTTCCTAGTACTTTATATGCTAATTCTTGGTTGATTTTTATACAATCCCAAAGAATAGTAATGTATAAATTTTTGAGTTTATCATAATCAACTGTTTCCCCAGCTTTAACCGCATCTAATAACAACTTATTGATATAATAATCATGATTGTTAACTGTAGTATAACCTTCGCGATAGCCCATATCTTGCAAAGCTTGTATAACTTCTTGACGTTGAGCTTTATTTTTACCTTCGGCTAAATAGGGGAACCTAAATAAGGGTCTAAAATTAGGTAAAGGACTTAAAATTTCATGAGCCCTCTTGATATCCACTATAAATTCTTGTGCCGTAATGTCATTGAGCTTCGGATGACTATACGAGTGATTGGCTATAATATGCCCTGCTTCCGCATACATATGCAAACGCTTCATATTGATTGGCACTTGAGCGTATTTCCCGATTGCGAAAATTCCTATAGCAGGACAATTGGCTTCTCGTAGCGCCTGTATGATTTTTTTTGTTTTCTCCATCCCATTAAAAATAACCGTACCAGGCATCGGCGCATCATCTAGGCTAAGGGCAATTTCGCCTACCTCTTCATTTAATTCCGACGCTGATTGAGAATCATCTACTCGTTCTGACTCTAATGGAGAAGCTGCTATTGGGCTATTAAAGATTATTAGAAACAGCACCAAATACAAGCATCTATATTTATCTAGAAACCGCAAATTGAAATAATACATTTTATTTTTTTAATTGTCACACTAGCTCCTAATCCAAAAATACATCTTTACACTTATAGATCATATCTAAAACTTAGGCTTTATAGCTATCGCATATCTATCAGTAAAAAGAGCCAAAATTCTTGATTAGAGCACTTTCTTAAAATTTAAGTCAATAGTTAGTTGGATAGCTAAGTCCAAACATGTAAAAATCTTTATTACCTATAGTTGGTTACTATATATATAGGAATATACTCGATGACCAACAATATAGGACAAGAAAATATTTAAAAAGAACAAAGAGAATAGCGTTCTTACAAAATCAAGAATTGAGTTTATCTGGGCAGAAATAAGTTTGCGAGAAACCGGAGTTGGAGTGTCAGGAAAGGTTCCTGACAGCACATGAAGATTGTAGTGTCAGGGCTGGGGCCCTGACACACACTTACTGACGAACCCAAGGGGTTCAAAGCGATGGTTCTGCAAGAACTCTAATAAATGAAGGACGGATATTCAATAGCGGTAATAGTTTGACTTACAATCAATTAGTTCTCATGTTGATATGAGAACTAATAACCAAGAAGTTATAAAAGCGGTCTGGACGGGACTCGAACCCGCGACCTCCTGCGTGACAGGCAGGCATTCTAACCGACTGAACTACCAGACCATATAATTACACAAAATAACCTACAAATACCTTGAAAAGGTAAATGCGGTTTTTGTTAACCCTTGCAAAGTACAAAGATATCACAAAAGTTTAATAACTTGGCGGATAAAATGTAAGAATTAAGTACGCTTCATATTGAATTTCGCTTTAAAATACTTTATTGATATATTGACCAATCTTGATACAGAAAAAAGCTACTACAGAAACCGAAGCCAAAGGTTATTTAATTTGCAACCAAAATTATACGTAAGTAATTTCAAGATAAATATTTAAAAAAAGAATATGCTTTTAGAATTTGAGAAACCTATTGCCCTTTTAGAAGAAAAACTAGCCACAATGAAAGCAAAAGCTGCTCAAAAAAAGGCTAGTAAGCTGATACAGTCTATCCAAAAGTTGGAAGAAGAAATAAAAACATTACAAGCAGAAACTTTTAAAAATCTAACACCCTGGCAAAGAGTCCAACTCTCGAGACATGTTGATAGACCTTACACACTGGATTACATTAACTACATGGCTGATGAATTTATACCCTTACACGGTGATCGGACTGGTAAAGATGATTTAGCTATTGTAGGCGGCTTTGCAAAATTAGCTAACCAGCCTGTTATGATTATCGGACATCAAAAAGGTAGAACTACCAAAGAGCGACAAACTAGAAATTTTGGAATGGCCAACCCAGAGGGATACAGAAAAGCTTTACGCCTTATGAAATTGGCTGAAAAATTTAATAAGCCGATTGTAACGCTCATAGACACCCCTGGTGCCTATCCGGGTTTAGAAGCAGAAGAACATGGACAAGCAGAAGCCATTGCGAAGAATATCCAATCTATGTTCGATATTCAAGTCCCGATTATTTGCATCATCATCGGAGAGGGGGCTTCTGGTGGTGCGCTGGGCTTAGCTGTAGGAGATAAAATATTGATGTTAGAAAACACCTGGTACTCGGTCATATCACCTGAATCATGTGCTTCTATACTCTGGAAAAGTTGGGAATACAAAGAACAAGCCGCTGAAGTGCTGAAGTTAACTGCCGCTGACATGCAAAACTTACATCTGATCGATGGAATTATTTTAGAACCAGTAGGGGGAGCACATAGGGATCCAAAAGGTATCGCTATGACAGTAAAAACAGAAATCCTAAAACATATTGAATCACTCAGCAAGATGAGCCCCGAAAAGAGGATCGCAAAACGTATCGAAAAATTTTGTCAGATGGGTGTAGTTAAAGAATAAATTTATTCTTTAACTTTTTCTATGTTATTTTTAACCCTTGCTTTCTTTTCTAAGATATAAGTCAGAGTTCTTAAATGATAGAGTGATAAGTGATACTCAAAGTCATACCCCTATACGTTAGACTTCTTGCATAACCAAGAATTGAGTTCACTGAGCAGGAAGGATTTTGTGAGAAACCGGAGTTTACTGCAGTAAATAAATATGAAGAACCAATTACTGATGAACCTAGAGAACTCAAATCGACGGTTTCGTAAGAAGTCTATTAATTTATCTACTTTTTTCAACGCCCATTAGAATAAATAAAATTTTGGGTTATATACTTTATTCCTAAAGTAGCGCATATAACATATAGAAAGTTTCATGAAGTTTGGTATAGAAAATATTTGATCTAATCAAAAATTATGTATTTTATGATTCCCTACTATCAAGTTAATAGTATGTGAGGGGTTAGCTCCTGGAATATTTCCTAGCAAAAACTGCCTAAATTTTTTAGTTCGATTAATCATAAAGCTATCCTGTTAAATAAGCTGGTATATGAATTATTTCAGCATTGATTATGTTATTATTTATGCTTTCATTGCCATAAGCCTGACGATTGGTATTAGAGCTGGAAGAAAAGTTAAAGATGTCGCAGATTATATTTTGGCTAATAGAAGCTTGGGCAAATGGGCAATATCACTTAGCTACGTAACTACTTCTATATCAGGCGGTGGGATTCTAGCCACATCAACAAAAACTTATTCAGAATGGATTATTGCGGGAGTAGCAATAGTTGTAACCTTTATGATGTATGTTGTTGCTGGGATCTTCTTAGTACCTAAAATAGCACATTTTAAAAATTGCCTTACCTTAGGTGACCTTATAGCTAGCATGTACGGAGAAAAAAGCAAACTGGTTACAGGTATACTAGGTTTTCTTACTGTTATCTGTCGGGCTGGCATGGATCTGATTATACTGGGTACGTTCTGTGATATGGTGCTATATATCAAAGGTAGTTGGGCCATCGTTGTTGGAGGTTTTGTTTTAGCTATTTATGCTGCCCATGGAGGAATAAAAAGTATAGTTACTACAGATGTCTCTCAATTCTTAATACTCCTTGGAATTACTCCTATATTCGTCTACTTTGTGCTCCATGCTGCAGGCGGCATAGAAGCTGTATTTACTCAACTTGCCACACAGGATCTTCCTATTACCAGGTCTGAAAATTTTTCTTATTATTTAACGTATTTTTTAGTATGGAATCTTTTCCCATTAGGCATCGTTTCTAACCCTGCTACAATGCAGCGCCTTTTAATGGCTAGAAACGAAAAAGAACTGAAGGAACAAAGTTTGTTGGCCGCAGTCTTTGCTCCGTTATTCAAAATAGCTACTATGTTATTAGTGTTCGCTGGATTTATAATTTATCCCAACATCCCAGATAACATGCTTGTGGCACATATCATGCAAGTATTGCTACCTGCAGGACTTAAGGGTTTGGCTATGGTAAGTTTATTAGCAGTCAACATGTCTATCACCAGTTCTTGCTTACATGCTGCTGGATTTTCTATTATTCATGATGTCATCAAGCCTATTTGTAACAAAAGAAATGTTCAAATTAATGAACTTGCCGGGATAAGATGGGCTACTATTTTAGTCGGTAGTATACCGATTATGCTAAGCTTGTTGTATCATGATGTTTATAAATTATTCATTATACCATTTGGTCTTTGCGGTCCTTTGTTGATGTTTCCTAGTTTAGCTGGTATCATGGGACTTAAGCCCGACAAACAAGCTTTTTATTTGGCATTGATCTCTACAATAATAACCTTTAGCCTATGTGAATTGCTTTTACCTACTAGTCAAGTTTGCTATACGATTCTACTTACCATTACAATAAATGGACTTACTTTTTTTGGCACTCACCTCATAAAAAACAAAGGATTTGCAATAATCAACAGAACTGCAGGAAGAGAAATGCTATGGCGGCCTCGAAAAAAATCGTTTATGGCTAGCCTAAAGCAAATTACTTTTACTCCAACTCACCTCATAAAATGCGCTCAAGACTTGACCAGCCAATCTGGTAATCCATATACTCTTTTTGGGATATTTCTAGCCATCAACTACTTAATACCTTATCCTCTATGGGCCAATACACCTCTTCCATATCAACATACGATGCTAGTGGTTCGGTTAGTAGGAGGGATTCTATGTGGTTCGTTGATCTTGCAAGGGAAATGGCCTAAAGCTTGGATGCCTTACCTACCTATTTTCTGGTACGTAACCATCTTATTCTGTATACCTTTTACTAATACCCTGATGTACTTAATAAGTAATAGCAGAATAGAATGGCTAATAAGCTCCCTGTGTTTTACAGTATTCCTCTTTATACTTCTTGATTGGATTAGCTTACTAGCAATAAGTACGCTTGGTATAGGGCTAGGGCTAGTTTATTTTAAACTATTGGGTGGCGAGATAGGCTTTTCAACAAGTTTTATGAACAAATACTTGCTGATTTACCAACTAATATTTTGCTGGGTGGCCAGTATTGTATTTTTACGTAGAAAACAGCTAGTATTTAACAAGCTAGCTACCCAGAGAGACTATTTTAAGTATATCCAACAGGATACTGGTAGTAGACTTGTAGAAACACTAAAATATCGCGAAGGATTACTTAAAGAATTAGATGCTCAACAAATAGCCATATTTGATGATGTAACAGCGGCGTACATCAAACAAGCCATTTATAGGATTACAGATTATCTGCGCTTAGATGTAAAGACGATTATTCTAGACGATTTTCTTGACAAAGTGGGGGAGATTCCTAAACTACAAGATTTCATTACACCGCCTGAAGTTTACATGCAACACGCTACGAGCATCAAAGAAATACAAGCAGATGAACACAAGCTTTATGATGTTTTGGTCAATAGTATTTCGTATATCCAGGAACACAATCTACATAACAACCCTATTAAAATAATTTTAGAAGATGCCTTGTTAGGGCATACGATAGCTCATATGAAGGATTATACAAAAAAATTAGAAGCGTTGCAGATCACTATTACTACTGAAGATGAACTCCCGCTAAAAAAAGACATTTACATGATTGATTCTAGTAAGATTAGTACTCCTTCTCATCATGAAGCAAAACAATTACCTCTGGTAGAGAATGCACGTATCATAGATGCGCATTATGGCTATATCCATGTTACATTACCGCATACGCATACTTATGTGATTCCTGTTAATCTTAGAAAAATTCGAGGTAAAGTTATGGAATTACTCACAGAGCCCGTTGAAGCAGATCAAGACGAACTCAACCACCCATTAGCAATAGAGTTAGAAAAACAGCTATTTGATAAGCTCAATGGCACACAGGTAGATTTAGCTGTGATTCAGAAAGCACTACTTATTATTAAGAAATATCACGGGGGTGTAAAGCGAAAATCAGGAGAACCTTTCTTTACACATCCAATCGCAGTAGCCTTAATACTTTTAGACCACACTCAAGACCAAGATACTGTGGTAGGAGCTTTACTTCATGATACCGTAGAAGATACCAGTTTATCCATAACTCAAATCAAAGCACTGTTTGGAGATAACGTAGCCTTTATTGTGAGTAAGGTAACAAATCTAGAAGATAATCTTAGAAGAATAAGCTTGGATGATCACGAAAACCTGCACCGTTTGACAAATTGTGAAGATAATCGGGTAACCTTAGTAAAGCTGTCAGATAGGCTACACAATATGCGTACCATCAAACATCACCCCTCACTAAACAAACAAAAGAACATTGCTAATGAGACGTTATCATTTTTTGTTCCAATGGCTAAACAACTCAACCGAGTAAATATGGCTACGGAATTAGAAATATTATGCGTAGAAGTTCTAAACAAAAAAGAGTAACATTTTAACGAGGTAGGCAACTGAGAAAACTATTCGGAGAGCTATATTTTTATAAAGTTTTATGAATTTACTTGTGGTGTCAGGGCTGGGGCCCTGACACCACATTCACTGACGAACTTAGTGGGGCTAAAGGCGACGGTTTTGAAAGAGTTCTAATAAAATTTATATTTAGCAAGAATTTTATATGCATGCAGTTAAATTTTCAAACACCTATTGAATATCTGAAAGGCGTAGGTCCTAAAAAAGCTATCTTACTCCAAAAAGAATTGCAAATCTATAACTTAGCTGACCTGATCCAATACTACCCTTTTCGCTATGAAGATCGTACCTCCTTTCATAAAATCATAGAAGTAGAAGAAGACTTATCGTACGTACAACTCAAAGGTTATATACAATCACCCAAGATTGTCGCCAAAGGAAAGAAAAGGCTAGTTGCCCATCTAAAAGATGATACTGGAATTATAACACTAGTTTGGTTTCAAAAAATACAAAATATTCTCAAACAACTAAAACCCAATTTACTATATCAAGTATTTGGAAAACCTACTATCTATAATGGAATCTATACGCTAGTCCATCCTGAATTCGAAATATTCAATCCAGAATCAGTCCAAGAAAAAAAGCTGATACCAGTCTATCATACCACAGAAAAGTTAAAGGCTAACCAGATGGACAGTAGATACCTTAGAAGCATACAAAAAAACCTGCTAGAACAATTTCCTAGTCATTTGGTAGAAACACTACCCAATTATTTGAGAGAGCAATACAAAATTACAGATAAAAGAACTGCATTGTCCAATGTACATTTTCCAAATGATTTCCAAATACTTCAAAAAGCATCCTTTAGATTAAAATTTGAAGAACTTTTCTATATCCAATTAAAATTATTACAAACTCGACAGCTACGCCTTGAAAAACAGATAGGAGACCCATATACAGATATAAAACTCTTACATTACTTTTATGAAACCAGTATGCCTTTTCCATTGACAGCAGCGCAGAAACGTGTAGTAAAAGAAATCTATGCAGATCTACGTTCTGGCAAGCAAATGAATAGGCTTTTACAAGGCGATGTAGGGAGTGGTAAGACCATTGTAGCTTTCCTGGCTATGCTTATTGTAATAGGTAGCGGCGCACAAGTAGCCATGATGGCTCCTACTGAAATCCTCGCTGAACAGCACTACAAAAAATTAAAAGAATTTGCCTCTTCTCTTTCACTACGCATAGCCATACTGACAGGCTCTACCAAGTCCAGCGAACGAAAAAAAATATTAGAGGAGTTAGCAAAAGGCGATTTACAAATTATAGTAGGTACACATAGTCTGATTAATGATGCCGTCATATTTCAAAAACTAGGGCTAGCAATCATTGATGAGCAACATCGATTTGGAGTCATGCAAAGAGCCAAGCTATGGCAAAAAGAAAACATCACAGCCCCTCATGTGTTAATTATGTCTGCTACACCCATACCCCGTACTTTAGCGATGACGTTGTATGGAGACTTGGATATATCTATCATTGATGAGATGCCTGCAGGAAGAAAACCTACTAAAACCCTACATTATTATGATGCGCAAAGGTTAAAAGTTTTTCGATTTATTAAAGATCAAATAAGCTTAGGCAGGCAAGTCTATATCGTCTATCCACTTATTGAAGAATCCGCCAAGATGGACTATAAAAATTTAATGGATGGATATGAGAGCATTTGCCGTGCCTTCCCTGAGATACCGTTAAGTATTATACACGGAAAAATGAAAGCAAGCGATAAAGAGTATGAAATGCAACGTTTTGCAAAAGGAGAAACGAAAATTATGGTGGCTACTACCGTGATAGAAGTAGGGGTAAATGTACCCAATGCCAGTGTGATGATCATCGAAAATGCAGATCGTTTTGGCTTATCTCAACTTCATCAGCTTCGTGGAAGAGTAGGTAGGGGGCAAGACCAGGCCTATTGTATTTTGATGACCGAATATAAATTGGGTACAAAAAGTAGAGATCGGATTCAGGCACTAGTAAGCACCAATAATGGCTTCGAAATAGCTGATATGGATTTAAGGCTTAGAGGACCTGGTGACTTGATGGGCATACAACAAAGTGGGCTACTAGAACTAAAAATAGCGGATTTATCTAAAGATACTCATATCTTAGAAATTGCCAGAGACGCTGCCAAATCTGTTATCAAACAAGATCCCCTATTAGAAAATTCCCACCATCACATCCTCAAACAGCGACTCGAACATACCAAAAATATGAGCTGGGGGAATATAGGATAGTTAAGTAGTTATCCCTTAATAACCCTCAAACTGGCGCAAGTATCCTCGCGTGTACCTACATCGAGTATTTGGCTTCCATGATTTGGGGTACACAGACATAACCTATTTTCATGGTTGTCAATTGAACGAGCGTTTATGAAACTATTTATTTTACTTAAAATTCGACCCAATAAGTGTCACTTTACCCGTCAATTAAAGTATGCCAACTAAATGTTAATTTAATAGCTTATGAGAATTAAGATAACTACATTTTTACCTGTTGATTATTTTTTATCAACTATTTGCAAATAAATTAGCTATCAACTAATATAAATTCCTCAATTAAAACTTATATCAGGTATGAGTCGAAATGATAGCTTAAAACAAAGATTAGTAGCTTGTATTTTACTGTTGAGTTTAATTTTACAGAGCTGCAATAATTCATCTATTCCTTCTAGGGATGCGGGAAAAAGCGAAAAGAAGCTAGATAAGATATCACCTCCCACTTATACCAACAGCCGGTCCCAAACAACAGATATAGAGCAAATTCAATTTTCACCAACCGACTTGCGTTATGCAGCACGAAATGGAAATTTAGAAGAGGTACAGCAATTACTAGCAAATGTTACTGATATCAACGCAGCAGATCAACTTGGCTGGACGGTCTTGCATCATGCTGTAGCTAATCTCACTGATGAAGCTACTGTAGTAAACATAATACAACTATTATTAGACGAAGGAGCTGATATTAATCCTATTGACAATAACAATTATACTCCTTTAGACGTTGCTTTAGACTATGGCCGGGAAGAAATAAAAGAGTTATTAATTAAAAGAAAAGCTAAAAGAGGAGCTGGAATTGCCACAGTTGCGGATGAAGAGGAGAAAGAGAAAGAAGATGACGCGGATCAGGGAGTAATAAAAGAGAAGGAAAAAAGGGCGACAGGAGAAAGGGAGTTAAACTCTTGGGTAAATATATCTGAACGTGCTAATAATAATGATGAAGAAGCACAAAAATTAATTATCGATCGGTGTTTAAAAACATCCATGTCCCCATTAGTAAGACGTCTTATAGAACCTCTTAGGTGGGAGAATATAGAAAAAAAAGCTTTAGATGATGAAAAATATGTTTTTTTACTGTTAAGATGTATTAATGTCGAGGAGTTAGATTCTCTAATCAAAAGACTTGTTAATAGCGCAGAAACGCATGCTAAAGCAGATATTCCTTTAGCTAAAACTAATTTAGGATTTATGTATGCAAATGGAAGAGGGGTAAGAAAGGATGAACAAACGGCAGTAAAATGGTATCAAGAAGCTGCTAACCAAGGATGTGCAGTTGCACAATATAATCTAGGTGTGATGTATGCTAATGGAAGAGGGGTAAGAAAGGATGAACAAACGGCAGTAAAATGGTATCAAGAAGCTGCTAATCAAGGACATATAGTTGCACAATATAATCTAGGTATAATGTATTACAATGGCCAAGGGGTGAAACGAAATTACAAACAAGCACTTATATATTTTAGACAAGCAGCTGATCAAGATTATGAGGAGGCAAAAAAAGTTTTATCAGAATTAGATTTAGATACAGATTCAGAATCTGACGATGACTATTCATGGGAAGGTTATAAAGGTGAAAGCAATCCACCAAGTGAAGAAATTCAACAAGAGCTTGAAGAATTAAATAACAAGCTAAAATCAGGGGAACATATAGATTATTCTACGTATTCAAAATTTGTTATTCCTTTCTATCGGGGTATACATTATCTTCCAATACTTTTTAAGAATAAAAACGATAGAAAAACATTCCGTCAAGCTGAACAGAAGGCTAATCCCTTATATAGCTCAAGTGCCTACAAAGCATCAGGTTTAAGTTTTGTTACCCCTTTTTCAGGTCTAAGTGAAGAGGAAAAAGACAAGCTCAAAAACAATGCTCAGGCTATAAAAAATGCACTTGATTCTTTGAAAAAATCATTCTTGACGTTCTACCATAAATTTCATGAACTCTATAGTAATGATCATAACGAATTTCATGTAATGCTTCGTGATGCTTTACGAAAAACAGGTGATAAAGATAGCGAGCAAGTTTTACAAGCTTTCTCTAACTATATAAGTTTTTTAAAGCGGCAAGTAGAAAACATGCTTGAATTTAAATTTGAGGAAGCTAGTTTAAGAAATCCACATGTCTCTTTCTCGTTTACTCCTAGACATCCAGTTAAATATGCTGTGGGGGATAAAAGGTTCCATGACTATGAAGGAAAGAAGGCAGATAGTTTAAAATTCAGTTATGATGCATCTGGTAAACCTAAACATCCCTACTTGGGCAAGATTTATGTGGCGCTTTTAACTTTGGATAATTATCTTGATATTAACCCTTATGTGGTTTTACAACAACATACTTTAGGAAAAATCAAAATTAAGAATATACCTTCAAAGAATATATTAGAAGAAAATGAAGTTAGTTTTTCCGGATACTTTCCAGAAAATGCAGTTATACGTACTATAGATATACGTTGCCCTCGATTTGATCAGAAAACATACCCCTCCTCCTATTATGACAATAAACATGGAATAACTGAGGAAACATGGAAGAGACGTAAGAAGAAACTTAATAAGAGAGAATCAATAGATGAATCTGTATATGATAGTATTGTTGAACATCAAGCTAATTTACTTGATAAGTTTACTAAACAAGAAGCTAATGATTCAGGTAAAACGTTGATTTATCCTGGTTTCGACAATGATTTTGTTTTATTTCCACTTTCTACCGAAACAGCTAAGTATTATACTCAAATTCGTCAAGGAATAGAAAGTATAAATATCCAGGGGATTGCACCTGAAGAAGTTATCTATGTAGCTAAAAAGCTGTTAGATGTAGATAATGAGCATGTTAGGAGAGTTAGGACGTTTCAGGCTAATATATATACTAAGATTGAAGACCGAGGATCTATTCTTTTTTCTAATGTCTTGAAGACTAATACATATTTAACTACTTTATTGCTGCACGGTAAATCTACCAAGAGAGGAGTAGAAATTTTAGCAAGTGCTTTAGAAAATAATACAGCATTAACATATTTAAGTTTATACAGAAGTACGGCTGTAGGGGAAGCAATTGAGTATATTGCAGAGGCACTAAAAAAGAATACAGCCTTAACAAAGCTAAATCTTGCAAATACAAATATTAATGGTGGAGAAGCTTTACAAAATATTTTTAAAGGAGTGCTTGAAAAAAATACTACGCTTCGACATATAAATCTAGCATTTAATGCAAAAATAGACGAAGAGACGAAAAAGTACTTAAATCAATATTCCACAATTACATGGGAGTTTCAAAAGATTTGGACTGAATATTAAGGAACCCTTTCCAGGCAGGAAAAGGCTAGGATAAACTCAATACTTGCCACAAATCTATCATTTTAGCGCTTAAATAAAGGGATTTATATACTAAGGATAGCAAAATGTTAAAGCGCAGGTTTACTCTATCGTTTACTCTAATCGCTACTTTGCTTCACTCATGAGTAAAGTGTTGTTCACCTCGTCAATCACTTCGTTGCTAAAACTCTTCAGGTAAGTCTGGGTGATCAGCCCCAAACTGGCGCAAGCGTCCTCGCTTGTGCCTACAAGTAAATTAAATTTAATTTAAATATCTGTAACCTAATAAGCCTACATATAGAAATATCAAAAATCATAGCACAAGCCTCTAGGCTTGTGCTATTAGAGGGGGGTAATCGTAAACCTGGCTTCGTTGCTTTCATTTCTTTTTGCTTAATACTTTTAAGCTAATCTCCTTTAACTCACTTGCGATGGATGCTAATCCTAATTTTTCAGATAAGGGCACAAAGAAAAGTAATGTCTCATTAGCAATATGTTTTTGCTTAGCTAGAGATGAATGACCACTGATAGTACGCATGTTATGTAATCTGTCTGCTAGTTTTACAAAAGCTGCTCGTTCATCCTGATAGTCCATCAGACGAGAAATATTTTCATGATCTTCTAAACTTATTCTACGTAAATTACTTTCTAAGTTGGTTACTTTGTTGACAATAAAAGCTACTTGTTCTCCAAACATAGCCTTAATTTGTATCAGGGATAAGCCTGTATCTTCTACGGTATCATGCAATAAAGCTGCTACTACTGCATCCTGATCTTTACAGTATCCTAATAAAATGAGAGCTACAGTTATAGGATGGGTAAAAAATGGTTCTCCGGATTTTCTCTTCACTCCTGCATGGTATTTCTTAATCATATCCAGTGCATTAATCACAATCTTAGCATCTATTTTCTCATTTTTTATCTTATCTAGAAGTTCTTTTTCCAATTGTATAGAGAGTGGATGTTTTAATTCTTCTGGATCTGCTACAACAGGTGATCTTAAGAGTTCCATTACTTTACCACGCACCTCTCTTACATTTACTGGGAGTACATATAAATGAGTATTTAATTGACTTAGGTCCGCGTAACCATAATGAGCATCGATAATACGGACATTTTCGACTAATGCTTTTTTCTCTCCGTCTCGTACTATTGGAGTAATGGAAGGATGCTCGTCAAACATATATACCTCTTTAGTAGGTGGAATCAATTGATCAGTAGTAATAATAAATTTCAAGGCTTTTACTTCTCTAGTGTAGTCTTTCATATTATTTACACCATGGCCTAAGGTAGCATCTTCTATACCAATAATAATAGGTTTATCAGACTGGTTATGCTTATATATGTAAGCAATACTATCTACTAGTAATTGCTGGATTTTTACTATATCCCCGTAGATAAATTCCTCTTTTGTATTCTTCTTAGTTATGATTTCCGGAAGTGTAGACAGATCTTTAAGTTTAATGAAATATTTAACTTTTGATAGGAGCTCATCTAGTTTAATTTGGCTTACTTCCAAACGCATGTAATCTGTCATTCGATAAATAGCCTGCTGCACATAAGCAGCGGTAGTGTGATCAAATAAGGCTTTTTCATCTTGGTTTAGTTCTTTCAAAAAATCTTCTCGATATCCCAAAATTTCTGCTAATTCATTGTTCCTTTCTTCATATAAAGTTATCAGATAGGTATTCTTATCTTCTAACCTTTTTTGCTTTTCTTTAAACCTGAAAATGGCAATCAGAAAACTACTCACTAATAGTACAGCATAGATGAACTTAAACTCTCCTGAACCAGATGCGCTTGTACAAGCATATAGATCACCACAATACATATAAAAAATTAGACAGCCTAAAATTGTTCCTAAAGAAGAAATCAATAACATAAGTGGCCATTCGAGTAGAAAGGATGCCATAACTAGATTGAACATAAAAATCATGACTTGTAGTTCGTGAAAACCACTCATAACTACTAGGATCGTACCTACCACGAAGAGGACATAAAAGATACCAACTGGCCAAGCAATGGTGATAAATCTTTTTTTATATTTAAAGGTAGAAGGCCAAGCAGGATAAGTTAAGAAAGCAGCCGTGCAAACAAGCACAGATTGATAGATAAAATTATAAAGAGATTGATAATGTGTAATTGTGTCTTCCTTAATGGTATAAAGAGAAGCATACGTAGCTCCTATTATGTAAATGGCAAAAAAAGAATAGATCACTTCATAGGTAGGTAGATTTTTCTGCAGATAATCATAGATATTCGTGTTTTTTATATTATTAATAAAATGTTGCCAAGCCTCTTTCCTTCTTTGCCTCGCTGCTAAAAGAGGTTCTTTATCTTGAATACCCACCCATCCTTTTGGTTCTCGTAGGATATAATGACTACCCATAAAGAATATCAAGTTAGCCACCATGCCTGGGATAAGCCGATCCATTCCTAAATAGCCAAAAAATTTATCCCATAGTGCTGCCGTTATTGCACCAGCTACCATTCCGATTAGAACAGATCTAGTGGTGCTTCTAAAACCAAAAATAGCTAGCAATAGAGGCACAGTAAAAATGGGCATATAAAAGCTACTAGTAAGTAATAAAAGCTGCAGTAGATCTGTCGTACGAATAGCTAATAATAATGCAAAGCTCCCAAAAATTAGGGAAAAAAGCCTAATGAAAATAAGGGGGCGTTGCCAGAATGTCCAAGAGGTTTTTAAAGGCTTAATAATGTCATTAACAGCTAAAACTGCAGCAGAATTAAGGAAAGAATCAGCAGTGGACATGGCCATAGCTGTTATGCCGATTGCAATAAGTCCTTTTAGACCCGGATAAGCATAACTGGTAATAATATAATTAACAATGTTATTAGGAACTAAGCCAGGATTATCTGATAACAATAAGACAGCAATCCAAGCGATAGACATAGTTATTATAAAATCCAATCCGGCTGCATAGGTAAAAGATTTTTTCACTTGTTCTAAATTTCTGGACATAACTATCCGTTGAAATATCGGTGGATTCATGCCAGGGATGATAAAATAAAGCATGAGGCCTAACGTACTTAGAAATTTTGGATTCCACCCTATTGTGTTTCGTAAATTAAAAATGGGATTGGTAGCTAAGGTGTGCGTCACTAATTCAGGCTTTTTTAAATGATTCCAAACTACCAAGGCTAGAATAGGAATGAAAATACTAAAGACAAGAAACTGTAATATATCCGTAATAAGAACAGAACGAATGCCACCAAAAGCGGAATAAAGGATAACAATGCTAGCTGCCACTACAGTAACCCATAGTCCTTCAAAGCCCAAAAGTAAAGTAATCATTCTACCAATTACTTTAAATTGCATTGCCATGGAACCTATAGCCACCAAGATTCCACTGATGGCAGTAATGACTCTTACGTTACGTCCATAAAGTCCTCCCATTGCTTCAGCTACAGAAAAATTATTCAAAAATTCTCCCATACGTATAGCTAAAAATTGCCCAACAAATAATAAACACAGGCTCCCTCCTACTATAGGTATAATAAATTGCAGACCACTCGTATAAACATTTTGTATTCCATAAAACATAAATCCCCCACCTATATTAGTAGCTACAATGGTAGAGGTTACTGTGGCTGTAGAAAAATCTTTATTACCTATGGAAAAATCACGTAGAGACTTTACACGACGGCCAGCTAGTAAGCCTACTACCAGATTAAAAATTAAAAAAGTACTATATAAAATAATGTCAATATGACTTTTTACCATAATAATGTGTTAAATGAGTGATGTATTTTAATAAAAATTTTTATAATTTCTTTATTATCATACAAGTTTATCATTTACATGGTGGCCTAGTAATCTCAACACGAGCATCCGTTAGCTTTATCTTAAGAAAGGTACTTCTACAAAATATTAGTATGTCTCTAAGGTGACCATTATAATTTGAATATTTCCAATGCTCTAACAAAATCCAAAATCAGTTTCAAACAAATTATCATAAGTAGATTAGTAAAGAACCATCGATAAGTAAACAAACTATGGCTTATATAAAAACTTAGACCTTAATAAAATCTAGTTATATTTTAATAACTAACCCAAGCTGCTAATAACATGTAAGTATTTTTTACCTGGATTGCCACGACCACTACGTGGTCTCGCAATGAACTGTGTTCAAAAGCAAGATTTTATTAAATAATTTTCATTGTACATTGTTTGTTTTGTTGCGATAGCAAAAGCTTGTTTGAGTAGCTTATTAGCTACTGCTATCAATGCCACCTTTT
>Ga0209935_1001794_pt1 | contig 30630 bp, 23 predicted proteins | sample ThiBio_1000_plan_2_FD_183958 | JGI IMG/M metagenome (GOLD analysis project Ga0209935, IMG submission 183958) | Wastewater bioreactor microbial communities from Cape Town, South Africa - Thiocy_cont_1000_plan (SPAdes) | ecosystem: Engineered > Bioreactor > Thiocyanate-remediating >...
AATACAGCCAACAGTATAACCATGATTGTGATCAAAACAAATAATGAAACTACAGCAATTATCAAATATTGTTGACGTGCAGTTCTATTCAATCAATTGAAAAGTAATCTCTTGACAAGAATATAAACGAAACAAACTTTTTCTTTCTATTCTTATTTTGATCCTGTTTTGTTGTGTAATCATTTGGATTAGCCCATGTACCTTCGATCTATGATAAATTGAGATTTTTATTTATGAAACTTCAAAAGCAATTACCGGAGAAGGAACTACTTTTGATAGTTTTGGAGTGTTGCTAAAATTAGTTATTGTGTTCGATAATTTGGTGTAGGTACCACTAATTGATTTATTCTCAGATTTATCGTTATCCTGCAATAAATAAATATTAAAGAAAAATAATTAAAATAGTTAGTCTTAACTTACCCAGCGTGAATGATGATGACGAACGGAATTGTTTCTTTTGACTGATCGAATGCTGACATGTATGATAGAATTAGATTGTCTACTTGTTTTTGATGACGTGATAATTTAATCATTGATAACTTCGTGATATGAAATAAATCTGAATTTAATGAAGAACATTGTTCGATTATCTTTCTTTCTTTCTTTACGAAATGAAAATTTCATTTTTTCTCTATTAAATAAAGCGTAGATCTATGGTTTCTGCATCGATTTATGAAAAGTAGGTCAAATCTATGAAAAAAAATGAGTAATTCTTACATTCTATTTGTTGAAAAGAGAGAAGATCGAATTATTATAAGAACAGAACTGTCTAGCCATTTTATATGTTGAATAACATCAAGTAAAATCCCGAAACTTGAAACATTTTAAAATAATCTTTATGTATGTGAATTCCTATTTTTTTTAGAAAAAAGTCAGTCAACACGATATAATACAGATTGTTTATTTTTTATCGATTCTTTCCTCTATGTTGAAAAAAAAGCATACACGTTGAACAGTTTATGAGAATTGACAAATTAATAACGTAAAAATTTCTGAATTCGATGATTGTTTGTGTCTGCCACATACATATTAAGTTGACTATCAAGTTTCACAGACCAAGGCCAATTAAGTGTAGTAGCATTAGTATCATTTACACCAGTCACACCAGCAATTGTCGTGCCATTCAATTGTCCATTAGAAAAAAATCGTATCCGATGATTATTTCTATCTGCAACATAAAGATTACCCATTGGATCTAATGTCATATCAATCGGTCGATAAAGACCGTCGGGTGGTACTCCAGTAAGCCCAATTGGAGAGCCAGCAAGAAGTTCCCAATGATTGGCAATAATTAAACTATTGGTAAAAGCATCATAATGTAATCCAACAGGAAAATATAATTGTGTATTATTGAATCCTGGTTCACCATCTCCGAATATCAATGTACCATTAAAAGTACCAGATGGATATGACATGATTCGATGATTAGTGTAATCTGATATATAGAGTGTATTTGTGGTTGGATGAAGAGCAATACCATATGGTCTATACAATTGATTACTTGCGTTTCCAAAAATGTCTATTAAAATATTCAGAGAATATGAGGGTGTTGAGGCATTCATCTGCATTACTTAACAAGGACATTTTTATCTTTATTATTTACACACAAAAAATGATAAGACACTTTCAAATTGAAGGATATCTTTTAAAGTAATGTGCTTGTTAAGATCTGTTGCCTTGAAGGTTTCTTTACTCGGTACAAACATCTATCTGCGATAAATTTTGTATTTTCATCGTTATATCCTTCATTTTTCTTTTCTTTTTAAAACAAATAGAAAATTCTGTAACATTTAGAACTGCGATCCAGAATTGTTATGATCTTGTTCCATTTTAGATTTGATTTCGAACATATAATCTTTGTGCATAGCTTCTCATTCAATTCATTTACGACATGACAAGCACATTAAAGTATACAGGCAAAGTAGCTTTTGTGACCGGTGCAGGCAGTGGTATCGGTCGGGCTACTGCACTGGCTTTTGCTCGTGAAGGTGCCAGCGTAGTTGTGGCTGATGTCTCAGAACAAGGCAATCTAGAAACAGCTCGTATGATCGAAGAATCCGGTGGCCGAGCACTTGCTGTTCGATGTGACGTAACACAGGCTGAAGATATACGCAGATCGCTCGACAAGACCATCGAATCTTTTGGACGTCTCGACATGGCCTTTAACAATGCCGGCATCGAAAATACTATTAAACCGACAGCCGATGTAACAGAAGATGAGTGGAATCGAATTATCAATATTAATCTTACTGGCGTGTTTCTATGTATGAAATACGAGATCCCCTTGATGCTCAAACAGGGCGCCGGTGCGATCGTAAATACCGCCTCAGGCGCTGGAATTCGAGGTTTTAAGGGAGGGGCCGCCTATGTCGCAGCAAAACACGGGGTGATTGGATTGACTAAGGCGGCCGCGCTTGATTATGCTCAATTAAACATTCGTATCAACGCGGTTTGTCCAGGAATAATTGACACAGCGATGATGAATCGTTACTCCGGTGGTACTGACGAAGGTCGTCGAGCAGTTATTGCTCAAGAGCCAATTGGAAGAATGGGAAAACCTGAAGAAATTGCAGAAACTGTCATGTGGTTGTGTTCTGATGCAGCATCATTCGTACTCGGACATGGCTTGGTTGTAGATGGTGGACAAACAGTGTGAGAGACAACATACAAAGATCAACTTATCTAATTCTATCCTTATTACCATAGTTCATTTATTTGCCGAGAGTAATAAAAATAAAAACATACAAATAATATTTTTAGTATCGGAGAAATTTTTGTATGCGCTGATTACTTCTATCCACAACAAATAGATTGAAGTCACTATCCAGTGCCACGCCATATGGATAATAGAGTAGATAAGCGTGGTTACCAGCGGTGCTCGTGACACCAGCAATGGTTGTTCCATTTAATTTTCCGCGCATGAACAGTTGTATCCGGTGGTTGTTATAATCGGCCACGTATATATTACCCATCGCATCGAGTGTAAGACCAATGGGGTAATAGAGCATTGTTGAGAGGACACCAGCAGTTCCAGCAGGGCTTCCAGCGACAAGTGTCCAACTACTCTCACCCAACACCCATCGAACGACATTATGAGAAGCATAATTAACAATGTACAGGCTGTTCGACGATGAATCAAAAGCAAGTCCATTGGGAAAATTCAACTGTGTATTGCTTGTACCTGATCCATTTCCACCAGCAACCAGAGTAGGAACATTCGATAAATAACTCATCACACGATGATTATCAGAGTCTGCAATATAAAGCGCACCGGAGATCGAATTAAGTGCAAGTCCACGAGGATTACTTAATTCATTGATCGAAGAACCATTGATGCCTGAAATTCAATACCGTTATGCACATTCATAAAATATTCAATTTTATGATCATTTCTTACCTGTCCCTGCAACAGTGGTTCCTGAAGTTGAACCATTAGAAAACAATTGAACTCGATGATTGCCCGAATCGGATACGTAAAGGTTGCCACTTGAATCGAGAAGAATACTTGCAGGGAGGTTCAAGTCATTCGCAGTTGAGCCAAATACTGCATTTGGCTGACCAGCTACCGTCGTACCGATTAAATTTCCTATCGTAAACTTTTGAATCCTGTGATTACCATAATCAGCGACATAAAATGTGTTGGGTGAATCGATTGCCATACTGTAAGGATTATAGAGCCGATCAAGTGCTGTACCCACTGGATTTCCCAGACCTGCTACAGTCTTGCCGGTTGATTCCCAATGCAATGTGAATGTAGTTGCTAGAAAAAAAGCATATTGACGAACTATGAAGACAATTTTTACATGTGGTAGTGTTGGCTGCTGTTGTTAATGTTTGCGTCATATAAATGAGAGTGTAAATGGCAATCGCCAATCCTGCCAAGGCCGATACTCCAATGATGATAGCGAGTGTAATAAGGAATGAGTTTGGACTTTTGGTAGTGTTACTAGTTGAATCGATTTTCAGATCTCTGAAACAAAAGGTACTCTCATGGTTACACTTATTCGGAACGTTGAGTTTCTGCTGTATCATGAGCTGTTTTTACCTGAGAGAGAGAGTGTGTGTAATTATTGTTCATCATTTAACTTCAATACTCTCCAGTATTACCTACCTTAGGTTGTCGTATTACAGCTGCAACAGGAGCAGTTCGATTTGTGTTTATTATTCGCTCCATCACAATGCTTCTTCTCTTCAAGTAATGTGAAAGGGTTGATTTTCATCAATCAGTGAAAAAACGCAATTAATACAAACAGATGAGAAAGAGAACGTAGTCAAAAGAACATATTTATTATACCAATCAATACCGTTTAAACATTTGTATTCGATGGTTAAATGTATCAGATACATAAAGATTAAGTTGATTGTCAAGCGTTACCCAATATGGTTGTCTTAATAAATTTGAGTTTGTGCCGAATACACCTGTTACACCTGCGATTGTTGTTCCACTCGATTGTCCAGATAAAAAGAATTGAATACGATGATTACTCGAATCAGCTACGTAGATATTTCCCATGGGATCGAGAGCGATACCGAGTGGTCGATTTAAGGATGTTGAATTGTTTCCAAGTAAACCGGTAGTACTACCAGCGACAAATGTCCACTTAGAATCACCTATCACCCATCGGACGATGTTATGCGCACCGTAATTAGGAATAATGAAACTATTTGAAATTTTATCCAAATATAGATCGTAAGGGGAATTTAATTGTGAGGTATTCAAACCAGCTCCATTGCCTCCAGCGACTGCAGTACCAAATGTTGCTCCATATTGATATTGCATCACACGATGATTAAATGTATCTCCTATATAAAGATTATCAGTATTTGAATCATACATAACACCAGATGGGTTATATAACTGAGTATTCCCACTTCCTGGTGAACCTATGAAATATTTGATATAGAAACATACGTAACTAAAATAAAACGTAGAATTTACTCGTTATTCCTGCGACAGTCATTCCGGATAAATTTCCTCGAGTAAAAAATTGAACTCGACTATTTCCTCTATCTGATAAATACATATTATCCTTAGAATCAAATGTCATATGCACTGGCATATTTAAATGATACCGATCGTTTCCTACAGTTCTATTCGCCTGACCAGCAACAGTAACAACAGTCAATGTATTCATTGTTATCTTTTGAACTCGATGATTACTATAATCTGCCACATATAATGCTCCCAATGAATCAAATGCCAAACCATAAGGAATGTTTGTCTGATTAGAACCTTGGCCAGCAACACCAGCTGTACCCAATAAAGTTATGCCTGTTGCATTCCATCGAAGTTGGTCTAAAGTATGTATGTATATAAGAAGAAAATATAATTGTTGAATTTTTTTTACTTGTCGTTGGCGTTACTTTTGTTGGTTTGAATAATAATAATGCAAAAATGACAGCGATAATCGCTGCAGTAATAAGCAAATATACAATAGTAGCAATGATGATACATCTACGTGAGTACCTGAACAATAAATGGAGAATCATTTGTTTTCATATAGATGAGATATACCTATTTTTCTTCCTTTTATGTTGATGATTATCATATACCACATCTTTTTTGTCAGCCCATATACTTTTAGACGAATGCTGTGAATGAATATTGCTATCAGTGATGAGCGTTGAGTTATTCAGCGACAGCCGTACTAAATTTGGAGACGTAGAGGTTGGGTGTGGTTGTTCTCGACTAGTATGTTTGTGATGTATCTTCAAGTGGGTAGTATTTCTTGGTCGAATTTTTACATCGATAGCTGATTTTGATAACCTAGTTTTTCTTGATTGATGTCGATGCTAAATAGAAAAATTGTATATCAAACATTAATTCTTCGATACAAACCCGATGAGAAGTATGTGAAACAATAGACGGCTGTCTGATAGTTATATGATGTACAATATTTTCTACAAAAACCATTTCAGAGTTAAATAATTAGGAGAATAAATTGCAATTACGTTGGATTTTACGAGTCGATCTATGATTTTTGGCCATTGAAAATTCTTGTTGTTTGGAAAAGAATATTAAATTTTTTATTAAGTTGGAGAATGAAATTGATTCTCTTTCTGTCTTGAAAGTTGTTTTTTCTGTCTCCAAGCGATATTTTGAGTATGGCTTCATAAGAAGATTGAATGCTTTTCAATGATTTCATTATTGTCATTGTACATTAATAGAGTCATCCTTAATCCTTTCACGGCGATGGGTTCCATCGTGGTGTGACCCACTCCATTATCAAAATTTATTAATGTTTCTTTCTAGAAAAGTGAGGTGACTTATATTATAGCAGATATTATATATTCACCCACGCGTTTCGTGTTTATTTATTTGAAAAGTACAGAAAAAGAAAAAGTACATATCGGAAAAATGTCGAAATACAGAAATACTATACAGATACAAATATTTGGGTCTATTAGGTCTCAAACCTTCAGGAAAAACTATTAATGGTGCTGAACAAGTTGTTTTATTTAATGTTGGTTTTAATTCTTTAATTTTATTTGTTTTTCCACAATCATTACAAGAATATATTTTATTTGTATGAATTTCATAATTCAGAAATGGTATTAAAACATGTTCTAATATATATTTCGATTGTTCATGTAGATCAGTTGGTATATTCGGCGGTAAAGAAAAATTTCGACTTAGTCGACGTTTCGATGGTTCAAACCATCATTTTCAAGACATTAATGTCTCATTGTTTTGCCTATATAAGTTGCTTCACAATTAGAACAATTTAGTTTGTATACTACTTTTGAATTCAGTAGTTTGGGAATTTTTTCTTTTTTAGTTAAATCAACAACTTGATCGAAATGCACTCGATTCTTGGTAAGAAACTTTGAGATAAACAATTAGAATCTTCGTAGTCTTTAATTACAAATGTGCAACTTATACTTTTGTTAATCGTTTGTATTGATTTTAAGAATTAAAATCTTGGAAAAAGATGATAAGATCGAAATAGATTCGTACGAAAATATAAAATTTACTTTACAGTTCAAGTCAAATGCAACAAGACTAATACATACAGTGTACTCTGAAAGAAATCAGTTATCTATTTTTAAATAAAACAATAGTTAACGAGAAACTGCACGACTTATGTTTCTTTTCGACGTTTATCAATAGATTAAATAAATCAGAGCTTTTTTTTACAAGGAAAAATATTCTTTAATGAGTTTTAAGATGTATGTTAAGATATATTTTCAACAGCTTTTAATAACGCAAAAATTTTTGAATTCGATTATTATTTGTATCAGCAACATATAAATTTAGTTGATTATCTAGTGAAAAAGAATGTGGCCCATTTAATGTTGTTGCATTATTACCGCCTACACTTGTGATCCCAGCAATAGTCGAACCGTTTGTTTGACCAGCATAAAATAGTTGAATGCGATGATTCTGTAGATCACAAATATATATATTACCCATTGGATCTAATCTAACTTGGGTGGGATCATTAAAGAGCATCGATGTTGATCCAGAAGAACCATTACTAGAACCAGCTAGCAATATCCATTCTTGTGCATCTAACACATATTGAACAACATTATTAACTTGAGTATTAGCAATGATTACACTATTAGAATATGAGTCAAAGAATAAGCCTCTCGGAGTATTTAATTGCGTTTTATTTATTCCTGGTCCATTTCCACCAAATATTAAAGTACCATTAATAGCACTCGGTCCATATCCCAATATTCGATGATTATAAGTATCTCCAACATAAAGCATACTAAATCTTGGATTCCAATCAATACCATAAAGATTGCCAAAAGAGTACCTGCCAGCCAAACCAGACGCTATTATAATAATAAAAAAATTATTTGAGAAAATGTATCACTCTTTATATATCATACCTGCCCAACCAGCAACTGTCTTTCCTGAAGTAGCTCCATTCTTCCAAAATTGTATTCGACTATTGAACGCATCTGCAATATACAAATCTTCATTTGAGTCTAATATCACTCTTGGTGCAACGTTTAATTGATTTAGAGATAATCCAGGTGTACCATTTCCAGCTACAATTTTTCCAACTAAACCTCCTACAGAATATTTCTGAATTCGATGATTTAGTCGATCAGCCACATAAAAATTATATGCATGGTCTATAACAATATCTTGAGGCATATCAAATTGGTTACTTCCATTTCCGGCAGTACCGGTTGTTCCAGCTATGGTAATACCGGTTTTGTTCCATCGAAGTATAGGTATGATACTGTTTGTCTTATTTGATGGAATTGGTTGTATCAACAAAATAAGTAGAATAATCCCAATGATTAGGAGAATAAATACAATTGAAATCATAAAAGCAACAAAACATCGACGTGAACATCTATATATAATATCAAGAATAGATATATTATACTATTAACTACAAGTCCAAACATAATATACATACATATTCTTCTTCCTTTGTTTTAATTGATGGTGATAATCTTTAGTAATACCTTTTTCATCTTGAAATTTAGTTTGACTTGACTATAATCAATGCAGTTAGCTTTATTTTTTTGTGAAATAAAGAAATTCTATGTTACCTCAAAATGATTCATCACTTTCATTAATCGACTGATAGATGAGATAGATTCTGTTATTACGCTTGGATTTGTCTAGAAGAAAGAGAGATTACAAATATGTATATTCGATTGCAAACCTGGTTGTTTGAATAAATTGATCGTTTTCTTTTGTTATCTATATTGGTAGGAGTTGTTCTTGCAGATTTAATAGTCACATGAATGACACTATTCGATCGTCTTTTTTCCATTGGCAAATGCTTCGATTTGCAATTTCTCTATGAAATTCATATGTAATTCAATATAGATTAGAAAAAAAAACATACTTTATTTTGAGGTATTACAAGGATATTACTTGCTTCTCTTTGTTTCAACATCTTACAATTTCGTCGCAACCTCTTTCTCAAACACAAATGAAATGAATTATAATATATGCATATTTTTTTTTCATCAGAGGGTTGGGTGAATATTGTATGGCATCGCCATCCGATGAAAATTAATAGTTTTTATGCAAAAAATATGCTTCTTATTTTTCTCTTTTTCGTAGAGAAGAGTCATAAAAAACATACTATATCGGATTGTCGGGAGTGGCGAACCTGCCCCTACAAACTGGTGAGTCGCTCAAACTACAGCTGATTTAGACAATAATTAAGAAATCTATCGTTTGTTCGAACAGTTTAACCAATCGATTTCATACAGTTGCATTCAAATTTTTGTACTATTTGTAAAACTTTGTATTGAAACTCAATAAAAAATAGATATATTAATTACTTGTTTGGTGAAAACCAATAGTTTCAGCAAAATCACGAATTTTGAAAAAAAAGTCAAAAAATATATCTTTGTTTCACGTAAAAACACTTGAAGAAATATTAGACAGAATATCAAATGTCTCTGCTTTTATATGTCCGCAAGACTTGACACGATATTGTGTGCTTAAAATATTTTTGTTTCATGACAAACAAAAAGAATATGAAAATATAATTATACTGATTTGAATTCGCACTGGATTTGTTTATTTGGCATACTACTAATAAAGCTTCGTACATCTTGCTTGATGTTCACAGAAGCAGTCAATGTAGCACATCAGTAATTTCATTCGAAATATTAATAGAGCTCAACTACGAATTTGCACATAAAACATCATAGTGGTCTTTTCGATATTTTCTGAATAAATCAAAGATATAACTTGTGGATAACATGAAGATCTCGTCAGCACTTTCAAATGTGCTGTGGAGTTTTTCGATGATATTGCATGAATGTTTATGAAGTAATGTGCTTCGAGAAACTCTTGGATTGTTCATTTATTGAAAGTTCAGAAACTAACTATGTTAAAATCTAATATTTCAGAGTAAATTTTTCTTACGATATTTTATATTTAAGAAACATTTTATATGAGAAGTTTCTCAAGATTGAGAAATGTAGGGGGGAAATTTGTCTGAATAGTGTTGTGACAGTTGGAGATCGGAACTTGGTTCAATCTTGGTAAATTCAACAGCAAATTCACATTACGAATCGAATTTTATCTTTACTTTATCAGTAAAGTACAGTGTGTACGTCATAAGATAGGGACAATGCAAAAAGCGAGCAAATTCTTGTTCAAAATTTTCATATGATTACATGGAGCTTGAAAAACTGAGCAGTAATGTGTATCAAATATTTTCTCTTGACAGGATATAACTTCGAAAAATAGTCTTTTTGTCATGGAGTCAAGAAGTCGATTATTGTTATAAATCCAGAACATACGGCTTATTCGGACACTGTCCAAGACAATTGATTGCTGAAAAGCAAGAGTTGAGACTAGCAGTTTACCTGTTTATATTGGTTTTACTGGTGTCGTAGATACATTTACTATTGTCAATTTCTAATTAATTGACAGCAAAGTAAAGATTATTTTTGAAATATAGAATAATCATTCAAGCCATCTGATGAGATCCGTGAAAATCGGACGAGTATGTATTCGATCTATTTGTTATTACTTCATTTAAACGTTCTCGTTGTTTTTTTTATAGATATTTTGTTTCAAATCTTTTTATTGATCATTATTAACTTAATCGAAAGTCTTTCAAATAAATAGTTATCAGTTCAAGAATTTTCTTCTTTCTAAAGAATAATCAAATCAATCTTTTTATCAGAGTTCAAACTGACTATTCTAACAAGTAACGTTCGTCGTTTCGACTCACTTGACCCTCGACTGAAGAAATCAAAAGTAACTTCTCGCGATAGAATATAGATACAGTATGCATATTCTAAATTTATTTTCGAATCGAATTACACATTTTTTGGAATAAGAAGATGAAAAAAGTTCATTTTCTCGTGATCGAGTTCGAAATCAAATTACATATGTATTTGGTTACTTTCTATACAAGTCATCATGCAACGAAAGTCAACGAACATCTCTATTGAACAGTTTATTAGAATCTCTCAATAAAGAAACTTGTTGACTAATGAAAATAAAGGCGAAATATACAATAGTAGAATTGAAAAAGCACAATGTCCAGCATTACTATTTTCAATATTCGAATGTTTTGTCGTTCGTAATTTGATTGGTTTATTTGTGTAAGTTACTCGGGTAGTCTTGAGGGTTGTCATCGATGAATAAATAATGTTTTTAATTAAATTATGTATATCATTAACAAGACTATCATTGTTGCATAATGACCAGTAACATTCAAATGAAAAATTGAATTCTATCCATTGATTTAAATTCCGAATAGTTATAAAAAATAAAGATGAAAGATCAAAACTTCTCAGTGCACATCCTCGTCTGATGTTAGTAGCATAAGGTGTTTTATGCGCATAACATCTACCATCAAGACAATTTTCTATCGCATATTTTTTATTGAAACAACGAATTGAAGGCAATGGTATTGCCGGTAAACTATTCAATCGAAGTAGATCACGAAGTTGTTGAATAAATACATCGTAGGATTGCAGACGATACTGTTCAATAGTATTCAAAAGAAATCGTTTCGTACAATAGGTATCCAAAGAACAATGATGTGTAAAATTATGATACATATGATTATGATTAAAATCAATTGTACTTTCAAGAAAGGAGAGTATTTGAGTTTTAGTGCTAAAATTTGGAGGATATTGCGGATGAGAGTCTTCGATTATGTCGATATATTGTTTTTTGTAATCAAAGTTAACATAGATACTGCAAACCATGCCCATCGTAATCTTGTTTGAACAATATTCTGTCGAACGAAAATCATTTGTCATATTTATTCGATATTGACAAAATCGAAAACATTCCAGTTGAACATTTATTCTCACCAAACAATATATAAGAACAAGAATAAATACACACTTCATCAATATTATAAGCTTCGTTTTCATAGACTGACATTTAATAAAAGTAGAAAGACATATAAACTAGATTGTGAGTAAATACTATAAAGTGTGATAAGATAAGCTTTGTGAATGCTAGTATTTTCAATAGTTTTTGTTAGCATTAAATAACTAGCTCACTTGACAATGAATAAACGAACGATTTTACTGCTATTAAATATTGTTCGCTTAACATTTATTGAAGCGTATTTTTTCATTTATAATACTGATCGATATAGTGAAACTGATTTCGAATATGATTGTATTGAATATGAAATTGCTGGCGATAATTTATTATATCGAGTCGAAACTGTTGGAGTATCTCAAAGTATTCGTTATTGTATTCGTCCATCGTATCGAAAGGATGATAATGAACTTGTCGTAGAAAAACATGAATCAATACATCATTCATGGAAAAAATTGACATTCAAAGAACTGTACAAAAAATCAGGAAATATCACTGACAATCTTCTATTATCACAAGGATATACATCCATCGATACTCTTGAACGATATAAAATATATTCCGAAACCTTAAATGAATCTTTGTCAGAAGAAGAAATTTATCAATGTGCTGGTACATGGTTCGGCTCAGAATGTCAATATAGTTTGAATGCTCGCGGTGGAATTCATTCAACATTAGATTCAGTAAAAGCTGTTTATTTAGAAAATATTATTCATACTCGTTCGTCAAAGATAAAAATTTTAGAAATGACATGTTATACGAATTTGATTTGTAATCGAGGACTACCACCAGCATGTTTAGATTGGCGAGAGATTTGTGATGGGAAAATTGACTGTGCAAATGATGATGGAATAGATGAACGTTTTTGTGAAATCTTAGATTTAGTCGAATGCAGTAGAGACGAATATCGTTGTCAAAATAGTCGTCAATGTATTCCAAAAGAATTCTTTCGTGATGATCCATTAAATCCCGATTGTCAGGATGCGTCCGACGAAATTCTAGATGATTCAGCTAAAGTATATACCTATCCAAACGAATGTGATCGCGATCCTGCATTTCGTTGTGAAGAACGAGCATGTCCACCGAATAAATTTGCTTGTGGTGATGGTCAATGTGTTCAATATATTCATCAATGTTATAATCATCGAGGACAACTTCTCATAATGGAATTTGAAATTTACAATCCTAAAAAACCTTTATCAGATTGTCGATATTTGCTAATGTCTTGTAGTAGTCATATTGAATCTATTGAGATGTGTAAAACAACTTGTTGGGCACATAGTATTCGTTTATGTGGATCGAAACTAGGTCAAACATGTCTATCATCAGTTTTTCGACATTCACCAGCTACATTTCGGCCAAGTTCGGATCTAAACATTTTTTTTCATCATGATATTATTTCAACAAACAACTATTGGATTATTGTTCCGCATGATGATTGTTTCAATGATACTTATTGTTATAATACGGAAATAGTTTCGGATGATTCACATTCGTATTGGTGTCAGTATTATCAACAACAAATGCCTGTGAGTTATATTGGTTCCTATTCGAGAAGTCATCTTACAGATGCTATTCATCGTTTACAAAAAGCGTGCGATAGAAAGTTAACCTTCGACAGTGATTCAATATATACAAGTCATATCTACACTGATGGCAATCGACGTGAGAATAGCATAAAGTTTGTATATGATAATCGATCGATGCGCATAGTAAGACTACTAACTCATTATCAACTGGACTCTATTGATGACAAACATAAGTGGAGTGCACGATTTCCATATTTCAAATTTTGTGATCGAACTCAAGATCTAAGTACAACAATTATTAATAATATAAAGCACACGGATGAGAATGAGTGCGATCATTGGCCAAATAATACTATTTATACGCGATGTAATAATCATAAAAATTGTTCCGATAATGAAGAAGATTTCAATTTTTTCCAAATTCTTTGTGAATATGGCACATATTTGTGTATATCAATACTTCATAATACTACTGCGTGTTTATTGAAAGATGGTATTTTAGATGGCAGGATTGATTGTTATGGTGGCATTGATGAGTATAACAGTTGTAATGATCAATTCAATTCAATGACCCGTCCATTCTACTGTACATCATCTCCAAGAAAATGTCTAGATGTTAAATATGTCTGTGATGATATTGTTCATTGTGCTGGAGGCGAAGATGAATATATTTGCAAAACTATTGGAATTCCTCTGTTCTTATCCATGTTAAATTGTGAGTGGCCCACGGAATCGATTAGTATTCAATCAATGATGAGTCCTTGTGCCAATAGTAGTTTCAAAGGAATGAATATTTTATCTCTAATGAATCTTCGACCATATCCATCTGCTACAGCTGAATCAATCGTTACTAATCCTCACAATAGCTCACAGTTTCAATTGAATAACAGTACATTTGTAAATAGAAATACACAAATATTCAAAGAAAAGAGTGATTTCTATTGTCATCGTGGTCTGGATGCATATGTTGCTCTTTCACATGATAGAAGTCTATTTGAACGAAAATGTTTCTGTCCACCGAGTTATTACGGTAGTCGATGTCAATATCAAAGTGATCGTATTAGTTTGACTTTACAAATGCAATTCTCATTCAATCATCAAACTATTTTTGTTTTTTTGATTTTGTTAACTGATAAAAAACGTAATGAAATCGACTCGTTTGTTATTCATAAACATTATCCTTCAGAAGATTGTAATACAAAATTTAATTATTATTTACTCTATTTATCATCAATGAAAAATAGAACGAAAAATTATTTTATTCATATTGATATGTTTAAACAAGAAGATTTATCGCACTATGCGAGTTGGAAATTATCGATTAATCATCATTTTCTTCCTGTTACTCGCATTGCAGTGCTTCTTAAAATACCTGGTGAACAAAGTTTATCTGTAAAAAGTCGATATTGTTCTCTTAAATGTCAACATGGTCAATGTATGAAATATGTGAATATTGAAGAGTATTTTTGTCAATGTAAACCAAATTGGCACGGTTTATTATGTGATCGAATGGAGTATGGTGATTGCTCTTCGCATTCAATTTATATGGGCTCGACAAATAATCGGCCAATATGTATTTGTAAATCGTATAAATTCGGTCCTCGATGCTATTTTGACAGTTCCTGTCAAGAAACTGGCTGTAAGAATGGCGGTATATGTACGTCATTATTTGATCTTAAATATGGTCGCGAATCGAATCGATATCGATGTATATGTACTGAAGAATTTCAAGGACAATATTGTGAACAACGAAAATCTATTGTTTCCTTTCGATTTGTTAATATTGAAAAATATTCTTTTATGATAGTTCATATTATTTCGAATATAACCATGCAATCTCATATACAAAGTAGTACTTTTAAGAAATTTCGTGTGAATAGTAATGTCGAAGATCTTTTTATTTCGGAAATCGGTATCAATCTTATTTTTGTTCAATTAAATACAAAATATTATCTTGCTGTTGTTCAAGAACGAAATGAAAATTCATTACATATATCAACTGTTGTATCTCCAGAACGACTATGTTATCATATTTCAGATTTACTCAATTCGACTATGGTTCAATCACATCCGTTGAAACGTTTAAAATATTATCCATGGCTATGTTTCGAACGAACAGATCTTGTCTGTTTTCATGACGAAAGACTTATGTGTATTTGTACAACAGATCATTTTGCGCATTGTATCGATTTTGCCTATGATAATAATTGTACTTGTCAAGGAGAAAATCCATGCGAACGAGAAGGTCGTTGCTTTCAAGATCGTCCAACATGCCCTTCGGCAGTACAATGTATCTGTTCCGAATGTGATTATGGTAATCGATGTCAATTTTCTACGAATGGTTTGAGTATTTCACTTGATGCTATTCTTGGTTATGACATTCAACCAATAAAATCTCTTTTTAAACAATCTCTAACTGTGAAAATTAGTATGATGATTACGATGATTATGTTCATTCTTGGTTTTCTCAGTAGTACGATGTCATTGATTGCTTTTCGAAAAGGTCAATCACATGAAGTTGGATGTGGTCGATACTTATTAACATTATCATTTACATCTTTCTTAGTAATAAACATGTTTGGACTTAAGTTTGTATTTTTACTCTTAACACAAATATCACTTCTTACTCACGAGACTTTCCTATACGTTCATTGTCTATTGATGGATATTTTGACAAAATCATGTTTGGATATAAGCAGTTGGCTTAGTGCATGTGTAGCAATTGAACGTACGGTGAATGTTATTCGTGGAATTCAATTTAACAAACAGCAAAGTAAACAAATTGCCACTTGGATTACAACTGCCGTCATAATCTGTGTGATATCAAGTCATTTGCCTGACCCGTTGTATCGAGTATTGCTTCATGTTAATGAGGAACAACGCATATGGTGTATTGTACGATATCCATCGTCAATTGGGACTTTTAGTTCGATTAATATATCACTTCATTGTATTATTCCATCGACTATTAATGCTATTTCTGCGGTAATTATTATTATAATCAAGGCTCGTATACGTTTTACTGCTGCGAAACACGAACAATCCTATACTAAACTTTTGATTAAACAACTGAAACAATTGAAACATCTTCTCATCGCTCCAAGTGTTATTGTTGTACTGTTTATTCCACGTTTGATACTTGCTTTTGTATCTGGCTGTATGAAATCCAATGAAAATCTATGGATTTATCTTACCGGTTACTTCATCTCATTCGTACCACCTATACTGATTTTTCCAATATATGTTCTACCCTCACGCATGTACAAAGACGAATTTAGAAATCAAACTAAACATCTATTGAAGATAATTACAAAACCATTTCGTTCTCTTCGTTAAAAATCTATTTTTATCTCGCTACAGTACAGCTATGATTTGAAGTCCTTGAAAATTAATTACCCTTGAGGGTGAGGGGTGAGTTTAATGTGAAAGTTCGAATAAGAAAGGGTCTCAGTAGAAGATCCGATTACGAATGAATCATCTATAATCATTTTACGTGTCCACATATGTGTATATATAACGAATCAAATAAAATTCCTCCACTTGATATGCATAACTTAATACGAAAGACTAAGAAATAAGAATCATATGAAATAGAATAGGAATCGAACCTATATCTTCCAATAACCGGTTGGTTGATATGAGAGTTTGATTTAGTGTTCGTTTTTGGTTTCATAATGAGTTCAGTGAGTTACATGTTTTTCAGCTTTTGTTCCCTTTCTTCTCTGTTTGGTTCATTTTACTTTTCAATTGATGGGCAGAAATCTTTAATTTGTGCAAAGATTTTTATTTAGCGAGATGACAAGACTAGATAGTTTCATGCCGTTGTGTGACAACTTGCAATTCATGTCTTGAATTTGTGTAGTTGTGAATGCAGGAAACCATTCTGGTCGTATATCAGAAGTATACGAGGAAATGTTTTCGTATGTGTGTGTGTGTTACAGAGGCCCGTTAGCATTACCCAGGAAACACCACGAGGAGGTAGGCTTGATCCGTTTCCCAATAAAGATACTTACTTGTCGTTGGACGGCTGTTATTAATTACTTTTAAGTATGCGATTGTACATTTCCTGTTCTCGTTTTCAGCTAAAGTATACAAAGGTTAGTTTACTTCGGTTTTCGGATATATTTTCAAAAAGAATAAAACATCGGATGAAAGGGAGATATAGCAGTTCTGTTAGTTTGAGATGAAAGTTGTAGTCTATGACATATCATTTGTTGCTACTGCTGCTGTTGTTGATGATGGAGTCTGGCTGGCACGCATTTCATCTTGAACTTCTTATAAGTATATATTCATATACCAGTCGATATAATCCTCCAATAGTCGAGGATTGTTAAGACGAGGATTCGATGGTGTATGATTAAAATACCATCGATACATTGGCGAATAGAAAAAAATCACTGTCAGTGCTCGCTGGTTCACGACTCTGTGAATGAAAAGAATAAAATGGATGATTGAAGTGTATTAGAATGATGTCAATTCTGGAATTAGTAACTACCGTGGCAGCTGATAGAAATTATCGTTGAGATGGTGTTGGATTTCCAGCGCCAATAGATGTTGTTGTTAACGTCGGTTGACCAATTTTGAAATCTCCTGATGAATGTTTCAATACGGTAGGTGAATTGATTCTGATGTTGCGGCAAAGATGATGAATTTCTTATAACGAAATCATCAAGTAGTCTTTTGATGGGCTTTTTTCTGTCGATTTCTTTATTTTTGCCAATCATGATCGCGTTCAGATTTCGAAAGAAATATTTCTGAAATATTCAAAAAATCTTTTATACTCGCAAACTATTCTTTTCTAAAAGATTTATTTCAAATAAATGACAGTCTAATATTTTTCAGTCACTATCGTTATCACTTGCTGAAAGTTCCATTTTGCTTAGAAATAATTGAGCAGGTTTTTTCCGAACCAATAAATCATTCAATGGTGGACTACTTAATGTTATCATTGACAAACGAACAACTTTCATTGGTGATCCTTGATAAACATATGAATGAGTCCACAGATTTCGAAATTTTTTTCTATTACAAGCAAAACAAACATTTGTCACGTAATAAGAACATAAAATTTCATGTATGTGTGCCATAACATTCATGGTCCTGATTTCACTCCAACGTCACAACATATTGTCAAAGTCTGGCAGGTAGCAGGTGGATCAGGGCAAAAATAATCTAACGACAGTATCTACAATTTCAGATAACTACATTATGTTAATAAGTAGACTTAAGAAATGAATCTGGATAAAAGTATCACTGTAATTATTGCTCTCGAAAAGATACACATATTTCGGTCAAATTTCTGCGCATACCAACAAATAAAATATACAGCTGCTTCATCCGTTCCATTACTCTTTTTTAAAACACTATTATTTGAATTAAGCTTTCAAAATGATAGGTCATTATTCCGTTCTTGATTAATCCATCCATCATTAGAGGCAGCACTCGTCGGTCGTCGGCGTCCCCCCAGCCCGCCACTCTCGACTCGAGCTGCCACATTTTTCCGGCTGAAGCATAGGCAGTTATCGAATAGCTATAGGTCGAAATGATTATAGATATCTGAGAAGGACCACTTCATAGTCTTCGAAATACAACAAGAGAATCGAAAGCGTCATATCTAATTTAACATAATCACACCATAGGAAAAATCCTTATTTTTCCAAAATACGAATCTTCTGATGAACAATACAAAGTTCCAACTATCATTGGTCACTGTTATGAGTTTCTGAAATCGATGTTCTTTTGACTCCAAATGCAAACAAACACACACACAACCTTTTTTTTTCATATGACCCTCCTTACAGTCAAGGGAATATTCCAAACCAATTGACATTCCATTTGTATGTAACACTCGAACTAAGTAATATTGTGCTATTTGGATACCAAGATGATTGAGCATAAATCCTGAACGCTGATCGTGTTGCACTATAAATCGCACCATACCCTGTCAAATCCCAGTGTTGTCCATCACCAGCTATACTAGTGAAATAAAGTGGAGTCGAATTGAAAGTACAATTGCTGGTATCGATATTCATCGTAATTCCGTGGTCAATGTGTGGTGTCCACAAAGTATAAGGAGAAACACCCGAACAAGTATATGGTGCTTTAGTTTGATTGTATGCCAGTTGATCTAATTTATTTGATAGAAAAACAAAATATTCAGAAAATTTTCTTTCGTATCATACGGTACTTTGTAGTCAAAATATTTATCGTAAAACCAGAAAATGTCAGGTTTTTTTTATAGGGATATCAATGTTTAATCGAGATTTATTTTCTGAATACTCTGTGACATTTTCATTGAAGATCCATTTAACTACTCTGCTATGTCGATACATTTCACTACTGGTTAGAGCTAGAAAGTTGAAACTTTCAGAGATCAAAGATCTTCATTAGATAGATGTACGGTAAAATTTTGAGTCTTCTAGGTCAAATAAAAGTACGAAAAACATGGGTGACAAATTATCCTTAGTTATTATGGAATATCCTTTATATCTATATTTCTTACCAATCGTATTTGTTGTTGTAACTTTTGTCGATGTAAGCACTATTATCAAAGCGATGAGTACCGCATTAAGTCCCAAGATAATTAAAGTAAGAAGAGACAATAAGCAACAGACAAGTAAAGGCCGACGACAAATCGAATTAAGACATCTAATTAAGAAATATCGAAAGTTTGATAAGAACAGAACAATAGTAAACAATTATTTACCCGAGCTTCTTATTTCTGTTTGATGTTGGACGATGCATATCCTGAGGATACATTCTAATTTTATTTAAATTTAATCTGTTTGATATCTATCATGAACAAATGAAATTACTGGTCAATTTTACAAAAGAAAAATTTTCGAGTTCTACTATGAAATATGATTGACAGAGGAAGTGTCACATTTACTCAGCACATACTCTTTCTAGTTCAACTATTCAGTAAAGTAAGATTTACGAAAATCGAAAGTAATCTTTATAGAAAATAGCAAATATTGACACAGAGTTTATTGTTTTCAAAAATAACTTATTTATCATATATTTCTGTCTCAAGAATATGACTAAAAAATTCCCTTCCAGACATACTTCGTTATTCATTTCTTCATTTCCATTCCCAGTTGCTGGAGGTATGAATCGATGATGTTGATAGCGAGCCGTCAAAATTTTTGACATCTGTAAAGAAAATAAAGAGAAAAATTGAATAATCTATGCTTTAAAGAATCTAACCGAGAACAAATTCTTGTTAGGACCGATAGGTTCATTGCTCTTCGGATGAATAACATTTTTCCGTGGTCGGGTGGACGAATGAAAATTATCAGAATTTGGCATGTCTTTTGACCGATGAATGATGATTGTGAATCGTCAGAAATGACAAACTTGTAGTGAAAGATAATATGAGATATGATACGCGTCTGTAAAGACAGTTAACAAATACCGGATTAAAAATGATTACGTTGTGTTTCCAATGCTCACTTGCTTGATTTTGATTATTGTATTACAATGAAAACGTATGCCGTCGTGTTTTATAAGAAAATGAGGGTTTCATTGCATTTTCTCTATTGGCAGAATGAACGGGTGACAATTATACAATGTATAGGCTTCTTCCGAATTACCTTATACAAGTTAATTCACCTATTTTTGCTCACTTTTCTTCAGTTTATTGTATTTTTTCTGAAGTTGAAGAGCATTCATTACTCACTAGTGTATGTACAAAATATCAAGAAAAAATGTCGTATATTGGCGTAGGAAATTTTATTTCAATTTTCAACTTTTTACCACCGCTGCATTTTTTCGTTACACACATGGATGATTAGTTGTGAAGCCTATCATATGTTATATAAACACTCGGATAAAGTGTGGTCAAATAATACGATTGGAGAGAGGAAACAACGCTCTATCTACTGATATGAAAACCAAAGATTATATATATGCCCAGGTGACTAAAATCATTTGATAAAAATGGACAAAATTATCGTTTTTCAAGTCTTTAAAAGTTTTATTTCATTCTTATCCAAGACGAGAGAATAATTAGATCACTAGTTTCATTTGACGAATATTTCAAAGTAAAAGGAAATAGTGATTTTATTTTTTGAAGATTAGAAAAATCATTTAAGGTAGAATAACATAATAATTGACTACATCGTAAATAATCACGTTCATTTATTAATTTGATTGAATATATTTGATTGTATATTTTTGAATTCAATAATAATTGTCGACGAAAATTTTCTAACATTATAGAAATTGATATGTAATGGAATATTCAAAATAAGATTATTTAAACGAGAATTTATTCGATTAAATGCATAAAAAATTTCCAATCCATTCAAATATTCAAAACATAAAATCAAAATTTCATTTGGTAAATATTCGAATTTCATCACAATTTCACAATTACACAGAAAATACTAGATATACTTTCGAATGATGTGTTATTTTCATTTGATAAAAGATACGAAAACAATACAATGCATATAGGGGTCGCAATCATATTGACGACAATTTTTTGTTGTACTTTTCAAAGAATTAGATTAAACTAGATTTTAGTCTGAATACGTTTAAGAATCTTTTCGCATTTTTGTCTATCACAATGTGTCGGCGGAAATGAATGATCTAGGAGAATGTCGACAGCTAATTGAGCGTGTTGGAGAGCAGCATCGTACAATAAAAGTCCTTCTAATGCTTCAGCCTTGACAATATGGGCAAAAGAAAAGTCCAAATGTTTAGGTGGAAGACATTTATGCATTATGTCGAAAGATTTGTTTGAATATTCGTCGGCTTTTGCATAGTCTCTTTGAAGAGAGTAAATCGAGCTCATACTTGCGTATGTATTGGCTATGACAGGATGTGTAGATGGTAGACGTTGAAGATCAATATTCATTGCACATTGTAAACTTTCAAGTGCTTCAGAATATTTTTCTTGGCTACGAAGTACAAGCCCAATATTATTGTGACAATGAGCAATACTTTCTTGATTAAGGTTAGCTTCTTTAAGATTGAGTTTCAGTGCATGTCGATAATATTCTAAAGCTTCATTAAAATTGCCCTCCTGATAGAATATTGTTCCAATGTTTGAGTAGTTTATTGCAAGCGACGGATCATCATTGGGAAGAACAGTTAATTTGAGTGCAAGTGTCTTATGGTAGTGCTTGAGTGCAGCATTAAGATCGCCCATTCTATGGTAGGTAAGTCCTAATTGGCGCTCCAGAAATGCAAGCTCTTGGATATTTGTTTCATCGGTTGTTTCGAGTAAGAGTTCATAGATTTCTCGAGATTTCTCAGATTCACTCATTTGTCTTAATAAATATGCAAGTTTGCTGAGACCTGTTGATCCTTGTATATCGTCTCGAATGTATCTTGTAAGTTCTCGTAGCTGAACATCATCGTCACTTGTTAGTTGTATGTTAACATACCATAGCCCATTCTGCGTCAACTCGATCGAACATACTCGAAAGACGGTATTCATCGAGAAAAGAACTTCATCTTCACATTCGAAATAACTGTGGCCAGTAACGAACGCAAATGGACTTGATTTGATAGAGGGATCGATATCAATAAAAAATAAAACACCAACTATATCCACATCATTTTGTGATCCTTCCACGAAAGCAATGGATACTCTTTCATCTGTGGTCGTCGAGAGAAATGACGTGAATGATAGAAGACCACCAATATTCTTTTTCAATTTGTCGAAATCTTTTGTTGACATTCTATACTTGTGATGAAATATACTGACTATAGGTAGAAAAATCGAATAACTTACCTTTGACCACGATAGACACGAAAATTCGTAGTGATTTGTGTGGTTGAATGAAGCTGTTCAATTTGCTTGTGAAGATCTTGGACAAAAAACCTAGTTTTAGAATTACCTCCACGTCTAACGTTCGAAGCGCTTTATTTAACATTTTATAGAGAAAACATTCTCTTGTATACCTATAATTCATAAAAGAACCGTAACATCAGTGTTATATCATAATAAATTATGTCTTACCACCAAATCGGTGATTGCTTTTTGTAACCGCAATGAAATTCTTCAATTACTTTAAGATCGTTAGCTTTTCCAGTATATTGAAGCGTGCAGAAATTGCTAAGATCATTCATAGCATCTCCATTATCATAAGCCACATCGATAAGACATTCTTTGAGCAATTGTGAATACATGAATGATGGATTGAGTGAATTTAAATCTGCTGTATCTGTAACAGACGTTACAATATTGATTGGCGTGAGAATAGATTTAGTCTTTTGCGTATCGTATTTTAGCCGGTCATATACGGTTTCGATACGAGTAAAGACACCCTTTATTTTCGAGTACTTTGCTACACGCTCGATGTTGTGCGTTTCTTCCTTACACAAAATATAAATTGAATCAATTTGAGAGAACATATGAAGACAGGACACAACTTCCACAATAATATCAACCGATAGCAAAAGAAAGATCTTCTCTGTATCGATTTGTTCAATAAAGTCAGTACAGAGTTGAAGATTATTGAATATGTGCACAGTGCTGATAATCTTCTCGATAGATTCAACATACGATTGATAATTCTTGCTCTCCTTATCAATTACTTCATCGAGCCAGACAAGAATTAAATCTTCTACGTTTCGCTTTCTAACAGATCGGTGTATTTGTTTCTCCGACATGGACCAGTTTATTGTATCGGTACGATCGATAATTTTGACTAAAAAAAACGGAACGATGGTAAAACAATTCTGTGCAGAATGCAAAGCAATATATGTATATATAAATATGTAAAAATCAGAGAGTTTTTTCACGCGTATATGACTCGAGGATGGGAATGAGTCAGAAATTGCATTCATTTATAAATGATTCAAAAATTGAATGGGAGAAAGGAAGAAGAAAAGAAATGACTTAATGTAGCGAAAATATCGTTGGTCTTGAGGGTCAATATTTGGATAAAATATAATGTAAAGCACACGTACACACGAGAATCAAAAGTTTACAATTCACTCGTTGAAAGAATATTCTTCTCCTTTTATTTCTCTTTGACTCTTCAATTTGGTGTACTTGTTCATTTTTGATGACATTCAAACATACATTACTACATTTATTTCAAAGTTAAAATGCACAACATTCATAAATATTGCTTATGCACAAATATATTTAGACAACGAAAAAGAAAAAGAATGCGACGTACTCAAAGGGCTAAAAAATAAATCCGTTCCATTCACAGCTGTTCATTGAGACACAATAGTATTTATTTGTGCGAATTGTCTACGAAAGATAATTCGTCGTATCCAATTTTTGAGTTCAGGAATCATTGTAAGAATTATATAAGGAATGAAAACGCATACAAGATAAATAAAATCGTAAAGATAATTCGATTGAAATTCAATCATCGCAAATATTTTACTAATTCTTTTGATAACACCAATAATTACATTAGGTAACCAAGAAATAAAATATAGAGATGATATATAAAATAATTGCAACGTCATACGTCTTTGTTTTTGCCATGATATCGGTTGATGAATACGACGTTTCTGACAAAGTACGCGTAGTATGAGCGTTATATTGGCCAAAAGAATAACAAATACCGGTACTCCATTATTAACTATCCAGTCATAAGCACTCCAGAATTTACTTTCCATTGCATAACAAGCATTTCCAGCACACCAAAGTGTTGAGAAATCCCAATAATCTCTGTCACATCGATAGATTAAAATAAGACCTATGTAGAGAAGTATTGGATAAGCAACGCTGAAAATAATAGGAAGATCATGAAACAGTAGACGTTTCTTTCTAACACGTAGCATATTACTGTGAAATACAAAAATATGACGTTGAATCGAGATTGTTGCCATTAAAAGTTCACTTATTGTATTGAGAGTAAAATCAAAGAAAGTCCACCATAAACAAAAACCTGCTGTTGATGGACTCACATAGCCAAGACGATAAAAATGTATGACTATTGGTAGATCGCATGATGCTTGTATGAAACTAATCACAAATAATGTAAATACACCAACATTATGAAGCATTTTAATAACCGAACAATGTCTAATAAAGTATATCAAGATGGCAACATAGAGAATCACTGATGGAATTTCTAAGACCATAAATACTAAATATTTAATATAATTAGAAGTCGATTTAGAATTATTTGATAATTGTGTATTATTGACAGCCATTTAATTGATTTGAAGCTAGAAAACTCGATAATTATTCATCATTGACCTTTGTTATCTTTAATTTTCTCAGATAGACAGACACACACTGAACATTGCAATATAGATTATGATTTTGAATTACAACATGCCCCAGTGAACTAACTAATGAAATGATCTTGTTTTTTTTTCTTTTCTTTATGTGGTATTATGTCTTTGTTTTTCTAAGACGTCTTTTTCTTGTATTCATTTATTATTCATTGTGTATGAAAATATCATAAGTCAAAATTAAAAATATTCTCTAAGGCTCAGACATTACAAAAAGAATAAGATCAGTATCAGACTTCAAAATCTAATCAATTAAATATATATATACAGTCAATACACCTCCACAGTGATAAGCCTTTCTACATTTTACATCGCACAAAATTCTCTACCAACAAAAATGATTGAGTGTTGACAAGGTGAATCCCGGAGATTACAATGAAAATTACGGAGATGTGTTGCCTCAAGTACACGACACAATACTGACTTTACTTTCAAAAGATAGAGCATGAAAAATTGTACAAATAGTGTGAATAGATTTTCTCACAGTTGATAGGAACAACCTCTAGAGTATCGCTGTGTCCCATTTTAGTCAAAGAAGTAAAGGTACATAAAATGAAATATTTTGTTTGTTTTAAACGCGTCCATATAAGAAATGTATTAACATGTGTTGCGTGGATACAACCGAAGAAAAGAAAAAAAATTCAAACAATGTCTCTCGGAAACAACATGTTTTGAGTAAACAAAACATTCACCTTGAAACTAAAGTGTTGTTTTTTTACATCAGTTGTATAGTCAAACAGAATGGTAGAAAAACGAAATTTTTTCTTCGTTAAAACACTTCGACAGTAATTTACATCATCACGTTGTTTTATATATGGGTGCAGGAATCTGTCAAAGCCGACCCAATAGGGTCATTCAGCCGTATCCTCGTTTTATCAATAGAAGCATTTCAATTTATTCAAATGAATCAAGCATCAACTCACGTGATGTTAATTTACCAATAAATACTCATGACATAACGGAAATATTTAACGGTATTCTATTGGATATCAATAATGATAAATTAAAATTATTTGAATTTCGAACTCGTTTATCAGAAAATCAAATTGAACTTAATAAAATACTTCAACCAACGCTATTAACTCATGAATTCATTTTATTACTCCGAAAAACACTGACAACTATCTTAATCAAATGGAATTCATCGGAAGTATTAGATGAAAATGAAAAGTTAACCTTTCGTAATATTGCCAAATTGTTCTCTGACATATCTGAACATTTCAATCATCACACATCATCCATCGTTTATGAGCGGTTTTTAGCTGATGCGTCCTTAATAGAGATAATGAAACAATGTTTAGAAGATATGGCATCGAATGGAAAGCATCTGATAGACAACAACGATGAATATAATCTCGAAAGTTTTTATTATCTTCTTGATACTTTTCGAAATTATGAAAGTCAACAATCAAATGATTTGACAGATAAAGTAATATCAATAGTAGATTTATTAACATCAGTTAGCAACATTATTCGTTCGAAATATTATTTCGAAACATTTCTTCAATTATCATTTGATACAACTGACTTTAATATATTACAACGTTTTTTATTAAATCAATGTCCCGTATTTTTAAACGCATATAAAGGCAAACATTCCTATGAAATTCATGATACATTGTGCGAACAAATCTTTGATCAATATATACAAATATTGGAACATTTTCTACCAAATATTGAAACTTGGAAAACACCAGTAATAATTGCTCTAACACATATTGTTGATATCATGGTCAATGCTTCATTAATCACACAAACTTATATTCTTCAACAACCAAATATTATTGATTATGGATTAACAATTCTTCGAAATGAACGTCTTCGTACAACAATAAAATCAAACCTTATGACTCCTGAAACATGGCTTATTAATTCCATTCTCACTGGATTACATAATATGATCTATGATCTTAAACTTCTAGCAATTTTAAAACGAAAAGACGTTACATCTACTTTCATGCAAATAACTCGTATTGCTTCGTATGATCGTATTCAAATACATGCTTATCTTATATTAGCTGGTATATTAAGTGAAGCTGAAATTCAAGAATTGAATAATGCAAAAGAAATTACAATAGTTTTCCTAAAATATTTAAGTAAAGCAATGAAATCTGAAGATAAAATGTTCAGAGAAATTCCCATGATTGCAATACTATGCGGATTAAAAAGTATGTATTCGAGATAATGTTTGTGATATTGTCAGATTTGTTTGTATTTCTATAGCTCTTGTTCAACACGATGACATTCAAAATGCTATTTTAACTCAAGATCAAGATTTACAAGTACTTTCGAATATTATTTTTAAATATCATGATCATGAATTAGCTCATGCATTGAGTATTCTATGGACATTATCATTTAACACGAATGGTGCTTCGATAATTCGAATCAAATCGGCATTGATGGATAGGATTCGAATGATAGCGAAAAAAGATTATGCAGATACAACTAATAAAGAACGTAGAAAAATAAACAACATGATATTAAGTGCTGCAGAAGGAATATTATGGCAAATTGAAAAAGAAACAACGATCAGTCAATCAAAAACAAACGCTATGGTTGTGACTTCACAATCAGAATCATCGGACGATTCATATGATGTAATGATTAGTTATTCACATGATGATAAACAATTTTGTCACAAAATCGCTGATAATTTAGTCAACGATGGATTCAAAGTGTGGATCGATAAAAACAATATAACTGGTTCAACGGCAGCTGCTATTGCAGGTGGAATTGAAAATAGTCAAATTGTACTACTTGGAATGACATATAGTTATAAAACTAGTCCGTGGTGTCAGAGAGAAAGTAATTATGCTGTTCAATGTCAAAAAACAGTTATTCCATTGAAATTACCACCTGCTTATACTCCAGATGGCTGGCTCGGTTTACTTTTAGCAGGTTTAAATTATATTAATTTTTGTAAAGTTGAATTTAATATTGCATATGAACAATTGAAAACAGAAATTAAAAAGTATCGAAATGACAAAATAGGCGGTAGCGTTACGAAATCGTCGTTAAATGAAAATGAATATTCCTATCCTCCTCAATCAGATGGTGTCTATACTACGATTCCAATAGAAAGTTGGACAAATCAAAATGTGATTGATTTTTTCAATGATAAAAAACTATATCCATTGATTCTGCTTTGTAATGAAATGGATGGACCGGCATTATATGAATTTTATAATTTTTGCCGTGAAAATTCAACAGTAGCATTTGAATCTTTACAAAAACAACTCAAGAAGAAGCTTAGTGATTATGATTTATCTGCAATTGAATATGCACGTTTTATCAGTGAAATGAAGAAATTAAATCAAATTACATAGACTCAAGCTCAAGAGAGAGAGAGAGACAGAAATTATGTTCATATTGTCTAAATTTTCTGTATCACGAGAACTTTTTCACAAGATAACTTTTACGATGTTTTTCATGATTTTACACTAAAAAAATCCTTATGAAAAACGAACGAAAGTCCTTTATGAGTTAATTTATCTCATATGAAAAGTACCGGGTGTCCCAAAAGTCCTGTCCCGATAAGTTTTTTGATTTTCTGCACTATTATATATGATAAAATCAACTGTTTTTTTTTCAAAAGATAGACCGAAACATGAAGTTTTTTTTTCATAAAACAAAATTTGAAAAGTACTGTTCAAAAGTGTTACCTTCAACTGAAATACAAAAACTTAGTCTTTTTTCTTTGAAGAGTTAACAGTTAATCAAGTGAATTATCTCGATATGCTCGAAAGTTTCTTTTATCCATATTTACAAAGAAGAAAACTTACAAAGAAAATTATTTTCCAACAAGATGACGCTCCAGCGCATTTCGCGAAGTCAATTCGTTCTTGGTTAAACAACAAATTGGCTAACCGCTGGATAGGAAGAGGAGGATCGATCTCTTGGGCTTCAAGATCACCTGATATGACATCTTTGGATTCTTTTCTTTGGGGTTATATAAAAAACAACGTGTACAAAAATAATTTAAAGGATCTCGACGATTTAAAAAAGACTAAGTTTTTGTATTTCAGTTGAAGGTAACACTTTTGAACAGTACTTTTCAAATTTTGTTTTATGAAAAAAAAACTTCATGTTTCGGTCTATCTTTTGAAAAAAAAAACAGTTGATTTTATCATATATAATAGTGCAGAAAATCAAAAAACTTATCGGGACAGGACTTTTGGGACACCCGGTATATCCTATTCTCTTGCTTTTTTTACGCAATTTCACAGATCACTGTTAATCAACAACATCCAAGTACAGTATCAGCAAATTCTTTGTTCATGCCGTAATCTGCTACTTTTCTATCATATTGATCGTCGATGGCAATCACCCATTTTATGATTTGAGATGAATCTTTAATGCAGAATTCATCTCTCTTTTCCTCGTCATTATTTAAATAAACTGTGTCGTATTCATTCCACCATGCGTTGGAGTCTTTAACTTGATGTAGTTGGCTGCGAGTGATTTCTTTGACTCTTCCCATTCGAATTTGTGCGCATATAAAAGCTCCTTGATTTCGTGCTTTGCCAAATGTATTTTTAAGTGAACGTGCAAAATAGATGCCAAAACCAAGCATTTGAGGTGGTTTCTCACTTCGTCTAAAATCACTGTGCGCAATCAAAATAGCATGCTCAGGTTTTGTTTGATGAAATCCGATGTAAATATCATCATTTGTATTCTCTCTGACTGCAGACCAACGTGGCTGGGGTTGATAATCAGTTGAATGAAAAATCATAATATGTTCGAGTTTACGATTTGTACAAAAAGTTGTGTTTTTACAAGGGTAGTTACCGAGTGTTTCCGTACGGTTATGTCCAAGTAAATGATAAGGTAAATAGCGTTTATGCTTCGGTGAAAGAGTTTTTCTTGGCTGATTATCATCGTACGGTTTATAATGCCATAATACTCGATAATGATAATAATCCATCAGAAATTGTAAGAACAGAAATATACAGGATATGGCGAGGACAACTGTCAAGTTTTTAAACAGACCAGACAGGTTCAGCGTAAAAAATAATATAATTAGAATTATTCGCATGATTGCACATATAATCAAGTATACGAACCGAAACCGAAAACGTAAATGCGGTCTTG
>Ga0209935_1001796_pt1 | contig 30576 bp, 19 predicted proteins | sample ThiBio_1000_plan_2_FD_183958 | JGI IMG/M metagenome (GOLD analysis project Ga0209935, IMG submission 183958) | Wastewater bioreactor microbial communities from Cape Town, South Africa - Thiocy_cont_1000_plan (SPAdes) | ecosystem: Engineered > Bioreactor > Thiocyanate-remediating >...
CCTGTCCGGTTCCGATGGGGAGATCATCGGAATGCAGGAGGAAACCTCCCCGCCAGGTCATCTGGGCCATCGGCGGTCTCGGCACCGGGTCGGCGCCGACCTGATCGGTACGAGAGGCCACTCCACCGGGATCGTTGATCCACCAGACCAGGGCCTCCAGCTCGTGCGCTCCCGCCCCGAGATCAACGCGCAGGCTCTGCACCGTCCAGTGCTCAATATCACAACGATCGGGCCCGAAGGAAACCGGCTCGCCATCACACCGAAGCTGAAAGCGCTGGTCAGCCGTCACGTGGAGCAGGATGCTGGCCGGGGCAGCCAGATCAAACGCGAGGCGGAAGCGCAAAAAAGCCGTTTCGCCAGCAGGACGCTCCGGGTGCCAGATCCAGGCGGCTTTTTCAGCAGGGTGCCACGCGATGGCATTGGCATCGGCCAGGTGGGTGCCAGGGGGAAGAAAGACGCGCTCGGCTTGCATCGGGTGGAAGAATCTACCGCCAGGAGCTCAGCGGGGAGGTTGATAGTTTGCAGGACCGCCGAGCGCCTGGAACATCGAGAACAATTTCAGCGCACACAGCAGGCACAGCACCGTAAGGCCGAAGCCGACCAGATAGGTATGGCGGTACACATGGCCGGAGAGATCGAGAAACACACCGAGCGCCGGGCCGATGAGGATCTGGCTGATGCAGGTGACTATGCCTGCCGCCGAGAAAAACTGGGCGAACTTGTCTCGCGGAAAGAGTCGCTGAGCGAGCGACGCCGTGGTGGTCCCCCACACTCCGCCCAATATCCCGCAGCCCAGGTAGGCAATGAAAAAGGTCGTCTGGTTAGTGATAAAAAATCCGCCCCAGAGAGAAACCAGCCCATAGATCACGAGGGTGGCGAGAGCGAGCTTCAGCGGGTGGATGCGGTCGGCCAGAGCGCCGAGGGGATAGGACAGCACAAAGGACACAAAATACATCACCGCCGACCACTTGCCCAAGTCATCCATGGGAATGTTCAAGCTTTTGGCAAAGAAGATGTTGAAGAGATTGGCCGGCAAAAAGGCGATCGCCGGGACCGCGATGGTGACAAAGGCCAGCAGATAGTAGGGCTTCCCAAAACAATCGCGCAGAAACTCCAGGGACGCTGCCAGAAACCCCGTGGCGCCTCCCTCGGGCACTTCCGGCACGGGGGGATACTCGCCCTCCTTCACATTCACGCACATCAGGGTGAAGCCGACGCCAAACAGGATGCCGATCCCAAGGAAGATCCAGACATGATAGGCCTCGACCTTTCCCAGCAGCCAGTAGTTGAAAATGATGGCCGCGATCAGACTCAGGGCGCGAAACGCACCGAAAAACCGGCCGAGCACAGCGACGGGCACCACGTCATTAATGAGGGCTCCGAAAATCGAGTTGGCCGTGATACTGGCAAAATCGAAAAGCATCCAGAACACGGCAAAAGAGAGCAGCACGAGCGTATTGGCCCCGGGGGACCGCGCACCCAGGATCTCGTGAAGATGCGTGCCGATCATCGGGCTGAAGGCGAGGCCCGCCATGGAGATGACCGCGATCGGCGTCGGGATGAGCAGGAACGGGATGCGCCGCCCCCAGCGTCCCCGATGGCGGTCGGATTTGTAGCTGATGATCGGCCCGAGGATGATCGCTATCGCAGGCGGCAGAGAGCCCACCAGCAGCCCGGCAAGGAAGTCCGACGCCTCAAATTTCTTCAGCATCAGGAGCACCATCTGGCTCGCCGAGCGATCCTTGATCGCCCAGGCAAAGTCACCGCCCAGGAGCCAGATAAAGAGGACGATGAGCCCTCCGGTGGTGTAGACCAGGGTGCCTACGCGCCAGAGCTTCCCCCCCTTGTCCGGGGCCGAGGCCTCATCCGGCGGCAGCATCGTTTTGGGTTCGCCCGCCATCTATCTCAATGATCGGCCCGCTGCTGTCCTCGAGGCTCCGAAGCATCCCATCATCGCCGCCCACGCCAGGCCCGAGAGAATTGCCTGATACCCTGTCCGGCAGCCGGTGGGAGAGCTGAATAAGGACTGGGGGGAGAGGTTCATTAAGTGAAAGTCGCCGTCTGCCGGATCTGTGTTCCTGCTTGTCTTCACCTGTTATCAATGGTTTGATGTATTGCAAGTTATTTTCCGACCTTGAAAGAACCGCATCATTCAAACGGCCCCTCCCCCCTAATGTCATCACCCCTCCCGGACTCGCCTGATACCGCGCAGACGTCCGTCCCGTCTTACCTCGCAAACAGCCAACCGAGCCCAGTATTTCCCGCCGGGAGCTGGATCACCCCACCGCCCGACGCTCCCGTCATTCCGCCGGAAAAAGTCCATGAGGCTCTGGAAGTCCTGCGGAGCGTGGTCGGCGAGGAAGGCAGCTCCGGGACGATGATCATTCACCGCGGCTATCTCCTGTGGGCGGGGGAAAACGTCGGCCACAAGGGGCATATCTGGTCCTGTACCAAGTCCATAAACAGCATCTGTCTCGGCCTGCTCTGGGACGACGGAAAGTGTTCCCCGGATGATCTGGCGAGCCAATATCTGCCCGCCCTGGCACAGGATTACCCCGAGGTCACTCTGCGGCACATGGCGACCTTCACCAGCGGAATCCACTTGGAGGCGCTCTCGCTCGATCCGGGGCCTCCGAATTTCGCTGTCGGCGCCGCGATACATTATTCCCAGGAGCTCGATCTCCTGGCCTACATCCTGACGCGGATCGCGGGTGAACCCCTCAGCGATCTTTTCAAACGGCGCATCGCCGATCCCATCGGCATGGCGCCCGCAGGCTGGGAATGGAAAACCGTCAACACCCGGGATGGATTGCCCATCCATGGAGGCGCAGGCATGCCGGAAAACGGCATGTACATGACAGCGGAAAACCTCGCCCGTCTGGGCTGGCTTTTTGCCAATGACGGGAAATGGGATGGCCGCGAACTGATCAGCAAGCGGTACATCGAGCATGCCTGCGTGGCGCAAGTGTCGCCGCACGCCCCCATGCACGACCCGGCCGACTGGTATCACCAACTCCCGGGACGCTATGGGCTGAGCTGGTGGACCAACGGCGTGGACTCGGCCGGCCGGAGGCTGTGGCCCAGCGCGCCGGTGAACACCTTCGCCGCACAGGGAAATAACAATAACATCTGCCTCATCGTCCCGGAGTGGCAGCTGGTCATCGTCCGGACGGCACAAGATCAGGTCATCAACGTGGCGCTGTATGATGACGTCTTCAAGTCAATCTCCAGAACGCCCCGAGACCCGGACGAGAAGCAGAGTCTTTAGTTGGACTGCACTCCGGTCCAGAAGACCGATGCCGTGTTCGCCGGGACGTCGGATGGCGCCTGCGCGCCGGTGTGACCATCAATATAAAGAACATTAGCCAGTCCGTTGTTACGATAGTTCACCTGATCCGGCCGGAAGCTGCCGCTCGTTTTGACATCCCCCACCAGGGCGACCTTGGAGGGCGAGGGCACGGTGGAAAGATACATTCTCGACGGATATTTCAACTGGAGGGGTTCGTTCATGCCGTAGGTGCGCGCGGTCGTTCCATTCTCGGAAAGCGGGGTGTAAAAAATGCTGCCCTTGAGCGCATTGGGCGTGGTGCCGGGAAAGCGGCGATCCGAGGAGTACGGCCAGATCGTGGCGATCCACGACGTCGAGGTCGCGCTGTCCCAGACCAGCGGGAAGACACCGTTATTGTCGCTGGCATAGACATGCATGACCGTCCCGATGCTCTTGAGGTTGGCCAGCGACTGCGCGGCCCGGGCGGATTTCACACTCCGTGATGCCATCGGGAAAAGCAGCGCCATGAGGATTCCCAGCACGGCGACCGTAATGAGCATCTCGATGAGAGTAAACGCCCGGCGGCTGACTGATTGGGGGTTCATGAGGGTGCGTCGCAAAGTATCCAAAATACCTGGGGGTGACGATGGGAAGCTAATGCCGCGCAGCCGAATACTCGAATAGGAAATTGCTTACACAGGTCAGCCTGTCTATTGCGGCGCCACATAGGCGGCAGGCCCGCCGAGCCTGCCAAATTTCACCTGCACCACCAGGCCCGTCACCAGAGCGGCCGCAGCCAGCGCCGAGCTCACCAGAAAGGTGTACTGGTAAACCTGCCCGGTAAGATCAAGCAGCAGGCCCATGAGCGGCCCTGCCAGCATCGTGCCGAGACTGGTCACGATCGCAGCGGCGGAGGCAAACTGGGCAAACCGATCCTTGGGCAGCAGGCGCTGCGGCAGGGATGCGGCGGCGGTCATCCAAGTGCCGGCCAGCGTACACTGGAAGACGAGGACAACGCCAAAGGTCATGGCATCGCGCACGAACAGCCCGCCCCAAAGAACCACCGCCACGTAAACGGCCTGCGTGATCAGGCTCACCCGCAGCGGATGGAAACGATCGACCAACGCGCCCAGGGGATAAGCCAATATCAGCGATATGCAGTAGGCTGCCGCCATGCATTTCCCCCATGTGTCGATGCTCATTCCGATGCTTTTGGCAAAGAAGAGGCTGAAGAGGTTCACCGGGACAAACGCCATCCACGAGAAGGCCAGGGAAATGAAGAACCAGCGATAATAGGAATGGCCGTAACACTCGCGGAAATAGGTGCGCGCCGAACTGAGGAAACCGCCGCGCCCTTCGCTGGGTTCATCGGGTGGAGGCGGATACTCCCCCTCGCGGACTTTCATGCACATCAACCCGAAGGCAGCTCCATAGAGCACGCCCATGCCGAGGAAGATCCAGGCGGGATGCGTCTCGGCAATGCCCATGATCCAGAAGCTGAAAAGAATGCCCGCCATCAAACCAATGGCACGAAAAGCCCCGAAGAAACGACCGAGGAATTTCTCCGGCACCACATCATTGATGAGCGCGAGGAAGACGGCGTTGCCAATGATGCTGGCAAACTCGAACAGGGTCCAAAATACGCCATAGAGCACGATCGAGAGCGGATGCAGCCCGGGCGAGGCCGTGCCGAGGCTCCGATGCAGGATCTCGGTGAGATGCGGGGTAAAGGCCAGGCCCGCCATCGAGACGACTGCAACCGGCGTGGTGATCACGAGATAGGGAATGCGCCGTCCCCATCGTCCCCGGTGACGATCCGAGCGATAGCTAATGATCGGCCCGATCCCGATCGTCAGGATCGCGGGAACGGAACCGATGAGGAACCCGATCAGCGAATCCGGAGCGCCGTGCCCCTTGAGCAAAAGCTGTGTGATGGGAGGAACCGCCCGTTCCTTCATCGACCATGAGAAATCCCCCCAGAGCAGCCAGCAGAAGAGGACGAACAGCCCCGCTGCGGAGTAGCTCAGCGTACCGACCGTCCAGCGACGCGACCCGAGGCCTCGACTGGCCGCCGGGTTTTCCGTTTCCGGGATTGGCGCGAGATTCATGATGACTGATTGATCAGCCTTTTCGCCCCGACTGGATAGCGCTTAGCACGATCGGCGAGATCACAGCGTACCCTTCGGGCTTGAGGTGCAACCCGTCCACGGTGAGCGCGGCGGGCAGGAAGCCCTTGTCATCGGCGAGGGCCTGGTGCAGGTCCACGAAGGATATTCCCTCCTCCTCCGCCATCCTGCGCAGCAGCGCATTGACCTCCAGGATCACCCCGGGCGGACGCTTCGTCGTACGCACGAGCTGCGGATTGCCGGGCGTGGCCAGGGCGTCGGTGACGGGCAGGATCGAGCAAACGACGACGCGGGCTCCCGCGCTTTTCGCCGCCTCCACCATCGAGCGGATATTGGCGACGATGATATCGGGCGGCATCGATCCGCCGATGTCATTGGTCCCGGCGAGGATCACGACCGCATCCGGCTTGTGGGCGAGCACATCCTGGGGAAAGCGCGAGACCATCTGCCAGGTCAGCTGCCCGCCGATCCCGCGATTCACGAACTCCTGATCGGGAAAGGACGTCCGGAGATTCCATCCTTCCGTGATGGAGTCCCCCATGAAGATCACGCGCTCGCCCGTCCTGGGTTGTGCGGCCAGGCGGGTATTCGCATTGCGTGATCGCAGCTTGCCCGCCCGGTCAGGTACGCGGACTGTCGAAGGCGTCTCAAACTCCAGCGCCGCGTCGTCGAACCATACGGAGCCCTTTCCCTTCCAGAGAAAGAACTCGACCTGAGCCACCGTCGCGTCGGCCGGCACCTCGCCCGAGGTTTCCAGCTGCTTCCAGTCAAAGTCCGCGCCGTCTGATCGGATGGAAGCGCTTCGCTGGGCGAGAGCGGCGTTTTTGGAAGGATCTCCGGGATTAAGAAAACTCACTCTGGCGAGCGCTCCGGTGTCCCCTCCCACACCGAGCCCGGCACCTTTCATCCAGATCGAGAATTTCCACTTCTCCCCAGGCTGGCAGGGAATGCTCCGCTGCAAAACGGCGCAGCGGGTTGGCTGGTCGGAGGATATCCGCACCGCCCGCGCGCCGCCACGATGCACAGACTCATCGCTCGCGAAGGCGGCGCGTCCGGCCCGGGACAATCCGCTGCCATCGCTTGCCACGGGACAAAAGAGTTCCCAGTCATCCGGCAGCCCGTTGATCATGACGGATTCGAAGGAGGCGTTATCGATCCGGTTGACGGGCTGGGCGCAAAGGCGATCGGTTCCCAGGACAAGAGCGAAACACGCCAGCCCGGCGAAGCACAGAAGCTGTCTCATGGATTTAGTTGGAGGCTTCGGCCTTGAGAGCGCCGATGGATACATCCGTCGAGCCAGGGTCTTTCTTCGACACCGCGCGCAGCATGAGATACAGCTCCGCCCCATCCCATTTCGATGGGTCGACCTCGGCGTTCCACTCGCGGGAATCACTCTGCGTTCCGGCAGCATCCGTGATGGTGAGCTTCGCCGTCTTCGCATCGGCCTGGATTACGACCTTCTTAATTGGGAACTGCATCCCGGGGAGGAAAGCCATCTGGGCGCGTTTCTGAGGCTCACCGGGGTTTGCGAGATAATACAACCAGAGGTAGGAATTCCCCGTCCGGTCCACGCGGAGTTGCAGGGCGTATTTGGCCGCGGAAGTGTTCTTGTCTTCCGACAGAAAGAGCATGAAGACCCCGTTCTCATCGGCGGAGGTTCCCTGGATATCGAGACCGTCCAACTCGAGAGTCACGGGATGACGGAGGAAGTTCAGCTTTCCCTCGGGATCAGTGAGGACGGTGCCGACGGCGCGTTCCGGTGGCGCATCAGCTGCGGGCGCCTTAAGGAGCAGCGCTCCGTTTGCGACACTCACACCATCCGGGGTGCCTTTCCATAGCTTGGGCGACAAGGGTGCGGTGAACTCATCCTGCACGACGACCTCGGCGGCAGAGAGCATTGAGAGGCCTGTCGAGGCAAGGAGGGTGCAGGCGGCGATGAGGGCTTTGTAACTCATAGAGGGGATGGGGTTGCGGAAACGATCAGGTGGCTCGATCATAATCCTGAAGGGTTATCTTTGCTTCCAGCGGATCATTGTTAAAGAACCGAGTCAGGTTGGCTTCCGCCAACGCGGTGCATTTTGGATACAGGTCGCTGGTGGGGCCGCCGATATGCGGGGACAAAATGGCATCCCTGACTTCAAGCACTTCCGCTGTCGGAGGCAGCGGGAGCGGCTCGTCACAGTAGACATCGAGCGCCACGCGGATGCGTCCGCTCCTGGCGAGGCAGGCCAGTTCGTGCTCATCGACCAATCTCCCGCGGGCAATGTTGACAAAGACGGCATCCTCCGGGAGGAGGTTCAGAATGTGCGCCGTCACGCTTTTCTCCGTCTGCGGTGTGAGCGCCTCACACTCCACCACCACGGAATGCGAGGAAAACAGGTCCTCCAGTGAGGAACAGGGTTTCACGCCATGCTTGCGCATGAAGGAATCCGGCACACCCTGCGAATAAGCCGAAACCTTTACGCCAAATGGCTGGAGAAGCTTAATGAGGTGCCGTGCGATCATTCCGAACCCGTGAATACCCACCGCCCGGCCGGAAAGAGAAAGGGTATTGAGATCGATACGATACTGCGGCTGTTGGCGAAACGGGACGTGCAGCCCTTCCCGCCAGCGGGAACTCTTTCGCAGAGCCGCCAGCACGAGCAGCAGGGCATGCTCTGCGACCGCCACCGATGCAATGCCGCCCCAGTTGGTCACGGTCACTCCTCGCTCCAGAAGCTTCCGGGGAATCAACGGCTTGACTGACCCCACGAGATGACAGACATAGCGAAGTCGCAGGGCCGGATCACTCACATAGTCCTCGGGCAGGGGCAGAGAGCGCCAGCAGGTGACGAGCACGGTCGGCTGCGCCTCCATCAGAACCTCCCGCCACTGCGCGGGCGTGCACTGGCCGGTCGTGTAATGAATCACCTCGGCAGGCAGGTTCTGGAAATAGGCGCCGGAGGCGAACATCTCCCGTTCCTTGTCATCGAGGCAGATCATCACCCGCTCGTGCAATCGGGCCCCCGCCTCGCCGGGGAGTTCACATGTTGCCTGGGCCGTGTCGTGCATTGCTAATGGGAAAATGAACCCGGCATGCCGCGGATTCCCACTCGCAATCTCCTTACACAGGTCAGCGCCCCATGATCGCCGGTCGCGGTTACTTACCTGAGTTAATTAGCAACAGGTTGGCCCGGCAACGGGCGTTCCTATGCTTTCCCCCATGGAACAGAAAGCTCCCCTACTCCTGGCCGTCTCCCTTGCCGCAGGGCTCCTGATTGGCGCGTCCTCCCTCCGCGCCGCGGTGCTGACCGAGGATTTCTTCAACTATACGTCCGGCACCAGTGCAGCTGCAAACAATGGAGGGACCGGCTGGAGCGGCAGTTGGACGGGGGTGACCACCAATGGACGCACCTATAGCAATCTCGCCGGGACATTTTCGGCACCGACGAACTACACGTACTCCACGGGGACCAACTACGTGGCCCTGACGGCAGCCGGATCGTCAAAGATCGACTACACCCGCAACTTGCAGACCTCGATCGACTTCGACCCGGCGACGACCACGACGTATTATTTCAGCAGCCTGATCTCGGTGCTGAATGACGGCACCGTGAGCAGCGACATGTTCTTTCCGCGGTTCCGGGACTCCACCAGCACGAACGTTGCGGCATTCGGGATGAACGCATCCAACCGCATTCGCATCGTCACGGCAGGAGGCAACAGCATCGACTCGACCACGGTGCTCGCAGAGGGATCGAGCTTTGCCACGGCTCCGCAATATCTCGCCATCGGCAAGATGGTGCTCAACCCGTCGACCCAGGCCGATGAGTTCTACTTTTCGCTCATTCCCGTTTCATCGTCCATCCCGCTCACCGAGCCCACGACGTGGACAGTTTCGACCGCCCAGTTCGTCACAGGCATTGCGACCCAGGTGACCTATACGGTCAATGCGAACGGCGGCACGATGAATCTCGACAATTTCGTCCTCGGCGATACCTACGCCTCGGTGATTCCGGAGCCGCAAACCGCCGTCCTGCTCGGCTTGGGCGGTCTCGGAGTGCTCGGCTACCTCCGGCGCGCTCGCCAGCTCAGGCGATAGATATACGCGATCGAAAGGGGAGCGCGTTTACGACGAGCGCCGGGACCGTTTAGTGGTTCCGGCGTTTGTCTTTTCCGGCGGACGCATGTCCCGTAGCGTCCGGCCCTCCAGCCACAGGCCGGGTACATGGACATAATGCGGCCTCTCCGGGATGCCCCTCTCGCCCCGGTGAATCATCCCAACGAGCGTATCCACGGCGGTCTCGCCCATGTGAAATGAATCCTCGTAGACCCCGGCAAAGTCAATATCCGGCTCGGGCAGCGTGGGGCAGGCCAGCCCGACATCCTCCGGCACACGGAACCCGGCCTCCTCGACGACCTGGAGCAGGCGTGGATTACCCGTCACGATGGCATCGGGACGGTGCTTGAGAAACCATTTTTTGAAGAGCGTCGCGTCGGCGTTCTCTTCGTCGAAAAGTGGCATTGTGAGCTTGCGCTCGACCAGAGCCTTCTCCACCAGATAGCCGCCGAGGAGATGGTGGTCCGTGCGCTCGTCGACCTGAAAGGAACACCCGAAGCCAATGCGGCGGTATCCTTTCTCATAGAGCTTGCGCATCGTCATCATCATGGCCCGAAACTGCGTGGGCGCGACGGTGTGGAGCGCCGGTTTTGCCAAGGAATACCCGAACGTAACGAAGGAAAAGTGCTCCCACGGGAAGCTGAGTTCCCAGCTCGGGCCGGGCTGCGGGGTGAGCAGCACTCCGCCGATATTACGAAAGCGAAAGGCCTTGGCGATTTTCTCCGGAGTCGATCCCTTCGCCTGAAAATCGAAGACCTCGATATTGTAGCCGTATGAGGCCGCACGGCGCACCGCACCGTCATAATATGCCCGGAACATGCTCACCTCGCGCCAGTCAAAAGGGGGCAGGGTATTTCCCAGCCACGCGAGCGTACCGTGATAGGAAGCCGGTCGCAGCGTGCTCCGATACGAGGCCAGGGCGGAGAGCATGGGATCGGGCACATACCCCATCTCCTCGGCGATCCGGCGGATGCGCTCCTGTGTCGCCAGAGGAATACTGGGATGCCCCCGCAATGCCATCGTCACCGCCGGGCGCGTGACCCCGGCGCGGCGCGCGACATCGGATTGGGTAACTCGTCTTTCCATGAGGGGAGATTTCCGTTAGACAATCCGATCGGCATCGGATCGCGGGAACCCCACCAAACTAGCAGCCGGGCTCATGATGGAAAGCGCATTTCACTTACACAGGAAAGCGGACCATTCGTACGGCAGGCGAGCTCTCACTTACCTGAGTCATCAGTCGGCCCCTTGCGATGCCCGGCCAGGGTCGGAAAGATGAGTCATTCCATGAAGCATGTTCTCCCCTTGTTCCTTTCTGCGTCGCTGATGATGATCTGCCCGGTTCTGCCTCTTTGCGCCCTGTCCCCAGCCGAGGAAGCCGCCATGCCAAAAGTCGCGCGCAAGGAAGTGCTGGCGTATCGGGACGCGAACTCCGCAGCTTGGCTGGCGAAGGTTTCCCCTGGGGTGCGCCGGCTGTTTTACGATCCCGCGGGATGGCAGCAGGAGCTTTCCCGCATTCAATCGCTAACCGGCATGGGTGCGGAGTGGCGCGCCCGGCTGAAAGCGACCGCCGACCGCATCGTCGACAATCCGTTTCCTGCCTACACGCCTCCCGCACCGCGCAAGAATGCCGCGGAGGGCTGGCAGCGCACATATGGCGACTCCCTCGTCTCCCTCTGTGTAGCCGCCTCGATCTGGCCGGAGGAACGCTACACACAGCGACTGCACGAAATGGTGCTGGCCGGATGCGCCTTCGACAGTTGGGGCCGGGAAGGCAAGGAGGGCGAGCTGGTAAACATGGATCTCGCCGCCGCGCACATGGCGCGAGGCATTGCCATGGCCTACGACTGGCGCCGGGATTTGTTCTCCGATGCGGAAAAGGAGCAGATCCGCGCGACCATGACCCAGCGCATGGGCGCGATGCTCAAGGGGTTCTATGGAGGCATCTTTTGGGCCGGTTGGTATACGCAAAACCACAACCATATCTGCATGGCCGCGCTGGGCCTCTCGGGTGTCGCGTTTCTCGGCGAGATTCCCGAGGCGAGCGAGTGGATCGCCGCAGCGGCGTTGAATTTCCAGCGTGTCGGGCGGGCGATGTACCCCGATGGCAGCATCTTTGAAGGTGTGCCGTACTGGGGCTACGGCCGCTCCTTCATCCTCCAGTACATTGAGGGGACCAAAGCCGTGACCGGAGCGGACGCGATGTATTCTCTGCCGATGCTCCGCAACTCGATCTCCTTCCGCGTCGGAGTGACCCTGCCGGGCCTGGCGGGCACCCTGCTCTGGGGAGATTCCCGGGGAGCCGACGCCTCCGGCCCCCAGCCCGTTCTCTACCGTCTCGCCTCGCAATACAAGGATGGGAAAGGTCAATACCTCGCCAACAGCCTGCCCTTTGCCCCGCAGGGTGCGGCCGACGCGATGGCGTGGTCATTGCTTTGGTATGACCCCGATATCACCCCGATCGCTCCGACAGCGCTCGACTACCATGCGCCGGATTGGGACGTCCTGACCTCACGCAGTGGCTGGGGCGCCGGCGACTATCTGGTGAGCCTCAAGTCCGGCTACAACCAGAATCACCATACCAAGATCGACGCGGGTTCGCTCTCGCTCAACTTCGGCGGCGAATGGCTCCTCATGGCCCCGGGCTACGGAGTAGACATCTATGGAAAGCCCGGATTTTTCGACAAGGAGGGCCGACGCTGGACATTTTTCTCCAATGTCACGGAATCCCACTCCACCTTGCTGATCAATGGCAAAAACCAGCGGTCCGACATCGCGGCGCGCGGTCGGATCGACCGCTACGTCAGCAGCCCGTCTCAATTGCTCGCGGAGGCGGACCTGACCGATGCCTACCTCGACATACGCGAGGTGCGACGCCGCGTGATTCATCGGCGGGGCGATTATATTCTCGTGCTCGATGAGGTGAGGTCGGACCAGCCTGCCACGGTGGAGTGGCTCGCCCAGGTACCACCAGATGCGACCATGGACGGCGCGCGGCTCTTTATTCCGGGAACGGTGGGCGATCTGAATATCACGCGGATCGAGGCCTCCGCGACAGCCTTCGAACCGCGCAGCGCGACAGTCCCCAATATCGACGTTGAAGATTGGTGGATGAAAAGTACCTCCTCCAAAGCCGTTGGTACGGATGTCCGGCTCGCCACGCTTCTCCAGCCGGTTTTTCGCGTCGATCCCGCACCTCCGCTCCAGGCGTCGGTAACCGAAAAAGACGGCTGGCGGCAAATCCAGATAACCTCGCCTCATTGGGAAGACAGCATCAGAATCGCGACCAGCCCAGCCGCTCCAGCCTCCCCCAATACCGAAGCCGATGCAGATCTATGGTCGATTCGTCGGACGGCTGGAGCCATCACATCGCTCGTCGCATCAAAAGCGCGAAGAATTTCCCTCCCCGCGCTGACCATGGAGGCCGCAAGCCCCATGGAGGTGGCCTGGGAGGCCGCCCCGACCGGTTCCATCCTCACCCTGGGCTCCGCCTTCCAGGGACTCATTACGACCGACAAGGCGCTCACGCTTTACGATGGCGAGGGACGTGCGGTTTCATCCCCGGGCGTTCTTTCCCTGGCGACGGGGACGTATTACCTGACATCCGATGCGGACAGCCTGGAAAAGGTGCACCGATGGGCGAAAGAGAAGTTTCCCGGCACTCCTGCACCCGCACCCTTCCGCATCGTCGCCCCTGCGCACCAGACGTCGATTCCTCGCACGATCGCGGTGACATGGGAAGCCGAGGACCTGGATGCCCAGGACAAAGGCCACGCCTCGCCCATGGCCCGCAGCGAGGCCTCCGGCGGCAAGGTATTGGCAAACTTCGGCTCCCAATCACCCGCCCATTCCGTCAGATGGTCAGTCACCATCCCGCAGGATGGGCTCTACCGGCTTTCCGCACGCTATGCCGTGGGGCAGCCCAAAGTCACTTTCTCCGTACTGGTCGATGGAGCGGCACTTTCGGAGAAGGAACTGAAGAGCTTCGTTCCGGGTCCGGCTGGTTGGGGATCGGAGAAATACTGGACCCTGAACGCGTTCCAGTGGCGGAACGAGCCCATCCGCTCCACGGACGGCAGCGAGATCATTCTCCCGCTTTCGGCAGGAAAGCATACGATCACCTTCTCGCACCCCTCTGCAGGCATCAACATCGACACCCTCACCCTCTCGGGCACAGCCGAACCGTAAGCGAGGATGGAGCCGACGTTTGCCAATTCGACGCTTCCACCGGTTTAGCGGAATCTCCTCAAGCTGCTTTCAGGGCAGGGCCAAAAAGTCCGAGTCGAGAGCGAACCGCACAGCAGTTCCCGTGGAGGACGAGAACACCGCTTCTCCGGGCAAAAATGCCGCCTTTGCGACATCGCCAAAGCCTTTCGGCACATTGATCGCTCCCTGAATATAGCGCACCTCAAAGGGAACCTTGCCGCTCAGATTCACGCTGGTCGGGATGCCCCGGCGGCTTATCGGATTTGGGCGGCTGGATTCCGCGACTCCCCGGTCGAAGTACATGCATCCATCCTCGATGCCGAGGCAACAGTTGCGACCGCTCCATGGAGGCTGGTGGCGACCTTTGTTTTCCACCCAAAACAACCGCCCGGGCATGACTGCGGGATTCTTAATGGCGAACCACATCCAGTTTTCCTCGGTATTGATCGCCGCGACCCAGGAGAGCCCGCCTTTGCCTGGCCGCTCGAATTGCTGCAGGAGGTCGCAAAAGCCGGGCCGCGCGGGAAATGCGGAATAATCCGCCGGGGGCTCGCCTTTAAAAATCGAGGACACCCGCGCCAGCGAACGGAAGACGGTGTCACGGGCGAGAAACTGATATTCGCCCTGCGACGGATCAGCCAATGCAAGAGGATATGTCCGGCCAAGCGTGAACGGGCTGGTGAAGATGCGCAAGGCCCGCTCCTGCCGGGGCATCGCGAGGACAGCATGGTGGGCAAAGGGGGTGCGCCCGCGAAAGCCCTCGATGACCGTGCGGCAATAGACGGCATTGTGCCCGTCGCGAAGTGTGAATTCGCGATGAACCACGCCCGGCCGCACCTTCGTCTCCAGGCGCAAACGGAGGCTGGTTGTGTCTTCGACACGAACAGCATCCTCCAGCTCCCAGCGATTCCCAGCGGTTTCGCCGTGCGGAGGATGGTTCTCGCCGCGCCAGGCTTCCGAATTCGCGCCAAAAGGCAGACAAAAGAAGTCGCCGCGCAGAGGCGCCATCGTCGCGGGCATGGGGATAGGGCGCTCACCTTGCCACGGGCTGATGTAGTATGGCTGGACGGGACGCGCTCCGTCCCGGCAAAAGGTGACGGGAGCCATGTGGCCGCCGAGTTCGGTCACAGCCAGGCTTACGCAGTCGTTACTGAGGACCCAGGATGGCTGGGAGTCTATCTTTCGGCGTTGAGGGAGGGTTCGCTTCATTGATGGATGGCTGCAAACCTATCCTCGAGCATCAAGCAGAGACAATGATAGATCGGCAGGTGAAACTCCTGGACGAGCGGCGTGCTCGTCGCAGGCACGCAGATGCAGACGTCGGCCAGTTCCTTCAGCCTGCCTCCGCTTTCTCCCGTGAGGGCAAGCACCGGGAGTCCCCTCGCCCGCGCGACCTGGGCGGCCCGGCAGACATTTCGCGAGTTTCCCGAGGTGCTTAGAGCGGTCAATACATCCCCTTTCCGCCCGAGGGCGAGAACGAGCTGGGCAAAGACAAACTCGGGTTCCACGTCATTGGAGAATGCGGTGGCCAGGGCGGGGAACCCGGTCAGCGGAATGACGGGAAAGGCCCATTGCAGACGCGCCGCCATGTCGTCGGGGATTCCCTGTCGCATCTCCGGCGGGAGCGGACGCAGCTGCCCAAAGCCCTTGAGCAGTTCACCCGCCCAGTGGTCGGCATCCGCCGCGCTGCCGCCATTTCCACAGAGAAGCAGTTTTCCCTCGCGGAGAAAGGTCTTCTCGAGCAGATCGTAGGCCTGTTGGATTTCCGTGCGGCATTGCTGGAGCGCGGGGTATCGGGAGAGGAGCGAATCGAGGTGTTGAGACATTATTATTTGGCGAGAGCCTGGGCGAGGGTGAGAAAGAAGTCGCGGTTGTGCGCGCTCACATAGCGCATGGTCCCACCCATGCGGCTGAAGGTCTTGCAGTACCGCAGATAGTAGGCGGGATTGTCCATCGGCGGCTCGCCGTCGCTTTTCCAATCCCACGAGCTTCTCGCGAGATCGACGATGACCATGTGATGCCGGGTAATCTTGCGACCCTCCTGGAGCTCCAGGTTTTGCGACATGGAGAGGGACTTTTCAAAGATCATCGGCGACATCACGGCGGAGCCGACGGAAAGATAGACACCACCCTCGAGCCCATGCACCTGCGCGGCGAAGGTCAGGAAGTCGCGCAGCGCAGCCCGACCGATCGCCGCACCGTGGTTGACCGGATGATTGTAGATGATGTCGTGGCCGATCATCGGATGAGCGGTGAAGGGGACGTTAAGCCGATAGGCGGCAGCCTGGGCGCTGTATTGCTTGAACGGATGCGGAATCGCAAGGAATCCCGCCTCAATGGAGTTGCGCCGGATCGTGGCCAGCAGATCGAGGGCGGCTGCGGCGCGTTCCGGGTTTACCGAAGCGACGTGGCTCACGATCTCAAGCAACTCGCTCTCTGATGGAATATCCAGTCCCTCCCTCTCGATCATCTTGCCGACGGACTCGCCGTACCCGAGTCCTTCATACGCGCCGACAACGAGAGCGAGGTTCAGGTTGAAACCCGTTTCCTCCCAGATGCCAAACTGGCCCTGGTCGACATTGGCCCGCACGTCTTCACTGCTCAGGCCCTGAAAGGAGAACTCCCAGTCGTGGATGATACCCGCTCCATTCGTCGCCAGCAAAGTCACCCACCCCTGCTCCATGAGTTGAATGAGTACTGGGGCGAGACCGTTCTTGATCGTATGCGCACCGAAAGCCAGCATCACAGGGTGACCGGCCGCACGAGCCTCCCGGATTTTCTCCACACATTCCGCCAGTGACTCCGCAGCCGCGGGATCGAGAGGCCGGGGCGGGGTGTCGGGATGGACGGCGTCGGATTCGATAGCCACCTTGTTGTAGCGCTCGGCGAGCCGCCGCACCCGCAGCCTGGTGCGATCGAGTTGAGGATGGTGGGACATTAGCGTTCTCCGATGCTGCCCAGGCGCAGGAAGGACCAGAGCGAAGGCCATTGAGAAAAGTCCGGGATGATCGCATGGGCTCCGGCCCGCACGAGGCGTGGACGCTTGTCGATGTTCGTGCCGAAGCGGCGCTTCTCGTCGCTCGCGATGCCGACGGCATAAGATCCCCGGCGGTTCGTTTCCCGAATCTCCACTGGCCCATCTCCAAAGGCCACGAGCTGCTCGAAGGCGCCGCCTACCTCCCGCAGGATGCGCTCGATGACCATGCGCTTGGCGTCCTTGGTGATCTGGCCGACAGAGCCATAGATGCCTCCATCGAAAAGGTCGGCATATCCGAGACGTGCGGCCTCGATCTTCACATCTGCCTCGTCCGTGCCGCTCGCCAGATAAAGGCGCACCCCGGCCTGCTTCAGAGCATGCAGGAAGGCTACCGCGCCCTTGATGGTAAAGTCGCTGATCTCAAGCTCACCACGGTCGAGCTTTTCCAGGCGACGATCGACAAGGGCCTGCAGATCCGTGTTGTAGACAGCCTTGTATTCCGCAGGCGTCAGCAGCGCCTCCTCCGGCACCATGCCAAACTCGCGGATGAGATCCACCAGCCCATGCATCTGGGCGATGGTCTGAATGCCCGTCGTGCGCTCGATGAATTCCCTCACCCGGTGCTGCGCGCGATGAAACACGACCTCCTCCGCATCGTGGAAATGCTCGCCGAGCACGGCCTTGATCATCATGGGCTCCATGATCTGCTCCCAACCCTCGCGCAGGGTCGAGATGGTGCCGTCGTGGTCAAAGATGGCGTGCCGGATGTTCAACGCCGGTGAGGGCTCCGTGATGACCTCGATCTCGGTGCCATCCAGATAGCGCGCGCGGTGAGGCGATTCACTCAGCTCCGGGTGGTAGGAAAAATCCGCATTCGCGCCGAGAGCGAGGACCTCGCCCGGCGACGCCGTGCCGGTCTGAAACAGCTTTTGCGCCGTCACCGCCGCGGCCACATTGGCGACGAATGCGGCTGCCGCGAGATTGACCCCGGAGGAGAGGATGGCGGCCAGCGTGGCGACAAATGTATCGCCCGCTCCCACCGGGTCGATGCGACCCGGCAGCTGCACGCCAAATATCTGCCAGACCACGTCGCTGGAAAAGACAAAGCATCCCCGATCACCCCGGGTGACTACCAAAGGCGAGCCCCATCGCTGATAAAGCTCCCCGGCACGCTGGGCGAGCTCCTCCACGGGCACCGAGTCTCCTGGCTCCAGAGAAATGCCGCAGGATCGCATGACCTCCGCCTCGTTCAGCTTATGAACCGCCGAAGCATAGGCCTCATGATATTTCCGGGAATCCACGACGAAGCACACCGACGGGTGGCGCTCCATGATCTCTCTCAATGCGCTCCGGAAGGCCTCATCATCATGCACACTTCCGATCACCTGATGATTGATCAGAACGACTGAGACCTTTTCCAGGATCTCCTCCAGCCTCTCGAAAAACTCACGCCGTGTCTCGGCGGATAGCCGGTTGAAATTCCCATGGTCGATCCGGTTGAGCTCCCTGCTGTCGACATACGGCTTCACATAGCTATGCGTCGCCCAGCTTTCCGCCTGGGAAATCAACCCTCGCTGGTCGACACTGGGATGCTCCAGCAACCGGCGGAGCTCCCGTCCAAACGGGTCCTCGCCCAGAATCCCAACGGGGTATATGCGATGCGCTCCGAGGGCGACGAGGTTGGCCACGACATTGCCTGCTCCTCCGGGGGAGTACCGTTGCTGCCGCACGGGCTGAGTCCTCAACCCCGTCTCCACGGAATCCTCCGAGGCTGAAGGGTCGATGGTCCAGTACACGTCGAGGCAGAAATCTCCCACGACGGCGACCGAGGCCATGGAGAGTTTGTCCAGGATGGAGGCGATCTCGGTGCGCTCCAGGATGTCAAAGGGTTGAAGGGGCGTCGCGCTCATTAGGTGAAGGAAAATCTCCAGCACGATCCTCCAGACACAGGCTTCAGTCAACTGAAAATGTAATGCTTTACATTTCTACGAAAAACGAGACTCCGTCATACCAGCGTGTCCCGGGGGACAAAGGCCGCCTCAAAACTGCGCGCGTGTTTTCTCTGCCCGAGCGCGAGATCCACCGCGCAAGCCGCCATCTCATCCAGCGGCTGACGATAGGTGCTCAAGGGCGGATGAGAGAAAGCCGACTCGGCGATATCATCGATACCGACCACCTTCACCTTCCCGGGAACGGAGAGCTTGAGCTCGCGGCAAAAATCCATCGCCGCCAGGGCCGACCGGTCATCGTTTCCGATGATGGCATCGATCTTGTGCGCACGCATCACGTCGCGAAACTCATCCCGCGTCGGCGAACCGGACAAAACCGGCGCTCCCCCGCCAAAGTACGATGGTGCCAGCTCTCCGAAGGCTCTGCGCCGTTCCGCGTGATCCGGCTCCTCCGTACGGCCGCCAAAGAAAAGCACCCGCTTGCATCCACTGTCTTTGAACCTCCGCAGCGCATCAGCGATCCAGCCCGCCTGGTTCAACTGCACGCTTTTCCAGCCCGGCCCGCCCGACAGTTTCCCCATGAGGCACACCACGGGCTTGCGAGATTCCATAAGGGCGGGGATGAGCACATCGTGATGGCGCGGATACAGCAGTATCCAGGCGTCGCAACGCGACCGTTGCAGCGTTCTGCTGGCATGGGCGACCGTCGCCTCCTCCCGGCGATCGACGGGACAGACCAGGAGATCAAGGTCATTGGCCACGAGATTTTTGGAAAGCGCGGCCAGGATGCGCTGGGCAAACACAGCCTCCGCGCCCTCGACCTCCAGCGGCCAGACGAGACCGATCACATCATGCCGGCCACGCTTGAGCGCCCGCCCGCTCGGGCTCGGGTAGTAGCCAAGCTCCCTGGCCAGAGCCAGGATATGCTCACGCGTGTCAGCCCGGAGCTTTTCCGGTTCGTGGAACGCGCGGGAAACGGATGCTGTCGATACCTCCGCCCGCCTGGCAAACTCCTGGATATTCATCGGGGAGCGAGAAAATAACCCCAAACACACAGGTTCCGCCATGACGAAACACAGAGAAAGATGCCACACTCTCCGTCGACAACAGGATCTGGGCAAAGGCAACCTCAGCCTTGGGTATCGCATTCACCTTCCACGCGCCAAAGCTCACCCGCACCTTTTCAAGCTCGTTCCAATACTGGTGGACAGGAGAGCGCAGCTCCACGCCGACCAAAAAATCATGACATCACTGTGAGGCCTGCCTTAATGAGGCAAAAGCAGGCCTGGCCTGGCCGGGAAGGAGCAACACTTAGTCCGTCAGAATCAAATCTCCGACGGGATCGACTTCCTTGCTCTGGATGTCGCCAAACCAGGTCATGAAACCGTCCCGCTTGGGTTGATCGTCTTCGTTCATGATCACCGCCATGCCCAGATCTGCCCCCACCGCCGGATGGAAAGGAAGGAGCCGGGACCAAGGGATGGCGATCTCATAGTTCATGCCTCCGGCCCCCTTGCCGGACGGTACCGCGACGATTTTGATCTCCTTTACCTCGCCCGCCGGAGCCTTGCCATCGGCGGTAAGGTAGCACCATGCGACCGCGCCCCTGGGATTCTTGCCCAGGGCATAATCATATTTCCCGCCCTTCTCGCTGCTGCTCCGGGCCGGATCGATCAGCAGCTGGATGCCATCGCCCGCCCAGATCATCTCATCGGCAGACTCATTGCGGAAGACATCATCCTGCGTCGTCAAGCCGATGTAGAGGTATTGATCGTCCCAGAGGAACCGGAGTTCGCCCGAAAGGTCTTCCGGTCCGGTCCATTTGCTCGAAGGGAGGAGATGGCGAAACTGTTCCGCTCGATCGATCCTCTGAACCGCGGAGCGCTGCCAGTCTCCCTCGTCCAGCTTTCCATCGAGGACGACAGGCGTCTTTACCTTGGGGACGGTGACAAATCCGCCGACAAAACGATCCACCGTCAAGGCGCGTCCGGATTGATCGGTAATCGTCGCCCGCAGCTTGTACGATGTCACCGGGTCCACACCTTCGATCGGCACACGGACGCGGGTTTCCCCGTGTGCAGCAATGGTCGCACGGCCTTCCGTCGCGTCGCCAAAGTAAGCGCCGGGCGGCGCAGCCTCGGTGAGAGAATACAGCCCGGCCTTGGGAGAGACCTGTTGGATCATGGCAAGATTCCAGGCCACCTCCTCCGGTTTGGCGTTGTTGTTGTGAAGAATCAACTCCACGGCGGGACGCCCGTCGGCCATAACCGTCGCCATCATCTCACCGGACACCTGTCCCTGCACCGGCACCACGAAATCTAGGTCTCCGCTTTTCTGGAGGAACCGGATCGGAACATATCGGGCGTCGGTATCTGCTGGCGCGGTGATCTCGGAAGAGAAAATACCGCCCTTTGAAATGAGGGGGGTTGCCCGCCACCCGGGCGGAAGGCTGAGAGCGAGCCCCTTCTCGGCGGGGGCCTCCACGCTCACGGAAAACGTCTCCCCTCGCACGATCTTTTCCGGAGCGGAGAGCAAGCGCACCTCGGCGGCCGGGAGTTTCTCCGGCAACGACTTTTGCGCGCCTTTGTAGCTCAACAGGATCGGGTCCTCGCCGACGCGAAGGTCGATGCCCTTGCCCGACACCTGCAGGGTCGCGCTGGTGCCATCGATGCGGGTCAGCTTGACCGGGCCTTCCGCATTCAGAGGGAGACGGATATCCCGCGCGCCATGGTCCTTCCAGAGGATCTGGAGGTTCTCGCCATCCTTATCGAGGAAAAGGAAAGACTGGAGGCCGTCCTCATACTCCCGATGATCGGCAAACTTCTTGATGCAGATGCCGTTGACCATATTGTAGTAGGCTACGGCATCCAGCCTCGGGCTGTAGTTGCCGAACAGACCGTCAAAGAGGTTGAAGGCATCTTCTGAAGAACCTCGCAACCTCCCGTCGCGATCGGGAAAGCAAACTCCAAACCAGGATCCGTTTTCACCGCCGAAACTGAAGAACCAGGAAAACTTTTTGATCAGCTCGGAAGCCACGACACGACGCGACAATCCCTGGGCGTTGAGCCCCATCTCGGTCGCCCAGATCGGCTGCTTGCCGCCATACTTGGCAAACAACTCCTGGTACTTGGCAAAGATGTCGCGCAGCCCTTTGCTATCCTCATAGGTGTGAAAATCCACCGCGTCGCTGTATTTCTGGAAGCCGAGCTTGAAATACTCCTCAGCCGGACCCACCGAGGTGCCCACGACAAAGGTCTGCGGAGAGAGCTTTTTCACCTCGTCATACATCAGCTTGTACAGGGCCACATTCCGCTCAACGGTCGGCCCTGTCTGCTGAGGCTCGTTCCCCAGCGTGACGACGAATTCATTGTCTTTGCCAAATTTGTCAAAAAACTCCGCCATCCCCGCTCGCAACACATCATCCGTGTATTTTTCATAGCCCTCGCGGTGATGCTCGACGGCCACGATCGGCGTGCGGGTCAGCATGGTCATGCCAAGCTGCTTCACGAGCTCAAGTTTCGGCGCGCTCGGTTTATACGGAGGTTCCGCCTTCCACCCTCCCCAGACGCCCGCAAGGCGGATGCCGATTCGATCGCTAAGAGTGATGTAGGGAGGAAGTCTATTGTCCCAGTTTCTGCTGCTAAAGGGGATTTCCTTCCACGTGTACTTCTTGGCAGCCGCCTCCGGCAAAAACACAAAGGCGCTCGATTCTTTCACAGGATCTCCCACCCCGCTGTCCATAAGCGTACGCAACTCGTAATACTTGCCGACCTCCGGCTTGAAATCACTGAGATCGATCACAACCTTGCTTTGATAGAGGTCCTTGTCCCGGGCTGCGCCCTCCAGGGCATAGGTCTTCGGAGCAGATTGCTCAGCACCCCAATAATCCGTAATCCAGGCGACGATTTTTTGATGGGCCTCATCGAGCGGCTTCGCCGACTGGACCGTGACATCAAAAGATGCCGGCTGTCCGGGAAAAAGCATATTTCCGACTTCGTTCGATTTGATTAGAACCCGCCTCACAGGATTACGCGGGGCGAATTTGATCTCCGGCGCCGAAAGACTAATCTCATCACCGCGGAAGCTTCCCACGGCCTTGTTAAGCTGCACCCGCAATTGCGCCGCCATGGTTCCAAGGGGAAAGGAGAGCGGCTTCCTGACCGGCGTCCAGTTTGATTTTCCGGAGATGCTGGCCAGCTTCACCGTATCCAGGGCGTTCCCAGCGCCATCAAGGGCGACGATCTCGATCGACGCATTGAATGAGGCATCCGGCGACTCCAGGTCGGACTTGAAAGCTCCGGCGAACTCCGCGCGTCCGTCGCGCACCGGTATGCCCGGACTCGTCAGAGAAGTCTCGGCATCGAAGTGCTCCCGGTCTCGCCTCAGGACGACGGAAGCCTCGCCCCCAAACTTGTCGTCCCTGGATATCGCGACATCACCCTTGGACACCCAGCCATCCGGAAGGGATGAGTCAAAACTTTCGCTCAGATAGCTGACCGCCGGCAAGTCGCCTACGGGGAGCACCTCCGCACGGAGATCGCTGAAGAGGATTTCGCCCTTTCGAGATTCCGGGAGTGCATGCTCGGTGATGCTAAGGAATACCTGCTTGGCCGGACCGTGCCACTTTCCATCATTCGCTCCGCCCCAGTGCTCCCCGCCCGAGAGCTTGCCAATGGGAAACTCATAGTCGTGCCACTGCCCGTCTGCCTGGAGGGGGATGTTTTTCGTCTGGTGGGTCTGGTTGCTTGCATCCGTGAGACGAAAGGTCAGGTTCCTGATGTCTGCCGTCTTGATCTTCATCCTGAGCATCAGCGTGTCGCGCAAATCCCAGGTGGGAAGCATCTTTCCCAGCCCCACATACTTTCCTCCCCCGGAAAGATCGACCGAGAGCTTCAGTGCGGAGCCGCCGCCCTCACCGCCACCTTCCGCCAGGACCAGCTCTCCCTTTGCTCCGGGAAATTCATTGCCTTTGCTAAAGATCCAATCAAGGCCTCCATGAGCAAAATCATCCAGCCGCACCTCGATCGGCGCACTTTTCGTATCGGCGGCGAATGCCGAAAAAACTGCACAGCAAACCAGCGACAAACCGCCAAGCCAAAGGGAACGGGAAAAGATAGCCATCATCGGGAGAGGACGCTGGCATTCTCGATTTTGCAGCATCTCCACTCAAGACTCACCTCTGCTCCGGCTTTCATTTTTCGTTATCCAAATACGACGTCGAGAGAAAGAGCTCCGACATAAAGGCGACAGGGAGGCGGGGCATTTCCTTAGCTATTGACTTCTCCCATCGCCCCAAAACGCTTCAGCATCCGCGGATTTTTTCCAGCAGGCCGCCCTTGCTCCCCAGCGCCACGCCTGGTGCTTGCAAAAAGCTCCCCTCGCGAGCATCGCTTTCACAGATCACGGGATATCGCATTCAATAAAACGTTATCCTTTTTTGACTTCCGGCAATAACCTGTTGTTCCCCAAAATGGCGCAGGTATAGCTCGGTATAACCCCTGCTCCATGCCTGCCCCAACCGCTCAATCCCTCAGCTCTCTGCCGTTAGCCTCCTCGCTCCAGTTGGCGGACTGGCTGTTCATTGGCTTGTCTCTGGGGATAGTGATTTCCATCGGAGCGTTCGCCCGCCGCTACATGAAAAGCGTGGCGGACTTCATGTCGGGCAGCCGACTGGCAGGCCGTTATCTCCTGGCCGTGGCCAGCACGGAAATGGGCGCCGGAGCAGTCGTTTTCGTCGCGATGTTTGAGCGGGTGGCCGTCTCGGGATTTTCCCTCACCTGGTGGGGGTGGCTTTCCGCTCCGGTGATGCTGATTTTCACCATTATGGGATGGGTGACTTACCGGTTCCGGGAAACACGCTGCCTCACGCTGGCACAGTTCTTTGAGGTTCGATACAGCCGGAGCTTCCGCATCTTCAATGGCGGTCTTGCCTTTCTCGCCGGCATCGCCAATTTCGGCATCATTCCCGCTGTTGGAGCCCGGTGCATGGTCTTCTTCTTCGGTCTGCCGCAGACGGTGCACGTGGGTGTCTTCAAGATCGAGACCTTCATCCTCCTGATGGCGCTCTTTCTCATCATCACGCTGTTCATCACCCTCGCCGGCGGGTTTATCACCGTGATGGTGACAGATTGCGTGGAGGGTATCCTGTCCCAGGTTTTTTACCTCGTCATCATCGCCACGCTGCTCGTGCTCTTCAGCTGGCAGGACATCAGCAACACCCTGGCCGTGGCCGAACCTGGAAAGTCCCGGCTGAATCCCTTCGACTCATTCGGGCTTTCGGATTTCAATCTTTGGTACGTTCTCATGGGGCTTGCCGTGACCATCTACGGCCGCATGGCATGGCAGAACGCCGGTTCCTACAACACGGCGGCAATCACTCCCCATGAGGGGCGAATGGCCGGAGTGCTGGGAGCATGGCGAGAAATGGGCAAGACCTCGGTCGTCGTGCTGCTGGCAGTGTGCGCGGTGACCTTCCTGAATGACCCGAAGTATGCGGAAGCGGCCGCGCCAGCGCATGAGGTCATCTCGCATCTTGAGTCTCCGCAGATCCAAAAGCAAATGACCGTCCCTGCAGCGCTGTCGGAATTTCTCCCGGCTGGCGTGAAAGGAATGCTCATCGCGATCCTCCTGATGGGAGTTTTTGGCGGCGACTCCACCCACCTCCATTCCTGGGGCAGCATCTTTGTGCAAGACGTGGTGATGCCGCTGCGCCGGAAGCCGTTCTCCCCAAAGAATCACATCCGGGCCTTGCGCCTCGGCATCATCGGCGTGGCGCTGTTTGCCTTTATCTTTGGCTCACTCTTCCGACAAACGGAATATATCTTCATGTGGTGGGCGGTCACGACGGCCATCTATGTAGGCGGAGCCGGTTCCGCGATCATTGGCGGGCTTTACTGGAAGAAAGGCACGACCGGGGGCGCATGGGCTGGACTGCTCACCGGCTCGATTCTTTCCGTCACGGGCATCATCCTGCGCACGATCTCAAACGGTCACTTCCCGCTGAACGGCATCCAGATTTCGTTCTGCGCCATGCTGGCGGCCATCATCGTATATGTGGCCGTTTCGCTCCTTACCCATAAGGAGGATTTCAACCTGGAGAAAATGCTCCATCGCGGCCGGTACGCGATCACCCAACCCGAAACCAAAACGGTCTCTCTCGACCCAGCTCCGCAACGACGCAGCTTCTGGCTGAAAGTCATCGGCATCGACAGCGAATACTCACCGAAAGACAAGCTGATCGCCGGCGCGCTCTTCGGCTGGAGCATGAGCTGGTCCGTCGTGTTCCTGGTCGGCACGGTTTGGAACATCATCAGCCCGTGGCCGCTCGCATGGTGGTCGGGATTCTGGCACGTCGCCGGCATCGGCATCCCGATCTTCATCACCCTGGTCACCAGCGTCTGGTTCACATGGGGCGGCCTGCATGATATCCGCGCCCTATTCCAGCGCCTGCGGCACCATAAGTCGACTGCCTCGGACGACGGCTTCGTGGTGGATCACCAGAATCTCGATGAAATCCACGCCAGCTCTGGCGAGGTGAAAGCGGCCCGGGAGGAACTGCGCTCCAGGCCATAGAGCCACTTTAGAATCTGTAGCCGCCGACCAGCGGCTACAGTTTTATACCGCCCTTAGGCAAATCCAGTTCCTCCGCGCCGCTTTCATCGGAGCGAAAGCCGTCTTTTATCCGAGCAGGAACGCCGCGTGCCGACCCGGCAGGTGCGAGCCATCGAAGCCTTCAAACGTGCTCAGCCATCGTCCAGACGGGGCCTCCACCAGCACCGTGTACGGAGTATGATTGATCACCAGCATTCCGCGTTCAAATTGGATGGTCTCGATGCCTCTCCTCCTTCGATCAGCGATTCCCGCTTCAGCCAGGGCACGCTCCACCGGAGTGCGGCCGATGATTGTGAGAGGATAGTGATTTTCTTTTTTGTACTCCCGGGCCACAGGCAGGTGCTCCCGGCTGGCATACGCAGCGCCGTAATGGAATCCGAAGGAATGCACTGCTCCCCGACCGAAGCGATGGATCGCGTAGACCGCCTTGCCATCGCCAAGATAACGCGCCTGGACGTCACCGGAGTCATAGGAAACAAACCCCGGCGAGCCGGTGACCACCTTTTCCTCCCAACCGAACGAATCCGCCCGATGCGGATGAACTTCCATCGCAAAAGCGTGATGAACCGCCTCCGCCATTCCATGCAGGAGCAGGCCCCCGTTTTCCACGTAGGCACGCAGTCTCCCTTCAAATGCATCGTCCCTCATCGCCCAGTAGTGGGGATCTGCGGGCACGACCACGCAATCGTAAGAGGTGAGCGCACCGGAGTGCGCTGGGTGAATGATATCGGGGTTGAGTCCCAGGTCGGCCAGCTGCCGGTACCAGCCAAGAAAATCATCACGGAAGGCGTCGTATTGCCTCGTATCCGTAGGCTGGGCGGAAAGCGTATAGGAGGCAAATGGGTAGATCATCGCCACCCGATGCGTCTTGACCCTCCGGCCAGCCATCTCCCGGACCTCCGCAAACCAATCCAGAGCCCGGCGCAGCGAGTCCTTCTCCGGGACATCCCATTTGCCAAAGTTTCCGCCGTCATCCAGACCGTTATACCCATAGAAATACAGGTCGGTAGCTCCAGCGCCGAAAGCGGACGCAATCACCTCGACCGGACTGCACACAGCATAGATATCGTTGGCCATGTAGCGGCCGAGGAACAATGATCCCACGAAATCCCGGTCCCGGGCCGCGCTCCGAAGCATCGCCATCTCACATGGGACTACGTACGGCTCGATGTAGCCGCGATTGTCGATGGGCATCGTAATAAAGGAGGGGGAGTCCAGGATCTCTCCCAGGTCCCAAAGATCCCAGCCGCGATTCTGGATATGCACATAATCGCTGAAAAACACCTTCCACTGGGACAAGGCCGCGTAGAGATAGAAGCGCTGGTCCTCATCCCTAAGGCGAGACGCCACCCGGGAAAAATAATCGCGCATCACCTGGCGCTTGTACGCCTGATTGTCGGCATACCGCAGAATCGCAGCGGATCGGCCCTCGTAATCCGCTGTCGAGGGCACGTACCGGCTGGACTCCGCCGGATCGGCGGGGTTTGTCCAATAGTCGGCGGCACCCATCTGATCCAGGGAGAGAAATGCCGTGCCATACCGGTCATTGAGCTCCTCCAGCGTGTACCGCGAACGCAGCCATGCCAGATAATGGCTCCTCCCGTCTTCATCGAAGGACGGTGAAAAAATCGGGCTGTGATAGAAATAAAAGGGCAGCCTCTCGCGACCGGTCTCGTCTGCGGCGATCGCGGCGGCCTCCCCGGCGATAAAGCGATAAAGCTCCAGGCAATGCCTCACGTGCTCCTCAGCCTGGGCTGCGGACCAATGCCGATAGCCTCGATAAGGCTGCTGCCAGAAATCCACCGGCTGGTCGACGAACTCCGGAGGGTGATCGTAAATCTCCGGATAAAGATTGTCACCGATGGCAAACAACGCCAGGAAGGATACCCCCATGCCATTGTCGCGGCAGCACCGGGCGATGCAGCGCTGCATCGCCACGTATTGACTCTCCTCTCCTGTGCGAAAAAAATGCGTGAAATCGCTCCACAGCTTGGAATCAAGGACGATCGAATTGAATCCCAGCCGCCTCAGGTCTTCGATGCCACTTCTCGCGGCCTCCCGGCTTGAGAAATACGGCTCAAAGAAGTTGCCAAACCACGCCATGAAAGCAGGTCGGCGACCGGTTACGCATCGTTCGGTACTAAAGAGCATAGGGGATACCCTTCCTTGGCCGCGGGAAGCTTTTTTGGAAAGAGATTTTTCTTACGAATGCGCCAGCGCCTCGGCCTCGGTGACACCCACGATAAAGGCAGTCGCTTCTGGCGGACGGCTCAGGACCTGCCCGGCCTCCAGCAGGGCCGCCCGCAAATCAGGGTACGGCACCTGTTGAACCGGCACTCCCAGCTCGATGGCGATCGCCGCCGCGATGGCTGCGGACTGCCCGAGCGTCATAAAGACAGGCTCCATGCGGATCGAACCAAATGCGATATGCGAAGCCGAAATACAGAACGGCACGAGCAGATTGGCACATTCCTCCTCGCGCGGCACGATCGCTCGATACGAGATCGGATAGGGCAGGATGCCTCCGACCTGGACATCCCCCTCATTGACCACCACACCGTTTCGCACCATGCGGCGGCAGTGGTGAGAGTCCATCCCATAGGCCGCCATGCCGATGGAGTCCTCCACAACGAGACGGCCGCGGCAGTGATGCTCGGTCATCACATACCCGGAAAGCATCCGTCGCCCCTCCCTCACGTACAGGGCATGAGGCCAGCCCCCGCTTTCCGGAAACTCGTCGGCGCACAATCCCCACGTACTCATCGGGTCGCGGATCGCCGCCGGCACATCGGGATCGTTCGCGAGACACCACATGAGCCCCTGCTGCCAGGAGACATGCTGCTGGAAAATGCGCTCGCGCTCGACGTAACTGCTGGCAGCCCACCGGTGATTCTGCCCGATGAAATCCGTGGAAACCGCTCCGTGGTTGTTTGTATCCGTCTTGCCATTACGGATCTCGTCGAATTTCTGAAATGCCTCGTTCCAGCCCGTGGCCAGATGGCGTTTCAACAGGATATACCAGGATGCATCATACGCCTCTGGCCGAGGGAAGGGCATGCGGATGTCATCGCGTTGCGTGAGACACATGCGAAAGGTGTAGGCCTGCACCCGTTTGTCGCCCGCCCCGGGCACGAACGCCGGGTCCGGGTCGATGCCGGGGAGAAGCCCGCTCGCCGGGACGCCCGGGACGACGTACGGGTCGACCGGCCCCTCAAACTGGTGCCCGCTCTCGATCTGAGCGCCATTGATCGTTTCATCGTAGCGCGCATTGCCCTCCCGACCGATGAAATGTGAGACGCCAGCCAGCGCGAGCAGATCCCCCTCGTAGGATGCGTCAATAAACATAGCAGCCCTCACCTCGATCCCGCTCACCGTGCGGATCGCCACGATCCGATTTCCCTCCTTCGATACGGCGTCAATGAACTGGCGCTTGAAAACGCGGACGTTTTCCTCGAGCAACCATTGCTCGAAGGTTTCCTCCGCCACATGCGGCTCAAACCTCCACTCCTCCACGGCGCCGTAACGTTGCCCCACCCTGCGATAAAACTCCCGGGAAAGGCCCCCGATTACGTACTTGTTACCGACGTCCGTCATGCCCAGGCCCCCCGCAGTCATTCCCCCGAGATGGGCGCTTGGCTCGATCAGGACCACGGCCAATCCACGAGACGCGGCATCGAGCGCGGCGATCACGCCGCCAGATACGCCGCCATAGATGCAAATATCCGCCGAGAGGCATGCCGCCTCATGAGGCGCGGGAGAAAAGTAACGGGGAGCCGGTTTCACTACAGTGGGAGGATTCTCCATCGCGCCCCGAAAACTGGCCATTTCATAGGCTTGCCTTAGTTATACATTTAGTTATCCATTTTTGAGTCATGGATTTGCTCTCTCGCCACTGGCAAAGCCCGCTGTATCGCTGGTCCAGCCTTCGCACCGAACTGCTATGGATCTACGAGGGAACGATCGCCGCCGGATCGACCAGCGAGCGGCAGGATCACAGCCTCGGGTATTGGGTGTGGCTGCTCCGCCGGGGCTCGGTGCGCATGGAGATGGAGGGAAAGGTCTGGCAGGCCGATGCCGGCCAGTGGATGGTTTCTCCACAGGGAAAGACCCTGCAGGAATTCTCCCCCGACGCACGCATCCTCTCCGTTCACTTCCGATGCCAGTGGCCAACCGGAAAGAATCTTTTTTCGGGACGCGACGCTGTCGTCCTGAACTCCAGCCAGTTCCCCCGCCTGGAAAAAAGCGCCACCGCCCTCACCCGCCTCGTCCATCGGCATTTCCCCAAGGTGCGCCTGGAGCTGACAGAGCAGCAAATCGACTACCCGGTCTTTTTGCGGTTT
>Ga0209935_1001799_pt1 | contig 30515 bp, 29 predicted proteins | sample ThiBio_1000_plan_2_FD_183958 | JGI IMG/M metagenome (GOLD analysis project Ga0209935, IMG submission 183958) | Wastewater bioreactor microbial communities from Cape Town, South Africa - Thiocy_cont_1000_plan (SPAdes) | ecosystem: Engineered > Bioreactor > Thiocyanate-remediating >...
CCGAGCGGAACGGCGCGTACCGCTGCTGCTCGTCGGCGGCGTTGAGGTGCGCCTCGGACGACAGCACGGCGTCGGTGCGCTCATCGCCGCGCCCGATGACGCCAGCCTCGAGCACCAGAACACGCACGCCACATTGAGCGAGATGGTACGCACTCGAGGCGCCAGTGACACCGGCGCCGACAACCACAACCTGGATCGAGCTGGTCATGTGGCGAGCGAGAGAGAGAGAATGAGCACGAGTGAGTGAGCTTGAGTGGCATTCGCATTGTCGGACGTGCGCTCTGCCGTCCATCAATATCCACCACGACCTCGGTGCTGCCTGGCCAAGACACCACATCTGCTTCCTCGCCTCCCACCCAACAGCACCACCCCCACCCCCTCCTCAACCCCCCCCCTCAACCCCCAACCTCAAAATGACCACCGAGATTGCATCGAACGCTGTTACCGGAGCTGCCGTTGGCACGGCCGTGGTACTCGGCGTGAAGGGCGCTGTTGCGGCGAGCGTCCCGCTGCTGATGTCTACCGGCAGCACGGTCGTTGCGGGAGTCGGCTCGATTATGCCATGGTGGATGCCTGCGGTCCAATACGTCGCGGGTCCTGCGTTGATCGGCACGGTCGGAGTGCCTGTCATCGTGGCTTCCGGAGTCGGCTACGCTGCCTACCGGATTCTGGTCAAGTAAACACGTGTCCCGTCCTGTCCGCGCGTGGATCGAGTGGCCCAGAGCCACTCATACATATCTACCTGCCTACAACCATCGATGTCCAGTGGTTGTTATTCATCGAGGGTTACGCTAGCCGCCAACCTCCAAACTCGAATCGAATACACAATGGTTTAGCTACCGCGGTCCTCTGCCACGTCACCAGTCTGCATTCCAACCCTCTCGCGCACGCATCTCTCTCATCTCACAACACACAAGTCCCCCTCTCATCTCATCTCTCATCTCTCATCTCTCTCATCTCTATGCTTGTCCATTATGGCTGACGCCGGTGCACCTCTTGCTGCCATCGAGTGGCGCCATTACGAGTACGGCACCGTGCCCGAGGAGGTGCCCGAGGCACCGCCAGCGTTGCCTGCGCCGCCGCTCGTGCCGCAGAGCTACCTGCCGTCGTCGTCGTCGGCCTCGCAGGCCTCGGTCGTGGCGGCGATCTTTTCTCTGTTCTCGACCTCGAGCGTCAATCGCTGTGAGTTCGCTGATATCGAATTCCGCTGGCCCGACGGCTCGGGCGTCGAGTCCGTGTGGGCGCACTCGTTCGTGTTGCATCGCAGCGAGCGCTGGGCCGAGTCGCTCGCGAGCTCGCCGCTGTGCGGCCTCTCGAGCTACGACGGCGCCACGCAGCTCGAGCACGTTCGTGTGGTGCGCGTACCGGCCGAGGTTCGGCGTCGTACGTTGTTGCGCGAGCTCTGCATGTGGTACGGCGGCTCGATCGTGCAGCAACACTGCATTCACTCGGCGAACGCGCGCCTGCAGCGCGAGCGCGACCGACAGTACCGCGCCGCGAGCGCCGCGCCGCTGCCGCACCACACCGACTTTGCCTTCTTCGCCATGGCCGATAGCGAGAGAAACCACGACGACCACCACGGCGACGACGACGACGAGCTCATCGAGATTGCGCGCCACGGCTTCACGCTCGACGGCCTGCGCTCGGGCGCCAGCTCGCCGCTGCTCGACGAGCTCGACCTGCTGCAACACACGTCGGGTCGTTCATGCCGCACGCCCGAGTTGCGCCTCGCGCTCAAGGACACGGACGACCGTACGGTGCACGACAACGAGATCGAGCGATCGTTCATCGATCGTACCTTCGGCCGAGAGACTCACACGCTGTACGACTACGTGCTGTCATTGCTCGAGCAGCCGAGCAAGGGCGCCGACGCATACATTCGCATCGCGACCGCGGAGACCACGCAACTCGAGCGCTCGCTTCGTGATGCCGGTATTGAAGTCGACACCTCGACTGAATCTACTACGACGTCCACATCCAACGCTCCTCCTGCCGCTGCTGCTGCTGCTGTCAGTGGCGTTCAATCGACTTCGTCGTCGTCACTCTTGACATCGTCGTCCGGCAGCAGTAGCGAGATCGACATTCCAGTGCACCGCGCGATCGTGTGCGCTCGATGCCCGTGGTTCGCCAAGACCTTCTCAGACGCTTCAGGCTTTCGACACACATCGGTGGTCGAGCTCGCGGCTTCTGAGTCGGCCGTTCGCTCGATTCTGCGCTACTTGTACATTGGAGACCTGTTCGACGCCCAGCGCTCGGAGGACGTGGTCGAGATCGCGTTCCTGTGCGACATGCTCGGCATCCACGCGTTGCAGACCGCGTGTACCGAGGCGTTGCAACAGTCACTCGTCGATGGCCGCATCAGCTTGCGAGATCTGCCGTCATTCATCCACATTGCCGACCTGATGAACCTCTCGGGCCTGCGCCAACTCTGCATCAAGGAGTCGCTCAAGCACTTTCACGAGATCTCGTTCGACGGCCTGCCACCGGCTCTCGTCAAGGAGATCCACGCCTTGCGAGAGGCGCTTCGCAAGAGCCCCTACGCCGTTCCCAAGGAGCAAACCTTTGGCTGTGCGCGGGAGCTCGTTGGCGTACTGAATGAGACTCTTCAGGATCAAGTACGGCACATTCGCGCGCGCACTCTCTGAACCAGCGATTGCGCCTTTTCTTGTGACTGACAGCACGATTGGTCAACTGTCACAGGAAGAGCGTCTGGCCGAGTCGGAGGCTCGCTTGAGCCAGATTGTCGCCATGCACGAGTATGCCGATGCGCGCACCTCGCTGTCTCGATTGACGCCCGGAGCGATGGCCGGCATTCAAAAGCAACGTGAGCTGCTCAAGGAGGAGGTACGTTGCGCTCTTGAGCAAGTAGCATATATGGCGAGCGTGACTGCTCACTGACATTGATGCGCTCCATTCCACGGCCTCGACAGCGAAGTCGCCTGGCGAGCTTGCGCGCATTCGTACAGGAGCAGCGAGCAGTGTTTGCAGCACTCTCACGCTCGCCGCTCTCGTAAGTCGTGGCTGTTGTGATACACGTCGTGTCATGATAATGATGAATCAAGCCAATCAATCTATCTTGCAATCGAGTGCGATCGGGACATGAAGATGTTTATACAACAGATATGCGTGTGTGTGGTTCGATTGCTTGCTTGCTTGATTGGCATTGGGACTGGGACTCGTTACGAAAAGACATCGGTCTGGTAGCGACCGCAACTGTCGCCCTCTTGGAGTTGCATGACGTATTGTGTGGCGGCTTCACGCGACATGGCACCTTGCGACGCGACAATCTCGACCAGCGCATCAAAGACCCCGCGGCCCATGGCGACGTTGCCGCACACGTACACGTTGGCACGTTGCTTGTCGAGCAGACTCCAGATGAGGGCGCTGTTGTTGGGCTCGAGCATTCGATGCTGCACAAAGATCGTGTCCGGCTGATCGAACGCGAACGCCGTCACGAGATCGAGGTGTCCGGCCGCAACATGGCGCTCGAGCTCGTCGCGGCACAGAAAGTCGTACTGGCGGCGGCGGCAGCCGAGGAACAGCAGATTGCGGCCGTGTTCACGCGCCACGGCGTCCGACGATGCCGAACGACGCAGATGCGCGCGCTCGGCAATGAAGGCGCGGAAGGGAGCGAGACCCGTGCCGCAGCCGATCATGATGATGGGCGTGCGCGGATCGGGCGGCAGGCGGAAGAGCGAGCGCTTGACGAAGATGGGTGCCCGATCGCCCGGTCGCAGGCGGTCGAGGAAGTTGGAGCATACGCCATGGTGCAGGCGGCCGTTCGGTGTCTGGAAGCGCACGACCGACACGAGCAGGTCGGCGACCTCGGGCGACAGCGTGGCCGACGAGGCGATCGAGTAGAAGCGCGGCATCAGTGGCGGCAGCGCCTCGAGCAGCGCGTCGGGCTCGTACTCGAAGCCGAGCGACGGGAACAGGTGCATCAGGTCGATCATGCTCAGGTGCTGTGCCGCCACGACGCGCTGGTAGTCTTCGGGTGAGGTTGCGAGGCGCTCGAGGCGCTCGCGGTCGGCGGCACTCGAGGCATGCAGCGCCAGCAGGCGTAAATGCGAGCGGCGTGGCACGCTCATGACGTCGTAGTATTGCAGCAGCGCCTCGCGCATCGTGCAGTTGCGCCGCAGCACGGCCGAGTGTCGCGATTGTTGCACGACGTAGTGCATGTCGATGCGCAGGTCGCGTGCCAGCTGCTCGACGTCGTCGAACGGATTGTTGGGCAGCACGCCGAGGTAGTCGCCAGTCTCGTACGAGATGGGGCGCTCGAGGTTGGCGGTCGCGAGATCGAACTGTATCAGCTTGCACGAGCCGGGCGACTGCGGCGAGTGCAGCTGTTGGTTCAGCAACACCAATGCCGGCAGCGGGTTGCGAACGTCGACCACGTCACGCTCGAGCTCTCGCTGTTGTGCCACGCGCCGAGTCACGACGCATTCGGCACTCGGCGAGCTGCCACTCGCACTGGCCTCGCTGGGAGTCGGAGGAGATGGCGGTGTGGCAGTCGTGGCGGCTGCAGCGGCAGCGGCAGCTTGGGTGCGCAGCGGTGCCTCCGAGTCCAGGCGTGCCATCAGTCGCTCGGCCCACGTGTCAAAGTCGACCTCGATGTCGTCGGCATCGTCGCCTTCGCCTCGCTCGATGATGGCCGAGGCGCCGAGCTGGTTCATGTGGCGCTCGACCGCCTTGCCCATGGCTTGGTAGCGCTCGGGATACGCCTTGGACTGGCCCAGGCCAAAGACCGCGTACAAGGCACCGCCGACCTGCGCCGACGTCGCCTCGCTCGTCAGCCAGCGGTGGAACGAGACGGCGTTCGAGGTCGGCTCGCCCTTGCCAAAGGTCGCTGTCACGAACACGTTGACGATCTCGGGCGGCGGCGGCGCAGGAGGCGAGCCCGACGCCTCGTGCAGCATCTGCGGCTCGAACGAAGCCAGATCGATGACACGCGTCGGGAAGTCGCGCTTCTGCGTCATGCGAGCGAGCTGTTGTGCAAAGCCCATCGCGGTGCCGGTCTGTGAGCCGAAGAAGACATTGACGGCGCGTCGAGCTGCGGCGGCCTCGGTCGCGAGACGGCGTCGTAGCCACAACGCCTGCAGCGGTTCCTTGTTCGCCACGACGGTGCGCAACACCGATGCAGCCACGCGAATCGAGCGCAGCATCGAGTGAACCAGTGAGTGAGCGAGTCCTCACAGCGAAGAACAGTATCACGCGAGAGAGAGAGAGAGAGAGAGGCAGAGAGGCGCTTGAGGAGAGGAGGGAGGGAGTACAACTGACAGTCGATCGAGAAGAAGCGGAGGAGGTTGTTGGTTGAGCGCGAGAGTTTGTTCACGCGAGTTTTCCGTGTTCTCCACGCTTCCAACACGCTCCTCGATCGTCGTCGTCAGCCTGCGTGGATCTCCGCTTCGCTTGCCAGAGTTGGTGCTTCAAGGCTCGGTCGGTACAACTTGGTGGCAATCGGTAGCACTCGAGTGGCGGTTGTGGTGTCGCGAGAAGAAGTGAGTTCGGCAACCGTCAATTTAGCTGGTCAGTAAGTGGTTCCAGAGCGACACGCCAAGTCGTTGGTACTCGCAAAGGTCGACCTCTCGCAGTCTTGGGTATCTTGCGGCTCTGTGCCGCGTCGTGGAGCGTGTCGTGTCGAGTTGGGAGCTGCAGGGAGGCGCCGAGTGTGCTCCCAAAGTCGCCACGGGCGCGCAGCTCGGCGTTCGGCGTTGCCGAATGAGTGATAGCCCGCGAGGCCAACATGCGTGTTTTCCGGTTCGAACCGCGCGGCACTCCTTATAACGAGCCGACGACCGCAGCGGCCCTCATTCGCTCCCTCGCCACACGCCAACCACACCCCTCACTCACACACACACACGCACACACACACCCACACCGTCTCAAGAATGTTGCGTATGGTTCGCCGTGTCAGCGGCCTTCGTCGCATGTTGGTTGCGCCGTCGACGGCGCAAGTGAGCTCCAACGGGCAGCGTTCGCTCCATCACGTGGCTCGTGTGGCCTCGCGAGCCCAAGCGGTGCGAGCGACCATGCCGGCCATGTCGCTCCTGCCTGGTAGCCGTTCGTTTGCGACACAAGCGCAAGGTACGCCGGCAGTGACTCTCCCCTCGCACATTCACAGATTCGAACTTGGATTCGAGGCTTGCTGACTGACTGGCTGACTGACTCGATGACGGTGGTTGCTTGCAGATCCAGCCATGTTCTGCTTCCAATGCGAGCAAACGAACGAACAAAAGGGCTGCACGACGATCGGCGTGTGTGGCAAGACGCCCGACGTGGCAGCGCTGCAGGACCTCCTGATCCACGGCGCCAAGGGCGTGGCCATGTATGCGCACCGAGCGCGCCAACTCGGTGCCTCGACCAAGTCGATCGACGCCTTCGTGCCGCATGCGCTGTTCACGACGCTGACGAACGTCAACTTTGATCCGGCACGCTTCGAGACCTACGTGGCCGAGATGCACGCCAAGCTCGGCGAGGCGCGCGCCATCTACGAGCGTGCGTGTGCCGCCAAGGGCGTGACGCCCGAGCGTCTCTCGGGTCCGGCGGCGTGGCAGCTTCCGAGCAAGGCCGGGCTCGAGGCGCTGGTGGCGGCCGGCGGCGAGGTGGGCGTGCTCGCACGCCGTGCGCAGCTCGGCGACGACATCTCGGGCCTGCAGGAGCTCGTGACGTATGGTCTCAAGGGGCTCGCGGCCTACACCGACCACGCGCGCGTGCTGGAGCGCGAGTCGGACGACGTGTACGGCTTCATGTACGAGGCGCTCGAGCAACTGACGCGTCCCGAGCAGACGGCCGGCGAGCTGCTGGGCCTCGCGTTGCGCGTCGGCGAGAAGAACCTCGGCGTCATGGGCATGCTGAACGACGGCGCCGTGTCGCGCTTCGGGCAGCCGTCGCCGACGCCGGTGCGCACGTCGACGCGCAAGGGCAAGGCGATTCTCGTGTCGGGCCACGACCTCGCCGACTTGTACGAGGTGCTGGTGCAGACGCAGGGCAAGGGCATCAACGTCTACACGCACGGCGAGCTGCTGCCGGCGCACGCGTATCCCGAGCTGCGCAAGTTCGAGCACCTGGTCGGCAACTACGGCGGCGCCTGGCAGCACCAGAAGGTCGAGTTCGCCTCGTTCCCGGGCTCGATCCTCATGACCACCAACTGCATCGTCGAGCCGCGTCGCTCGTACCGCGACCGCATCTTTACGCGCAGCGCCGTCGGCTACGCCGGCGTGCGCCACATTGAAGATCCGCGCAATCTCTCGGCGCTGATCGACGCCGCGCTCGCGCAGCCGGGCTTCGCGGCCGACGAGCCCGAGCGTCGCGAGCTCACGACCGGCTTCGGCCACCACGCCGTGCTCGGCGTCGCCGACAAGGTGCTCGACGCCATCAAGACCGGCCAGCTGCGCCATCTCTTCCTCATCGGCGGCTGCGACGGAGCCGAGGGCGAGCGCTCGTACTTTCGCGACGTGGCGCTCGCGACGCCCAAGGACTCGATGATCCTGACGCTCGCGTGCGGCAAGTACCGCTTCAACAAGCTCGACTTTGGCACGGTGGCCGGCCTGCCGCGTCTGCTCGACATTGGCCAATGCAACGACGCCTACTCGGCGGTCCAGATCGCGGTCGCGCTCGCCGGCGCCCTCAACACCGACGTCCACTCGCTGCCGCTGTCGTTCGTCGTCTCGTGGTTCGAGCAGAAGGCCGTCGCCGTGCTGCTGACGCTGCTGCACCTCGGCATCAAGAACATTCGACTCGGGCCCAACTTGCCGGCCTTCGTCACGCCGTCGGTGCTCGACATTCTCGTCGACAAGTTCCACTTGCAACCGACCAAGACGGTCGAGGACGACATGCGTGCCATGTTGAAGGAGCAAGCGCACTAAGCACGAGCCACCTCTGCTCAGGCTGTCGTCTCCTTGTTATTGTATCAAACCTACCTTCAATACATATCTAATCGTCGTACTATCATATCAACCAAGCCATGATGAAGTCTGAAAGGAGCGTGGCACGCACACACACGTCGTTGACGACACCAAGCAACCAAACAACCACCTCGACATTGTCGTCGACGTCGACGTCGTTCATTCGCATCACGCTCCCCAACCAACAACACCATGGCCGCTCAAGCTCGCATCATCTCGAAACTTCGGAGTGCCCTACGACCTATCTATCTCGATGTCATTAACGAGAGCCATCAACACAGCGTGCCCAAAGGTATCTTGATAGAGCTCGCTCCCTGCATCTCACAGCAAGCAGCAGCCACTCACACAAGCACAGGCTCCGAGACGCACTTTCGCGTCGTCGTCGTGTCGCCCGAGTTCGTCGGTCACGGCCTCTTGCAGCAACACCGAATGGTACAGGCGCCGCTGCAGGACGAGCTGTCGTCTGGCGTGCACGCGCTCTCGATACAGTCCATGACGCCCGAGCAGTGGGAGCGCCGCCAGCAATCGTTCGTCGCTGATGCCTCGCCGGCGTGCCAAGGCGGCATGAAGAAGAAGCCATCGCCATCTGCCACTACGAGCACGACCGACAGCACGTGATGATGCAGTGGACGTGTCGCGCGCGCGTGTAGTGTGGTTGCGCTCCCCCGCAGCACTCACGCGCGAGAGAGTGAGGATTGTACATGCCAAGCGAGCAAGGTCTCGTGTTCGAACTACACCACATGGACCTCGAGCGAATGATACAGACTTGATTGATTGGTTGGTTGGTTGGTTGAGTGGCTGGCTGGCTGGCTGGCTGGCTGGCTGGCTGGCTGGCTTGCTGGCTGCGCGGTCCCTCTCACAAGAGCTGCGAGAGGCTGTCGGCGTTGGCGGCCGTGTCCGACAGCAGGTTGCCGGCGAGCGTCATGACCGGCGCGCCGCCGCCGTCCGTGGCAGCGAGCGTCAGCACGCAGCCGACCATGGCGCCGATGCCAGCGATCGCCACCTGCTGTACTGCGCGCACCCAAGGGCTGGGCTCCTCGTCCTCTTCCTCTTGCTGCTCCTGCTGCTCCTGCTCGTCGTGTTCTTGCTCGGCATTGCCGCCATCGGCCGCTGCATCGGACGCGGCGCTCTCGTCTTGCTCTTGTGCGTCCGCTGCTGCCTCGCTCTCGGTGCGACGCCGTTTGTCGTCATGCTCGCCGTCGCCGTCACTATCACGCTTTCGCTTACCGCTTGGAGTGTCGGAAGTCGTGGCGGCCTCGTCGCTCGAAGTACTCGTCGACGTCTGTTCTTGGGGCTGCTGTTGCTGCTTATCGTCTTCATCCGAGGCATCGACATCGACCGTCAGAACCGACTTGGGATCGTCCTCCGACACATAGACGGTCTTTCGACCTGGTTGGTCTTCACCAGCAGGCGCCATGGTTGACTCGAGGCAAGCGGGAGAGAGCGAGATTCGGCGTGCGGGGCTTTGGGGCTTGGAGGTGGGTGCCGCAGCGGGAGAGGAGCCAAGTGGCCGTTGGTCGCTCTGCTGCTCAACGACCCTCTCGTATCCAACGATGTCGGACGCTCGTGCAATGGCTGCCTTGCTGTAGTTATGGTGGTGGAGGTTTATTTATCATCGGCTTCTTCATCTTCTTATGCTTCTAGTTGAGGTTAAGAGGCGGCAGCAGTGGACTGAGAATGAACGAATGGTACAGGAGCAGCAGTCGATGTGGCTTCTCTACAGGAATGGCGTGAGGCTATTGGCGTTGGCGGCCGTATCCGACAGCAGGTTGCCGGCAAAGGTCGACAACGAGCCAGTGCCACTCGTAGTCGCGAGCGTGAACGCACTGCCTGCCACGAACGCGACGCCGGCGATCGCCAGCTGCTGCACCACTTGCACGATCTTGGAGGTCGTCGATTCGCTGACCGGTTCTTCGCCGTCTTCGTCGGTGCTCGCCGTTCGTTGGCGCTTGCGGCGATGCTTGGAGGAGGTGTCGTTATCGTCGTCGTCGTCGTCGTCATCATCATCCTCATCTCTCTGAACTCGGCGACGGTCGTTATCGCTGTCGCTGCTGCTGTCGCCCGAGCCACTGGAGCCCGAGTGGGCGCGAGCTGCCTTGCGCTTGGCTGGCTTGGGGCGACGGTGCGTTTGGTCACGCGCATCTCGCATCTGGCGCGTTCGCTTGCGACTCGTTCGCACGGGCACCTCCTCCTGCTCCTGCTGCTCGTCGTCGGTCGATGACAAGGCCGATGAAGAGGACGACGACGACTCGGACGACTCGGACGACTCGGAGCTGCTGGCGCTCGAGTCCTCCTCCACCATCGGCGCAGGTGGACTCCTCGCCACCGATGATGGCCTCGCGGTGCTCGACGTCGCAGTCGGCATCGGGATTGGCGGTCTTGCGATAGCGGGGGCGGGGGCGGCGGCTGCGGCGGCCGGTGAGGCTTGCTGCGGCGGCCTTGGCAGCGGCCTCGGCGGCGGCGCAGGCGGCGGCGCAGGCGGCGTCGCAGGACCGGACGACGCGTAGTACGATGACACCGGCGGCAGATTCGGCATCAAGTGCGCCGGCGACGGCATATGCGGCCGCGGAGAAGCGGCAGGAGGCTGTGGCCGCGGCGTCGTGCTCGCGAGCGACGCGGCGATCGTGCGGTTCAGCACCTCGTTCTCGAGCTCGAGCCGTGAGCGGCGCTCCTGCTCGGCCTCTTCCGAGAGACGAATCGCGATGCGGATCTGCTCATCGTCGTCGTCTAGCTCGACGACATGAGTCGGTGATGGCGCTGGAGGTGGTTGAGGTGTTTGCGGCGCGGGCTGCATTGGCCGAGCAGGAGAGGCAGCAGGAGGAGCCGGCGCAGGCTGCTGCGTCTGCGCGATGGCCGCGGCGGGCAGCCTGTTCCTGAAGATGTCCCACATGGCGGCGAAGAACAGAGGTCTAGCCGCGACGTAAGGTAGGTAGATGAGGGCACGCACACAGACACACAGAGAGAGAGAGATGACGCAAATGAACGAGGGCTGCTCTTGGGGTGTTGGGTGCGTTGGAGGTGCGCGCGGTGCTGGAACGAGAGACGAAGCCGCCCGATCTCGATCACTCGCTGCTTCATCATCATCACCAACCACTGCATCTCTCGATCACTCGCTGCATCATCAACAACAACCACTGCATCTCTCGATCACTCGCTGCATCATCAACAACAACCACCGCATCTCTCGATCACTCGCTGCTTCATCACCAACCACAACCACTGCATCTCTCGATCACTCGCTGCTTCATCAACAACCACAACCACTGCATCTCTCGATCACTCGCTGCTTCATCAACAACAACCACCGCATCTCTCGATCACTCGCTGCTTCATCAACAACCACAACCACTGCATCTCTCGATCGCTCGCTGCTTCATCAACAACCACAACCACTGCATCTCTCGATCACTCGCTGCTTCATCAACAACCACTGCATCTCTCGATCACTCGCTGCTTCATCACCAACCACAACCACTGCATCTCTCGATCACTCGCTGCTTCATCACCAACCACAACCACTGCATCTCTCGATCACTCGCTGCTTCATCAACCACAACCACCGCATCTCTCGATCACTCGCTGCTTCATCAACAACCACAACCACTGCATCTCTCGATCACTCGCTGCTTCATCAACAACCACTGCATCTCTCGATCACTCGCTGCTTCATCATCAACCACTGCATCTCTCGATCACTCGCTGCTTCATCATCAACCACTGCATCTCTCGATCACTCGCTGCTTCATCACCAACCACAACCACTGCATCTCTCGATCACTCGCTGCTTCATCACCAACCACAACCACTGCATCTCTCGATCACTCGCTGCTTCATCATCAACCACTGCATCTCTCGATCACTCGCTGCTTCATCATCAACCACTGCATCTCTCGATCACTCGCTGCTTCGTAGTCATGGAGGAAACAGGCATGATCCTCTCACCTCGCGCCGCTCGCGACAGCAGCAGCATGAGCGAGGACACTGGCGTCGCCTGGCGCGAGGCCCTGTTCCTCAAGCACTTCAGCAGCTTCAATACGACGCCGCTCTACCGTACGAATCCGCGCACCCTCGAACGAGGCTCGCGCCACCTCGAACCACGCTGACTGACGCGCGTGTGGCGCAGAGTATGGCTGCGAGTACCAGCTCGAGGGCGATGCCGGTCAGCGCCAAGGTCGCTTGTTCCTCTCGGCCAACTTCTTGTTCTACGTGGCCGAGGACATGGGCAGCCTCAAGAGCCTCACGGTGCGCTCGCCAGCAGCAACCCTGCCTGCTACCTGCATGCTGCCCCTCACACGCTTCTCTCGTCCGCCTTCGCGAACCATCAACGCAGAAAGTACTGCCTCTCCGCAACATTGAATCGGTCAGCAAGCGCAACATAGCGCTGGTGTTCGCTGATGGAATCGACATTGTCGCACACGGCATCACGGTACGCTTCCCGAGGACCTCGATCGATCAAATCTCGCCATCAGCAGCTGATCGCAGCGAGATGTATGCATTGTAGTACTCGTTCTCGTCATTCGTCGATCGTGACGCTGCATTCGAGTGCATCGAGAAGCTATGGCGCATCGAGATGACGTCGCAGAAGCCACTCTCGAGCTCGGTCGACTCCTCCACCTCGAGAACAGCAGGTGGAATGGCATCGGTATCGACCTCGGCGCTCTCTGCATCGACCCCAAGCAAGCGCCATCGTCGCCAGAGGAGCATCAGTGATCCGCCGACGCCCGATGCAGTAGTAACAACGACAACAACAACGGCGGCTTCCAATGCGGCGCCGAGCTCGACGAACGGTCGTGTGATTCGCAAGGTGCAGGTAGCGAAGCCACTCGCCAATCCCTCGATCTCGCTCGATACATCCAGCCAAGGTAGCAGCAGTCTCGGCAAGACGCTCGACGAGCAGGACGCTCCTGCTCGTATCTCTCGTGACAGTCTCGCAGGTACAACCTCGTCGCTATCGTCGTCCTCACTCGCTCGCGTCTGCAAGTTAACGCTCTCGACCTTGGTTGCTCTCAGCATCGAGTGAGAGCACGCTGCAACCCCGCAAGCCACGCAGCGCCTCGGGTGCTGATCAGGCGCTCTACTCGCACTTCGTTCCACCAGCGACCGCTCCCCCGGCGACCTCCACGACCACGGCGGCGGTGGCGGCGCCTTCAAGTGCCACAGTAGCGAGCACAACAACCACAAGCTCGGTTGACGCAGCGACGGCCTCAGCACTCAACAAGACTCGTGTTCCGCCGGGCGAGATCGCCCTCATCGGCTTCCGCTTTCGTTACAGCAGCGTCTTCATTGCCGTGATCGCCACGATCTTGGTGTCGTACGCACTCTATCTGAATGTCACACACGTGCGTATGGCGAGCGAGATCGCCAAGTGGCAGAGCGACTACGAGAAGCTCGAATCGCGCGTGCTGTTCCTGCACTCGCTCTCGCTCCGAATGGCGGCCTTCAGGCTTCAAGTACGCAGCGCCTCTCTCTCTCTCTGGGCTCGTTTGGCTCTCGTTGTACTTACCGCCATCGGTGCTAAGAATCAAACGGCTGGCGCCGAGCTGCTGGCAAGCGAGTGGAGCCAATGGAGGCACATTCGCAGCATCGAGTGGAAGCTCCTTCAATGGAAGGAGCGCTTCGAGCTCCTGAGCACTCGCTCGCTCGAGGCGCTTCGCATTGGAGCTGAGCACCTCCGGTCCGTGGGTGAGAAGGCTCTTGGTATTTCGCCATCTCTTCGGCTAGTGAGTCAGAGGCATGCCACGCTCGCTGCCGAGCTCGAGACCACCAAGCTCTCGGAACAGGCGTCACGACAAAACAGCAGTTCCGATACTGGCTCATGGCTCGGCTGGATAGGTTGGCTCGTCAGTCGGCTCGCGGTTGCAGTAGTGTGCGGTGCTGGGGTCTACCATCTCGGATCGAGATTCATACTCGGTCCATCATCATAGATAGCTCGCTCTCTCGCTCTCTGGCTCTCTCTCTCTCTCTCTGATTGATTGTACACATGTCAATAGGAAGATAAACAACAACAAAAACAACACTGAGAAGGTTTGTATTGTAGAGTACATTCAATATACTAACACGCGAATTCGAGTGCAACGACACGCATTACGGTTGCTTGCAATGCAGCAGTAACGTGCCGAGTACCATAACAAAACAAAACAAAACAAAACTAGATAACGAACAACAACAACAATAAGTACAACAACACAACCACACAATCCTACCACGATGGGAAGCAGCGTGTCAGCCAGAGCGACGACAGCAGGCTCTCATGAGAAGGAGGCGAAGGTATTGTCGCTAAAGGTAAAGAACGAGTTCTTCTTGTCGCGGAACTTTTCGTCGCCAGTGAGCGAGCGAATGAGCCCGAGAGATAATAGACAGTTTCCGAGTTGCTCGGCAGGCGTGGCGCCGCGCATATTGAGGTTCTCTTGCATCCATGCGACGGCCTCGGCGCCCGAGAACGAGTTGGGGTAGTTGCGGAGCATGGATTTGCGGTTCTTGAGCTTGATGCCGGTGTGTGGGTTGCGCATGCACATGTGCACGTCCATCACATACTCAAAGTCGAGGTTCGCATCGCCGTGGCTGTTGCTGCCGAGCGACGACAGCGTCGGATACGTGGTGGTGCCCGTCGAGCCGAGCGATCCTCCTCCTGCTGCCGCTCCTCCTCCTCCTCCTGCTCCTGCTCCGATCGAGGAGGCCGGCCAAGTACCAGCAGCACCCGACGAGTTGCCGAGCAACGACGGCAGTGACGATGAGCCGAGCGACGAGCCTGAGCTTCCTCCACCAGAGGCAGCGCTAGCCATCAAGTTGGACGCGAATCCCGGCGGCGAGGTCGAGAGCGTGCCAGCGCTTTCGTCTCCCCACGAAGAGGAGGAGGAGAATTCCTGCAGCGGGCTCTGCGCGTTGGGCGGCGAGCTCGACAGCGAGGCCGAGATCTCGTGCGAGGTCTCACGACGCAGTAGCAGCGGGTGCGAGCGCAACGAGCGAAGCTTTTGCAACGCAGCGTCCTCGGTCATGCCTGGCTGCTCGAGGAGGTCGTAGTTGAACTTGCTCAGTTGCTGGATGTCGCTGTTGGACTCGAGGCGCAGCGACAGCTGGTAGGCGTCGTCGTACTCGACGGTCGGCAAGCGCTCGAGCTGCTGAAACAACGCCTGGTGACTCGTGGTGCCGGTGATGGCGGCGGCGAGCGGCGCCAGCTCGTCGTACGAGCTCTTCTGAAAGGTGAGGATCTCGGTGATCGTGGCGTAGATGCGCTGAAACTTCCAAAAGTTCACGAGCCCGTCGTCGGTCACGTTCGAGTTGCCGTCCTCGATGAACGTCAGGTCCTTGAGGTACATGCCAAGGTACGGGATGCACGGCAGGCCGACCTGCGCAATCTCGCGCCGCAAAAAGATGTAGTTCGAGTGGAAGAGCAGATGCAGCGTCTGCTTGAGCACGAACATGTCCCATCCGACGGCGTGCCACGTGCGTCGCAGTCGCGAGACGGGCGTCGCCTGCAGGCCGGCCAGAATCTCCATGACGCCCTGAAAGTTGTTGAGCTTGTACAGGTGCAGCGCCACGATGATGAAGCGCCGCAGTATCGACGCGCGCACGTTGAGCTCGGCCTCCGACACGATCGAGTGCACGACCCACAGGCCGACGCGGTTAAAGTGCTGCGTGTTCTGGCTAATGTGCGGCGCCAAGAGGTCCTTGGTGGCCTTGCTCCAGCGCAGCTCGATGAACTCGTTCCACCGGAGCGATTGGAACATCTTGTACTCGGCGTACGTCAGCAGGCGCGCCAGATCCGACGGCGACAGGTGGTGCATCATCGAGCCCGTGTCGAAGGCGGCCACCGGCTCGATCGCTCCCAGATTGTTGCTCGACGGCGGGCGGCGTATGACTGGCGGCGAGGTCGTGCTGTTGGCTCGATGTGGAGGAGGTGGACTCGTGGTATGTCGTTGTATCGTGGGTGTCGCTGCCGACGTCGTCGTCGTCGCCGTCGTGGTGGTGGTGGTCGAGTCAGTGGCAGCGTCATTGGCCAGCACGCTGGCGGCAGCTGAAGCCAGTGGCGCTGCTTGCGGCCTCGGAGCACTGGGTGGCGGTGGCGGCGGCAGCGCCTGTCCCAGGTCGCGTTGCTTGCTATCGAGCAGTGCAATCAGCTCACGACCCTTGGCCTCGAAGCCCGTGTAGACCACGGTGTTCTCGAGGAACGACAGCAGCAGACGGCGATTGCGCTGGTCGACAAAGTCCACCAGGTAGTAGTCGCTGATCCACAGCTGCATCATACCGAGCACACGCTGGCGCGTCGAGAGCTGCGAGTTCGACCATCCGAGCAGCGACTCGCTGTCGAGCGTGCTGTCTTGCAACTCGTACTCGAGCGGAGCTGGTGGCGCGATGCAGTAGCGCATGACGAGCTTCTGCAGCACCAGAGGAAGCGATACAAAGTATCGATAGGTCATGAGGAAGATGCGCTGGAGCTGCACGTGGTACTCGCAGAGCTCCGAGGTCATGAGCTCGATCAGCTCGTCGACCGACGCCGACCGCAGTCCGGGAAGCAATGGTATCGTGCCGCTACGAATGTTGTTGCCCGACAAGAGGTTGTACGAGTCCTCGCTTCCTCCTGGAGCGAGCTCCTCGGTCGAATCGTGCAGCGCCAGCAGCGACGAGAACATGGCTTCCGAGTACGATGACTGGCTGCTGGTCGCGCTACCGTTACCAGTACTGGTGGTAGCATCCTTGGCAGCAGTCGTAGTAGTGGTGGTGGTGGAGGTGCCTCCATCCTTGAGATCCTTGCTCACCTTGTCGATGCCAAGGCGTACGCGCTCGAGGTTCTTGATACAGTGATCGATCGATGAATGCAATGCCGATCGAGTGGCTTGCGTCGCCGCTCGCGCCTCGGCCTCGGCCTGCAGGAGATCGATCAATTGTCGCTGGCACGTGTTGACGGCATCGGCCTCGCGCAAGTGCACGGCGTCTTCGAGTCGGCTTTGGTCATCGTGTACGGCCCAGTAGGACGTGAGCGTTCGTCGAAGCACGCCGAGCATCTGACTCACCATCGTGCTTTGCATCAGGGTGCCGGCCACATCGACCGTCCCCGGTGCTGGCAGCGGCATTTGAGACGCTGGCGACGTGGCGGCCGATGCGTCAGTGCTCTCGGCGCTTTCGGGAACTGTGGCCGGCGGCTCGGATTCTTGCTCGCTCAGCGACGACGGCGGCGCCACGGCGGTAGATTCAGAGTTTCCGTTCGCTGCTCCTTCTGGAGCGGCTGGCGCTGCGATCGACAGCGTGTCCTCGGGAAAGAGCGAAAAGGCTTGATCGCGTGGGCGAATGCGCAACAGCTGCTGATAGGTGCAATGGAGCTGCCGCACCATCGACTGGTGAATGCGGTCACTGCAAATGTCGAGCCGCGACAGCAGCATCTGCATCTTGGAGTACAGCTCCTCCTCGGCTTCGGCATCGTTGATCACTTGCTTCTTCTGTTGCTCCATGGCCTCGACTAACAGCTCGTAGAGCTCTTGCTTCTCGCGTATCGTATCGCGCTGCTTGGCCAAGAGCTCGCGTAGAGTCTTTTGCGTCTCCTTGGCGCGTTCCTTCGAGACCTACGTGTACCGCATCAGGTCAGCATCAACAACGATGAAGACGAGGAGCAGCACAAGGACATACCTTGAGTGCATTCGCGATTCCAAGTGACGAAATCATCACATTCTCGAGCTGCAATTCCATGTCGACAATGACATCGGCTGTAGTTTCATGGAGTGAGTGAGTGATTGATTGAGGGAGAGAGACCGATTTAGGTTCGCCATATGTACCTCGGAAGGTATTGCAACGCGATCGTGTGTTGGAATCTGAGGAGCCCGATTGCCGACGCGCCTTCATGGCAGCAAGCATGGCTTCGGCCTCGACAAGTGCCTGCACCGCTTCAGCATGTTGCGACGTGCCCTTGCGATAGCGATTGACGACCTCGCGCGCAAGCTCGACCACCTTCTCGTGTTGCGCAAACGACGGATCGATCGAGGGCCGACGCGTCGGCGTACGTGTCGACTGCGACCGTGCAACCATGGGAGTGATGATCTTCTCGCGGCTGAGCTCGCGAGTCACTCCCTTACTCTGGGCAGTGACGGTGCTGTTGGCCGGCGTGGTGTTGGAATCGCCGGCGGCCAGCTCGGACTGAGAGCCGCCAGAGCTCGTACGGTCGCGCGAGTGCTCGCTCTTGGCCTCCTCCTTGCTATCCTTTCGTTTGCGCTTGCGCTTGGCCTTCTTGGTGTCGCTCGACGACGAGGATGGCTCGTCGTCACCCGAGTCGTCGTCGTCGGGGCGCGACGGTGTGTTGGAATCGCCGCTGCCACTCGCACGACGCAGCGAGCTTCGCGAGCTTCGCCGCTTCTTGAGCGACGACGACGACTCATCGCTCGAGGCGTCGGGCGTCGAGCCGTCGCTCGACCTGGCGTCCTCCTCCTCCGAGCCCTGGATACGCACGAGCGCCTTGGTGTTGGAGGCGGCGACGCGCTTGGAGCTCGACGAGTCGGAGGCCGGCTTGTCGGGCAGCACGAACGTGGTCTTGGACGGCGTGCTACGAAGCGGCGGCGGCGTGAACGAGCCCGCCGACGGAGCGGCCGATGCAGCCTTGGACAGCGAGATCGTCGACGAGGTGGACGCGTGCTCTACGGCAGTGGCAGCCGACGCAGAGGCCGAGGCCGAGGTCGCGAGAGGCGCGCTGGTGGCGCTCGAAGTGACGACCACCAGCTGGTTCTTGTCGGGTATCTTGCCGAGCGACTTGGCGCGCGAGATGCGAATCTGTGGCGAGCCCGAGGAGCCGGAGCCGGAGCTTGCGCGAGAGCGCAGACTCGCGGACGAGGTCGACTTCTTGCATCCGGCGTCGGGGATCGCCGAGCGACAGTCGGCGTGGACGCGGCTGTACTTGCACGAGCCCTTGCACGACTTGGCAACCTCGCCGGCCGCGATACCGCGCAGGCAGAACTTGCATTTGCGCGTCTTGTTGTACACGACGTCCTCCCAAATGTGCCCGCTGAGCCGCGGCGACGCAGCCGTGCCGCTCGACGCGGCGCTCGACGACGCAATCGAGCCACGCGGGCTGGTGTTCGCCGGCTGCGACGGAGGAGGCGGAGAGCCACGCACTGGCGAACCACTCACGGCGTCATCGAGCGGCTCGTCCGCCATCTTGAGCAACGCCAATAGACGAGGAGAGAGAGAGAGAGAGAACTCGAGTGAGTGAGAGAACGTGCGCGAGCTTGGTAGTTGGCGATAGATGGCGGTAGATAGCAGCGCGCCAGCAACAACAGCAACAACGAAGGAGCACGCAGCGCCTGAAAGCAAAACCTCACCCAGCCAATCGCTCTCTCGCTCGCTCTCTTTGAGCCTCTTCAGTTGCCTGGCGCCACTCCATTCCATTCCATTCCATTCCATTCCACGCCACGCGCTCAGCAGCTATGGACACCAACCACCGCGAGCGAGATGTCGTGGATCTCTCCTCTCGATGAGGGGTTTTTGTGTGGATTCGCGTTGGGTCACGCCGCAGATATTTGTGATGGCTGACGCGCGAGAAAATATCTGCCTGCCAAGCGCGCCACGTGTCGCTGGCGCCTGAGCCAGAGCGTGTAGTCTTCTCCCTCCCTCGCCGTTGCTCTCGGTGCTCTCGTTCCTATGGCCACACTGGCACGACCGCCGGCGGCGAGCGGTCCAATGCCAGGATCTCGGCTGCCAGCCAGCGTCTCTCGAGCTGTGCGTAATGCCGCCACCGCCACCGCCACCGCCACTGGCCGCTCGGTGATGCTGCTGCAAGACGACTCGGTGTTCGTTGCGGCCGTCGCTGAGAACCAGCTGCGCGAGGTCGGCATCGCGCTGCTGAACACCACGTCGCCGACGCTGACGCTCGCGAGCTTCTCGGACTCGCATCGCTACGACCACACGCTCAACAAGCTGCGCCTCTATCAGCCGAGCAAGCTGGTCGTGAGTCGACAACTCGGCAGCACCAACCTCAACGACGTGCTACGCGCCGCCTTCCCCGACACCGAGCTGGTGGTCGTGTCGCGCAAGTACTTCAACGAGACCAACGGCAGCCTGTGCGTCAAGCAGCTGGCGCTCAAGGCCACGAGCGTGCCGTCGGACTCGACCATGTACCTCGCGCTCGGCGCCGCTGCCGCCGTGCTCAAGTACGTCGACTTTGCCATGAACCTCGCGTTCGCCGCTGGTTCGTTACGCGTACGTGTGCACGCACGAACACGCTCTCAGCAATCGGCTGTGGCGTCTTACCCGTCGCTCGCTTGCTTGCATCGCTCGCAGATCGAACTCTGCGGCTGCTCGGGTGCCATTACACTCGACTACGCCTCGATCGTGAACCTTGAGCTGATCACCAACGCTCGCACGCACGACACTAAGCACTCGTTGTACGGTGTCATCAACCACACCAAGACCTCGATCGGAGCTCGCTTGCTGCGCATCAACCTCTGTCAACCACCGAACGATCAAGCTACAATCGAGTACGCGAGCCTCTTCCTCACTCTCTCACTCTCTCTCACCTACTCGCACTCACTCACTCACGCATGATAGGACGCGATTGAACTGCGTCGAGGAGTTGGTCGAGAAGGAGCGCATGTTCTTCAGCATCACAGCCGTGCTCCCTCGCGTCGGCAAGCTTGATTCGCTGCTCGCGAGCCTGGTGCAGCTTCGTAGAGACGCGCCGACGGTCGTGTCTGCCCGCAAGGACATTAGTGGCATCGTACGTCCCCCGCCACGCGATGGAGTCAAGACTTGACTCGTGTGCCACGATGGACTCACATGCGCATCATTGGTCGGTGACGCGGCACTAGATTCAGCTCAAGCAGACGCTCGCCATCGTGCCGTTGTTGCACGAGGCTCTCGATGGATGCGCCAACGCATTGTTCGTGGCTTTGCGCGACAATCTCGCCTCGCCGAGTATCCAAGAGATGCAGCGCGAGATCGACCGTGTCATCGAGGACGACACCAACGTCAGCAAGTCGGCGCAGCACATGCGAATGCAACAGTGCTTCGCCGTCAAGGCCGGCATCAACGGCTTGCTGGACGTTGCGCGCCGCGCCTACAGCGAGACGATCGAGGACATTCACCAGCTCTACGAGCAAGACAAGCGCGACATGGCGCAGCCGAAGCTCAAGCTCGCCTACGGCGCCAAGCGTGGCTACCACTACTCGCTCGTGTCGGTCGGCACGTCGCTGCCGCGCGCCGCCATCAAGGTTGCTCGCCAGGGCAAGACGTGGACCTTCTCGACTGAGTCGTTGTGGGCGCTCAACACGCGCCAGGCCGAGTCGTTGAACGAGATCCTCCTGCTCGCTGCTCGGTACGTCGACCAACCATCGAGCTGTGCGGTGGTGAATGGCAGTGGCACTGACTCTCGCGAGAGCCAGCGTACTCGAGGAGCTTCGTAAAAGCTTGCGCCAGCACCTGGCGACCATGTACAAGATCAACGACGCGATTGCCATGCTCGACATGCTCACATCGTTCGCTGCCTACGTGTCGTTGAACGATCCTTGTGTCGTACGATGTCTCTCTCTCTCTCTCTCTCTCTCTCTCTCTCTCTCTATCTCCGATAATGGATGGATGGCTGAGTGATTGAATGGTTCGTATGCGTGTGTAGCGACCGAGTTTCACGCACGATGGCCCGCTGGTAATCAAGGAAGGCCGACATCCTGTGATGGCTCGCCGCGATGATCGACCTTTCATGCCGGTACGTGCGACCCAGCGCGGCATCATCGATCCCCACTAACGATCGAGCTCGACTGTCTACCACCAGAACGACAGCTTCATCTCGGATGCGTGCAACTTTCAGATCATCACCGGCCCGAACATGAGCGGCAAGTCGACGTACCTGCGCCAAGTGGCGCTGCTAGTGTTGCTCGCACACCTCGGCTGCTATGTTCCGGCACGCTTCTGCTCCGTGCGGCTGACCGATCGCATCTTTACGCGCATCGGCACCGGCGACAGCATCGAAAACAACGCCAGCTCGTTCATGGTCGAGATGACCGAGATGGCCTACATTCTCCAGGTATCTCGAGGATCGAGGCGCTCCTTCCTCGTCGGCGTTTCCCTGCGTGCTCCTCGTGCCTCTCTCACACGTTGCTGGTGATAGAATGTCACCGACAGCAGCTTGGTGATCATCGATGAGCTCGGTCGTGCCACATCGACCTCCGATGGCCGTGCCATTGGTACGAGAGTCAGAGCGAACCCGCCTTGCGCTGCAACTCGCTCACTCAAGCGGCTCCACTCGTTCTCGTATCGTAGCATGGAGCATCGCCGAGCAACTTGTGGCTCGACGCACGCACACGCTGTTCGCCACCCACATGCCCGAGCTCGTACACCTCGAGCAAATGTACGCCAACGTCACCAATCACCACTTGATGGTCGACGCTCGCGACGACAAGCTCGTGTACCACTACCAAATCGGCGCCGGAAGCTCGGGCATCACGTCGTACGGCATTCAGCTCGCAGCTCTCGCCGGCTTCCCGGTGTCGGTGCTCGCCACTGCCGAGGAGCTCCGCCAGGTGCTCGAGCGCCACAAGGCCTCTGCCGACTCAGCCACCAGCGAGCACGCACGGCTGGTGCGCGCCGCGTACGAGCTGGTCGAGCGACTCAAGGCGCTTGCACGCTCGCCCATGAGCGACACCGCCATTCACTCGTACCTGCAGCAGTTGCAACAGTCGTACCGTTCGTAACGGACACACACACGCAATGGAGTTTCGCATACCCAATCAATGACGCACAAGAAATACTCTCCAAGAAAGATCTCTATTGTTATTGACACGAATGCGCGAGGAGAGGGCTCGCTATGTCTTGCGCAGCGTGTACACGCCGTCGATGCACTCAATCTTGTCGTTGTTGATCAGATGCTCGAGGAAGGCCTGCAGGCTCGGTACCGAGACCATGTGATCCTCGCCGAGGAACATGTTGAGCGTCATGTGCATACGCGGCAGCGTGGCGCTCTTAAAGTTGATCAGCATGTTGGTGACGTAGTTCTCCCAGATCTGCCACGTCTCGGCCTGTCGGCTGCTGGCACTCATGACCGCGGTCGTCTCTTCGTCGTCATCAAAGTCGTGCTCGTCGGCCGGCGCTGTCGGTGCCTCGGTGCCGTCGCCGGCGGCCGCATCGCCAGACGCCTCGGTCTGCACCTTGTGCACCTGATACACGTCGTTGCCACACGCGTCCAGGATACCCTGCTGCACCCAGTACACGACGCGGCGGCGGACCAGCGGCAGCGAGTCGGTACAACCGAGCTCGGTTGCCAAGTCCTCGAGTGCCCAGCTCTCTACGCAAGCGCGACGAAGAATGAATGAAAATGCACGAACCAACGAACCAACGAACCAACGAACCAACGAACCTTTGGCTTGAAAGTGGTGGATGATGGCTGCATGCATTGGCGAGACTGAGAACGACCGAACGCTGCCGTCGTCCAGTTCGAGATCGAGATCGACGCTTCCGAGATGAGGCAGTAGTTTGAGCTTGCGTGCTTGTTTGATGGTCGAAAAGTGCTTGTGGAATCGCTCGAACATTCTGATGTGTAGTGGCATCACCATGTCAGCAACGAACAATCTCTCTCTCTCTCTCTCTCTCTCTCTCTCTCGTTGCGACTTGTGCGAACGTACGCCAACATCGGTTCGGGCAGCGTGAGCTTCTCTTCACGAAACGACGGCCAGAACATGTACGACATGACGATGGCTTCGATCACGCGCTCGTTCTCGTCGAGTCGTGGCGTGATGAGCGCCGTGAGGCGCTTCGAGTCGGCCATGTCCTTGAGCATGATCTCGCAGTTTTGCAGCGTCTGCTCGCCGAATCGGAGCTTCAGTAACTCGATCAACCGAATCTCGGCGGTCGTCTCGTAGTCACGCAGAGACAGCAAGCGATCGGCGAGCATGTTGCGGTACTCGCTGACGAAGCTCTCGCGGTTGCCATAGAGGTTGATCAACATGCTAAAGACGTCATGTTGCTGTTGCTGTTGTTGTTGTTGTTGTGGCTGTTGCGAGTGCGACTCGATCACCTCGGTCGAGAACGGCTGCCATTTGGCAGGATCAGTCTCAGCAGCCTTCTCGGATACGTTGCTCGCGTCCAGTTCGAACAGCTGCTCGTTGCCGCTGTTTTGTTCTGTCAGCATCTCGACCAACGTGCGCAGGTTGTCGTCGCGATTCCTGCAGCCAATGTGCGTCAGATGAGATCAGTGCGATGCATACGACGACGCTCGCCAGCAATCGCGCACTAATCGCGTACATCAAGTATTGGCCGGTGGGAACAGCAATGCGGTCGATGCTGACAAAGGTCGGATCGATGAAGCGAAGCACCTTGATCGTGGCCACGTATTGTGTGATGATATCGACAGTCGTTGCACCGGCGTGCAGCAAGCGTTGCTTGAGACTGCAGTCGATCAGTGTCAATGTCAGTAGCACGAGATAGAGTGCGCAAGGGAGTAGGCATACGCAGCTGTCAGAGACGAGACAAGCTTCGACAACAAGCTCGTCTGCTGCAGGCATCGGCGAAGATCCTCGAGCGCCGGCTTCGAGTCGGGATAGTCGACAATGATGTCGAACAGCTCATCGATGCGCATCGTGGCAAAGCGCTCGTACACAAAGAAGCGCAATCGAATGATCCACTGCGAGTACAGCAACACCGACGGCGATTGCGACCTCCCCTCGGCCGCTGACCAGTCGGTCGAGGACTGCAGCAGCTTGAGGTCGCTGGCCATCGCCGCGTGCTCGCACTCGGACGCTGGCACGAGAAACGACCGAGCCCACGGCAGAACGACACGCTCCAGCCACCGAAAGACGCGAGACTCGAGCAGCGGACGCTCGAAGCGGCCGGCGCACTTGGCCTTGATGCGAGCCGACACGCCGTCGAACACCGATTGCATGATGGCGCTGCCGAGCAGCACCGACGCGCCAAGCGTACGTAGTCGCTCGCACGTGTCCACCACTCGTTGCGTCGATGTACCACCATCGTCATCATCGGTATCCTCCATGTCCTGAGCGTCACCATCGTTGTCGTTGTCCTCGTGCTTGTCCTCGTGCTCGTCCTCCTCGTCCTCGTCGTCCTCGTCGTCCTCTGCCTCTGCCTCTTGATCGTCGTCGCGCTCAGCATCGGCGCGGCGAGTACACTCGACATCGAACTGGTATGCAAAGTACAGCGTGAGCAACCGATCGAACGAGCAGCCATCGATCGAGCCCATGCTCAGCTCCGATCGAATGAGCTCTTGCACAGAGTTGATCGGAGCAGCCACGCCTCCGACCACGTCGCCGAATGCCGCCGCCAGCCGCAGCGTCGGAGCAAGCGCCTCGGCGACGAGCTGCACGGCGCGCTCGATCGCGCCACTGGCACCCCGGAACGCTCGCCGGCGAGCTCGATCACTGCCACCATCGGCGCGCACGATCGCACGTCGGTGCGAGTGCAGCTCGCTCCAAAAGCGCGGTACCACGGCCTCGACGGCTTCCTTCGCTCGCAGATGGAAGAGCTCGTGCGCGAGATGCACCAACGACGTATCGAACGATCGCAGCAAGCTGCTCACTGACACAGCGCTGTCAGCCTCGTGAGAGCGGCTAGTGACAGCAGCATCGAGCTCGCTGACGAATGCCGCCCACGAGTCATCCATCGAGGTTGCTGCAGAAGCTCTGCCGAGAGATATCCAGATATCCAGATATGCTGCTGTGTTGGTGGGCGAGCGAACAAGCGAAACAAGCGAAACAAGCGAAACAAGCGAAACAAGCGAAACAAGCGAAACAAGCGAAACAAGCGAAACAAGCGAAACAAGCGAAACAAGCGAAACAAGCGAAACAAGCGAAACAAGCGAAACAAGCGAAACAAGCGAAACAAGCGAAACAAGCGAAATATTCGCGTGTCGTCGGGTTTTCGCGTGTTCTTTGCTTCGCTGCCTCTCCTCGCTCGCCGCTTCCTCGTCGCCCTCGTCCGCAGTGCTTCGATCGACCGACCGACCGACCTTCCTCCTCTGACACCTCGCGCTCCCTTCGCTACGCTCTCCTCTCTCGGCGCTCGCTTGGGTCTGTCAACTTCTCCATCATGTGGCGCTTCGTTCCTCGTGGTCTCCGGACCTCGGTCGTGTGCACTTCGGCGACCACGTCGCAGCGGCTCTTCCATGCGTCGCGCGTCGTGCAGGACGGCGGCAAGCCGTTCGACAAGATCCTCATCGCCAACCGCGGTGAGATCGCCTGCCGTATCATGCGCACCTGCAAGCGCCTCGGTATCAAGACCGTCGCCGTGTATTCGGACCCCGATGCCGACTCGAAGCACGTCAAGTTCGCCGACGAGGCCATCCACATCGTACGCGCTCGCTCTCGCGCTCCCTATCTCGCGTCGACTCGCGTAACCGGCCGCCTCTCGTGCTCGATGACGACTGCCGTCGACTGATCTCGCCGCCACACGTTCGCCACAGGGTCCTGCTGCCAGCCGCGAGAGTTACCTCAAGATCGAGAACATCCTCAAGGCCGTCCGCGTCACGGGAGGTACGCACTACGCGAGTTCTCCGCGCTCACGCCAACGCACAACCGCGCGCCCGTACTGCGCCCTGCCACGCCTTCTCCATCCTCACCACCTTGACTGCCTCGTTCCCCGACCACTGCAGCGCAAGCCGTACACCCGGGCTACGGCTTCTTGTCCGAGAACGCGCACTTTGTGCAGGCGCTCGATGAGGCTGGCGTGACGTTTATCGGCCCGTCGACTGCCTCGATGGCCGGTACGCACCATGATGTCCCTTGTGCTCTCTCTCTCTCTCTCCGTGGCGTCGCTGGCTGACTGACTTGTCGGTGCCGCGCAGCTATGGGCGACAAGATCGAGTCCAAGCGACTTGCCAAGGCCGCCGGTGTTCACATCATTCCTGGCTACATCGGCGAGGTGCACGACGATGCCGAGGTGCTTCGCATCGGTACGCCATCTCATTGCGACGACGTGCGTGAAACCACGAGCACGTTGTGATTCACACGAGTGCCATCTGCAGCCAACGAGATCGGCTACCCCGTGATGATCAAGGCGTCGGCCGGCGGTGGTGGCAAGGGCATGCGTATCGCCTGGAACGACAAGGAGGCGCTCGAGAACTTTCGCATCTCGAAGCAGGAGGCTCAGGCTTCGTTCGGCGACGATCGGTACGACTGGCGAGCCTGCACTGCTGCTGTACTTTGCAGGCACTCACTCACCCTCACTCTCTCTCTCTCTCTCTCTCGTGTGTCTCTCCGCGAAACCAGTATGTTGATCGAAAAGTTTGTCGACAAGCCGCGCCACATCGAGATTCAGGTGCTGGCCGACAAGTACGGCAACACGGTGTATCTCAATGAGCGCGAGTGCTCGATCCAGCGACGCAACCAGAAGGTAGTCGAGGAGGCGCCGTCGCCGTTCCTCGATCCGGCGCTCCGTAAGGCCATGGGCGAGCAGGCGGTTGCGCTCGCCAAGGCCGTCAAGTACCACACAGCCGGCACGGTCGAGATGCTCGTCGACTCGAACGCCAGGAGCTTCTACTTCCTCGAGATGAACACGCGCCTGCAGGTCGAGCACCCGATCACCGAGTACATCACCAACGTCGACATTGTCGAGCAGATGATCCGCGTCGCTGCGGGCGAGAAGCTCAAGTACTCGCAGGCCGACATTCCGATCGATGGCTGGGCCGTCGAGGCGCGAGTCTACGCCGAGGACCCGTACCGCAACTTCCTGCCGTCGGTACGGCCAACGCGCGCCCCGACACACACGCACACGCACACAACGCCACTCACGTTGCAGTACCGTCGTAGATTGGCCGATTGAACCTCTACAAGGAGCCTCTGATCCCCGGCGACTCCACCATCCGATGCGATAGCGGTGTCGAGCAGGGAAGCCAGATTGGCATCACCTACGATCCGATCAGTACGTTAACACCAGTGGTACTCTGATTCCTGGTTGAGCGGTGGTCCGCTGACGGACGAGACTCTCTCGCTCGTGCGCTCGTGCAGTCAGCAAGCTGGTCGTCAAGGGCAAGGACCGTCTCGATGCCATCCACAAGATGGGCAAGGCTCTTGATCGCGTATGTCGAGTGAACTCTCTCATTTGTTTGCTCGTCACTTGCTCTCACTTGCTCACTTGCTCGTGTCGCGGTATGGTAGTATGTGATTCGCGGCGTCGAGCACAACGTGGCATTCTTGCGCGATGTGATGAACAGCAAGCGCTTCCAATCGGGCAACTTTACCACTGCCTTCATTCCTGAGGAGTATCCCAAGGGCTTCCACGGCCACCAGTTGACGTACGCAGTGCAGCTCCTTGGTTGATTGATTGGTTGATTGGTTGGTTTATTGACTCACTCTCACCCATCGTGCAGCGACACTGAGCGCGACCAGCTGATCAGCATGGCGGCTCTCGTGCAGTTGACCACCGAGGAGCGCGCGCGTACCATCACCGACCAGTTGAGTGGTGAGCGACCAGCGGCGTCGTCGTTGGCCGAGTACGTCATCACGCTTCACGACAAGTCCCACCGAGTCGTAGTCGACAAGATCAACCAGGTTTCGATCGATGGTCGTGTACGTTTCTGAACACAAAATCCACCGCTCGCTCGCTCGCTCGCTTCTTCACTCACTCACTCGACATGCTTGCTACCAGCCGGTCAAGATCAACGTCGACTGGAACAAGACCTTCGAGGCCGAGGAGCCGATCTTCACCGGAACGGTCGACGGCGTCGAGGTCGTGATCCAGCGCATCGCGAGCACGTACAACACGCTGCGCCTGCAGCACATGGGCACCATCTACCCGGTCAAGGTCGAGGGCGTGCTCGAGAGCCAGCTGGCGGCGCACATGCCGGTGCCCAAGGAGCGCGACTTTGGTGACGCGCTCATCTCGCCCATGCCCGGCAAGATGATCTCGGTCTTGGTCAAGCCAGGCGACAAGGTCGCGCTGGGCCAGCAGCTCGTCGTGGTCGAAGCCATGAAGATGCAGAACATCCTGCGCGCCCAGAAGGACGCCATCGTCAAGACCGTGCACGTCGTGCCGGGCGTCGATGTGGCGGTCGACCAGGTGCTGATTGAGTTCGAGCAGCTCAAGACCGAGTAAGCAACCACCGGCGGCGGCACCGGAGTGGCTGCGCATTCCCTCTCTCTCGCTGACCTTCTTGTCTGCTTCCTTTCCGTAACACCAACGAATACATGCATACATACATACGAAACACGTCTACCTGAAGCCGAGAATGATTCGTTCAAAACTATACTGGCAATCATCTATTTTTTGCTCGCTGGAGGGTGATGGGAAGGGCTTATGGTATTTACGGTGGAGCCGGCAGAGCAGCGCAGAGAGCGAGGTGTTGTTGCTCCTCCTGCTGCTGCTGTTGCGGCGGCCAAATATTGGTTGTTCCGCATATGAATGGTAGTTGGTGGTTGGTAGTTGGTGCAAACAAAGGGAGCGTTGGCCTACTCGATATCGGGCGCGCCCTCGCCGAGAGGCTTGGCCTCCTCGGCCGTCAGGTCAAAACTGGAGCTGTCGTACACGAAACGACGCAGGTTCTCCAAGGTACGCGGGCCGGAGAACGTGAACTCCTTGTTCTTCATGTCGGCCGCAAAGTACTGCACGCACATACGCATACGCGCGTTGGGTAAGAAGAACACGCGAACCGAGAGCACGCGGACTGCCTGCACCATGATGCAGCACGTACCTTGATGGTGGGAAAGTTCGAGACCTGAACACCAGGCGAGGCCTCGTTGAGGTACAGGTTGATCTTGCCGAACACGATCGAGTCACTCCACTTGGAGAACTCTTGCGCCACCTGCTCATAGATTGGCAGCAGCTTGGCACACGGCTCGCAGCTCGACTCTGTGCACGCGCAAAGAACGATCAATACATACACACACACAGACAGGCAAGCGTGATCGAGAGCGAAGCGCGCACTCAACGCGAATCTCTACCTGGCAAGTAGAAGAAGACGATGGCGTCCTTCTCGTCATCGAACACCACACGGCGGAAGGTGTCGTGCACCAGAGTCAAGACGCCGTTAATGTACTCGGGAGTGGCGGGCGCCGGCTGGCGGATCGAGTGGCGCGGCAGACGACCGCGGATGTAGAGCTGCAGCCACTGCTGCAGGCTCGAGACCGAGGAGGTGTCACCCGAGTACATGTGCGAAGCAGCCTGGTTGTACGAATCGAGAGGATGCGCATACGGATACTCTCACCGGTGAGCGACGATGACGGCGGTTGGGGCGGCAGGTGTATCGCACGTACCGGAGCATGGATGTAGAAGGTGACCTTGGTAGTGTCGTAGATGCCAATACGCTGCATCGAGAGCGGGTCCTCCTTCTCACTGGACGGATGCGCTCGTGAGGGGTAAGCAGAGGGGACAGAGTGAGTGAGAGAGAGAGACGTACACGTCAATGTGACCAAAGACAAAGCTTCGTGGGTAGAGGTCCTGCAGTTGCCACAACAAACGGATGCTTTGGTGGCGCAGGTCTTCGTTCGAGTACGGAACGTGCGTAACGACGATCGGCAAGCCGAGCGACATGGCGCTCGAGAACGAATGCTGCATCAGGTCCAGCACCGGGATCGCAAAGTGCGTCTTGACCCAGTCGCGCAACTTGGAGCGCGAGACGCTCGGCTCCTCGTAGCGAAGGAAGGTCGAGCGCGCGTACAACGGAGGCGGAACCTTGGCCATGACGAAGTCACCGGGCTG
>Ga0209935_1001809_pt1 | contig 30414 bp, 26 predicted proteins | sample ThiBio_1000_plan_2_FD_183958 | JGI IMG/M metagenome (GOLD analysis project Ga0209935, IMG submission 183958) | Wastewater bioreactor microbial communities from Cape Town, South Africa - Thiocy_cont_1000_plan (SPAdes) | ecosystem: Engineered > Bioreactor > Thiocyanate-remediating >...
GCGATTGTTGTTGTTGTTTAATTGCAAGTGCTTTTTCATAATATGAAAGTGCTCTAGTATATTCACCCATTTCATCATACACCAAAGCGATATTATTGAAAGATATAGCTAAATCAGGATCATTAGGAAAATATTTTTCATATATTTCAATAGATTTTCTATAAAATCCAATAGCTGCTTCATATTCTACTTGCTCATATTTACACCAACCAAGTCGATTATATAACCGTCCCTTCTTACTTTCTTCATTTTCTTGTTCTAACATAATTCTATAAACTTTTTCTCCTTCTTTTGATTTATTGAATTTAAGTAATACTGTACCCAATCGATTCCATCCATGTAAATTCGGAAAGGTATTAATATGAATGCGTTCTCTCAACGTCGTCAAGCAATCATCATTTTTATCGATCAATTCTAATTTTAATTGAAATAGACGTGCATTTCTATCCACTTGCTTAATATTTCTAATTCGAAACAATGTATTCATTGTAAAAATAATTTCATCTTGTTTGTCTTCGTTGACACTCACTCCAGTAACCGAAGCAAACGATGTTGTGGACTGATTTGGCTTGATTTTAATAACGAATAAAACCCCTACCTTATCAGAATTGAGTAGTGCTCGTTCAACATATTTCATTGGAATGGTTTTTGATGTACTTGTCAATAAAAAATTGTTGATAGAAATCAAGCCTCCTTTTGTTTTCAACACTTTTTTAAATTCATTCATGAACATTCCTTGTCCACGATAAACTGTAAATGATTGATTGAACTTTCCATCAGCAAATTGCTCTTGATACATATCGTCAATTTGTTGATGAAGATCTCGAATAAAAAAACCGATTTTCATGATAACACTAATATCCAATAAATATAATGTTTTATTAACCAGAGAATACAGGAAGAATTCCGATGTGTACCACCAAATCGGTGTCTTTTTTGTATACTCTTGTTCGAAGATGGCAATGTTCTGAAGTTCATTTTTATTGTCTTTTTCTAGTATTTCTCGACAGTATTTTATTAAGCCAAGAAAATGTTCCGATTCGAATTCGATATCAAAAAGAATATCTTTTAGAATCCACGTGCAGATGAACATCGGATCTAGTTGATTCAAGTTCTTCGAAATATCATCAGATTCAACTAAACTAAAGCCAATGCCATTATGTTCACAATCTTTGACAAATTGCTGAAGAGTATAGCAGATCGATTTAATATCTGTATGTACACCCTTAATCTTCGGCCAATCTTGCACCCATTGTTCGTTGCTCTGTGTATTGCCACAAAAAATAAAAATGATTGCTATATAGGACATATGGTGTACATGAGGTATAATTTGTTTACCAAGTGAACCTGAAACAATCATGCATATCTTGTCATACTGATTTTTTTGTAAAAATTGAACACAATCATCGATATTGGTGAAAGTATGAATAGTATTGATCACTCGTTTTAGATGAATAAGAGTATGTTGACAATCTGTATTTGCTTGATCAATATTACTGTCCAACCATATGAGCAAGATATTTTGCGCCATTTTTGGATCAAATCGTTGAGCACTTTCAGAATCATTCATTTGAACAACTGTGTGTTTGTGAAGTACTGATCCCATGCCAATGAATCTTAAAGATTAATTCTTATACATAGTCGGAAATGAAAATAACGAATAGTAAAGAATTTTAAAAATCAGCGCTATCTATCACGTTGCTTTTTCTCAAACATTTTCATTCTTGAATAAAGTATAATAAATCGTTTCATATGCAAATTTTGGTTATTAAAAAAAATATATGACCTACTATATGACTTTAATTATCTCGGGTATTTCGCAAACGAAATATATGAGTCACATTTGAAATACAGCAAAAGTTTTCTTTTCAATGACAGAAAACAAGTTTTGTTTTACGTTTGATTCAAACAAACACTGGTAAAATGTCTGTTTTATTTGTTGTACTCTTTGTTTTGCTTTTCCTATTATTGTTTATCATCTATAAGATATTAAAACGTCCATTGATACCTTCAAATATCCAATGCGATTGGCAAGATGCTCAATAACTATCAAATTTGTTATTGCACAAAGGATGATACAAATGTCGTATGATATATCTTATCAAATATAGTAACAAATAGATGTTGTACGTATATCTATCGTAAGTGGTATCTTATATGAAATCAAAACTAAAGCGAAAAATCGGTTTGCGACTAGTCTGATATAATTTGTTGAAGTGGATGAATAGAATGTATTAATTGTCTCTCTATTTGTTGACATTGTTGAAAGTCCTCAAATTTCATAAATTTATTAATAATTGATTCTAATTTTTGCTCAATGTCTTGAGTATCTTGAAGATTGACAGTCAAATAAATTAATGAAAATCTTTCTAAATGGCCGTTGCCATTCATTACCTTGTCAAATGTTACTTACAAATTATATCTACTTTTGAAATAGTAAAAAAGAGCATAGTTTATGTTTCGTTTATTTAAAAAGTCAATATTCAAACAATGATAAGAACAAAAAACACTAAACATGTGCGATTCTATTGTCAACAGATTCAGATTCATCGAAAAGATTCCTCTTTATTGTCCTTCGTTGGAAATTCTTCACCGGCACGCCACTGTATTTTTTGGAGGCAAAGAGAAGCCGTGTAAGAAAGAAAGATAAATAGTTTTATGATCACGTAGCTGTTTTTATTTTGTAATAGCATTCTTTTTTTTGTTGTTGGGCAAAATGAATAACAGTAACAATCGACTTGCGCTAATACTGGCTGTATTGGCTTGTATTTGGATCTTAGTGGGTTCATTTGCAGTTGCAATAGCAGCGATACTTGTTCTCATTGGTGAATTCTTTGAATCGAAGAAAACAACTGAAGTTTGCACCGATTCTCTACATCGAACAACAAATTCAGATCTTTCAGAAGGCTAGTGAAATTTAATAAATTAATGTCTTATCTAATCGTTAATTTAGATTCCAAAACTCAATTCAGTAAAGAACCATCTGAATTTGAATCGAGAGAAGTCTTAAATGACATTGACACACATATTGCTAACGGTCAGTTATAATTCCAAATATATTAACTCTTTTTCAGTATTCATTTGATATCTTGCTAGATGATACAGCAGCAATCTTAATCAGTAGCAATGATACTTCTAATACACCGATTCCTGTCGATGAATCACCTGTTAAAAAATATGGATTTATCACTGAGAGTCAAATGTCAATCGCTATATCATATTCGGGCAGAGAACGTAAACGAGTTTTTAAAATCACACAATTTCTTAAAAAACAAATGAAACCAAATCATGGTGATTATTCCGTTTTTTTCGATCAAGATTTTCAACATGAAATCTGTCGATTAAATGGTCAACATCATTTACATAAAATCTATCAAAATGCAAAAATGGTTGTCGTATTTTTATCTCCAACCTATACCGATTCGAGATATTGTACTGGGGAATGGCGAACCATTATTGATCGTTTTGTCACAACACCAGACAATTCTGAAGAAAAACAACTTCTTCTCATTAAACTCGGTGATTACGATCACAACAAACTAGACCTTAAAGCTACTGATTTTTCTCTTAATGGAATGCGAAAGAGTAACGAACAAATCGCAGAAACTATCTTCAAAAGATGGGAAGCCATTCAAAAAAACGATAATATTTCATAAAACCTTTTTTTTCTTTCGCTGTCCTATAATGCATTTTAAAGCGCCCTCTTCTATTTTATTTTCATTCATTCTCATTCAAAAAGAAACCTATATACGTGTATGCGTGATGACTATTCTCATAACAGGTGCAAATCGAGGAATTGGATTTTTATTAGTGAAAAAACTTGTTGAATCATCATCGATTCCTAATCAAATTATTTTACTTGGCTGTCGAGATTTAAAACGAGGAGAAGAAGCTTTACAAAAATTAAATTCTCCATCGAATGTTCATCTTCTTCAATTAGACATTTCGTCATCGACAAGTATTCTTCATGCTGTCGAAGAAATCAAAGAAAAATACAACGGACAAATTGATATTTTGATCAATAATGCAGCAATTTTCACTACAGAACTTGATTTTAGTAGAGCTCGTGAATTGTTCGACACAAATTATTATGGAATAAGATTATTAAATGAAAATTTAGTTGATTTAATGAGCAAGAATGGTCGAATAATAAATGTTGCCAGTCGAGTCGGTTTAAATGTTTTACGTGACTGTTCAGTTGAACTTCAACAAAAATATCTTTCATCTGAATTAACTAAAAATCAACTCGATCAATTAGTTCAAGATTTTCTTAATTCTTCATTTGAAAATCTTGGTTACAGTCCAAAATCTGAATGTTTAATTTACGGTGTTAGTAAACTTGCATTAATTTGTTTAACACAAATTGAAGCTCGTCAATGGCCACATCTCACCATTGTCAGTGTAACTCCTGGTTTTTGTGCAACAGATATGACACAATACGATTCAAATGCTCGTTCGCCTGAGCTAGGCGCTGATTCGATTCTCTATGTTGTCAATACCCCCAAGGATCAACTTGTCAATGGGGCTTTCTATCGTGACGGCATCCAGTTACCTCTTATCGACGCAGTTTCTTTTTCATGACTCACTGTTTTTGTTCTTTGTCCTTGATTTTAAGAATAAATATAACAAGCGTATTTACTTGTATTTACATCGAAATGTCAAAACGTGTTTTCGTTTGTCTATTGGGTAATGATGGTTGTGGAAAAACAACAATTTCGCAATTGATCAATTATCGAAACGAGAATAAGAATTTGATTGCTATTGAACGAAGCAATAATCTTGGAAATCAATATGGTATCGATCCTCGAATTGTGGATAAATTAACATTGGAATATATATTCGATTATGAAAATTTCAATCAAGTTTACTTAGAAGACCGAACTCCAGATGGCGAAGAAATTTTTTGGATTATATTAGATTGTGATATTGAAACTATTCTAAAACGAATTGAAACTCGATCGAAAACCGATATTTGGGAAACGAGAAAAGCTCTACATTATTATCAACAACGTTTTCGACATTTAAGTGCTCATTTTGGTATTCCATTTTTGGATACAACGAATAAAACCATTGAACAAGTCTATCAAGAAATTCTCGATATTATCTATAAATATTCGAATTATTATCGAATCTTACGACAAATTGGCACTCAAACATTGAATTATGATCGAATTCAACAATTCGACATTGAAAATAAACTCTATTCGATGATTGAAACATTTGATTTCAATCAAATAACAGATCTACCTGAATATTCGCAACAATTCATCGAACGAATCGATAAAAAACGATTATTCGTTCGTTGGTATGTAAATCAACATGCCATTGAAATCGATCGAAATCGAAATTGTTTAATTATTGGTCAATATGAAATTGAAATTACTGAAACTATTCTTCGACTTGTTGTCGAAGGTGAATCGAAGAAAGTCTATCGAGATATAAGTGGCAATCCATTGACAACAGATCTCGCTTTTATTATTTTGAAATCAACGATCTATTCACATTCAATGCAAACAACAGGTGAAATTCAAAATCTTGGTTCAATTCGAGCATGTGGCTCGCAATTATTCTTAGAAATGATGTGGAGAAATGATTTGAAACATTCGTATCGTTCGATCAATGAATTTGGCATTATTGTTAGTGATTTTGTCGATGATATTTCACCGGTTGAAATTGTTGTCAAACGATTTTGTGAAGGAACGGATAAACATTCATTTTATGAAATTCTCGACAATGAAAATATCGTTCTCACCAATTCGAATAATGAATATTTAATTGGTCCGTATGTAAGATTCGATTGGAGAAATCCAAATCATATTTCACCATCGACGAAAAAATCACTATCGAAAAATCTATTCTATTTTATCTACGAACAATCAATTGGTAAAGAAGAATTTTTCAAAGAAGTTCTTTCGAATAGACAATATGCTTTACCTGTTGGTGATAAAAATATAACTGAAGATCTGTTAACCAATATGATCAATATAAAACAAACGAAAATGTCCGTTTTAAAAATGTTTATGGTTATTCAATCGTATTTTTCGCAATTGAATTTGCAAATCAAAGATGTTTGTTTTATGTTGGATAAACGTGGTCATTTATTTTGGAGTGAAATCAATCAAGATTGCATGAGAATAACACGAACTGATAATAGTACGAATAAATTCGATAAAGATATTTGGCGTAGTGGTGGTTCAACATCGAAAGAAGCCATTTTAGAGAAATGGAATGAATTCAATCGATTATTTCGAAAATATTTCTTTGAAAATCGATTTCATCTAACTGAATTACTTGATTTTAATCAATATTTTTATCAACAACAAATTCGACAATTATTAACAAATACAAATCTGAAAATTCCATTGAATTTACAAGAACTTTGGTTGAATATTCAAGGCAAATTATTACGACGTGTTCTTGTTACTTTAGATATGTTCAATGGTGAACCTGTTTTAGTGCAAAGTTCGAACGTTTGTGAAACACATTCGAATCATGATGTTCAGCAAGCAATTGAAAAGATTGGTATCTTCTCGGATATTCTTCTGGTTGATTTAGATGGAGCTTTCGGACAGAGTCCATCGAAAAATCGAGAAATTATCAAGAATCTAGCTAGAAAATATCATATATTCACAGGTGGTGGTTTAAGAACAATTAATGATATTGAAGATATGTTGAAATCAAGTGTTCGACGATGTGTTCTCGCCAGTGCAGATGATACATTGATTGAGCAGATGCCAAAAGAACGTTTAATTGTTGAATTAAGTGTTAACGAACACAATGAAGTTTTGATTCATGGACGAAAAACAAATACTCGTGTGAATATTTTCGATAAGATCAATCGATTGATTGAATTGGGTGTTCATGCAATTAGTATTACATTTGTTCAATCGGAAGGACATTTAGCAGGTATTCCACGACAACAAATTCGAGATTTAATTCTGCAAATTCCAAATCAAATACGAAAGATTTTCATTGCCGGAGGAATTAGTTCGATCGATGATTTAGAATATCTCTGGTCGTTTGCACGTGTTATTCCTCAACTGGGTTCAGCAATTTGGAAAAATCAAATTTCTATTGGAAGTCTTTTTAATAGTATGACGAATTTCGGTCAAGATGGAACTGTTTCAGCTATTATTCAAGATCTGAATGGACCTGTCAAAGGTTTATGCTATATGAATCGACAATCGATTGAGCAAACATGTCAAGAAAGACTTCTCTATCGATATTCGAGAAAATACGGCAAAGTTCTTCTCAAAGGACAAACATCGGGTGATATTCAACATGTTCTTAAAATCAGTTTAGATTGTGATTCCGATGCAATGTTAATTACAGTTGATTCAGCGAAATCATTCTGTCATAGGGGAAATCACAGTTGTTTCTGTTTACAAACAAGTATCAAAGCAAATATCGGAACAATAGCTGATCATATTAAATCGAAAATCAATCAAGATACCTATTCAGGTCTTATGCAACGACATCCACAATTAGCTCTTGCCAAAGTGATGGAAGAATTTTGGGAAATTATGGCAAGTGATAATCAACATCAAGTTGCTGAATGTTCGGATATGTTTGTTCATCTTGTCATGTATTTAAATGGCATTGGAGTGACGATGGAAGAGATTTTTAATGAGTTCAATGCAAGACGATGGGCATCGAAATTAATTCCGCAATCGATCTCAACGCATATGGTTGATTGCGATGAAATTATTATTGGAATTACAACGGGCAAATATACGGATAAAACTGATCGATTTGCACGAGAACACTTAGGTTTCGAAATTATTCGATATCCTTCGAGAAATTTATTGGTTAAACCGAAGATTATTGATGAAGAAAAATTTTCGAAATTCTTTGGAACAAGTCGAAAATTGTCTTTATTCGCTAGTAAACCAAAAGATATGGCTTGGTTGTTAGCTTCGAAACGTGTTACTCATTTAATAACATTTGAAACTGTTGTTAAAAATTATCCGACAGTTTATTCAGTTGTTCATCAAGTTATCGATCCATCGATTTCACTTGCATTGATTTCACGAAAAGGCGAACTAATTCAACCCGAACAATGGACATCGAATAATAGACCTTTGATAGCTGCTGAACATGTTGTTAATGTAACGAGATTCTTCGAACAGATGAAAATTGATTCCAGTACTTATCATCTCGATCGAGTTACTGGCTCGTCAGAAGGATTTTTAATTAATTCTCGAAAGTATTTATTAGCAGACGCGATTGTTGAAACAGGACAAACTTTACAAGATAATAATTTAGAAATTTGGAATGAAATTTTACCTCAAGGACAAATTCATATTGCGCTTTACGCGAGATGTGCATAAATAAACCTCTTCTTTCTTTCTTTCTTTCTTTTTTTTTTGAGAAGGTATAACGAAATAAATGAAACCAAATTTAACATTAGAAGAATTTTTTAAGTATCCTGATTATTTATCGGTTACTCTTGAGCCTAATCATGGACAATTGATTCTTATTCATTAGAAACTAAAAATCGAATTTTAATAACAACCAAAGCAACGAATACGAAACCTCAATGGAAAGATGGTTTCATTTTATTAGAACTCAAAGATAAATCATCTCTTCAGATCTATTCAACTGTTACCAATCACCTCTATCCATTAGATATTTTCGATCAAGAAATTCACTCGTTTACTTGATCGACAACAAATCAAAATCTTTTTATTGCAGTAGGTCGAAAAAAAAGAAGCAAATCATCATTGGAAAGATGTGATTCAATATCGAGAACAATTTCTCGGCGATCGAATCTATCGAATTGATCTCGACAATTTCAAGATTTCAAAACAAATTCAATTAATTGACATTGATCAACGTGTTGATCAATTGACTTGTTCACTTGATGGATCTCAACTTGTGTTTTCTGTTAAACCATCAATACGAATTCGAGAACGAATAACTGATTACGAACTCTATTCTCTTAATCTTAATTCGACAGAATTAGAATTTTCATTGACAAAATTAACTAATAACAAAGCGATTGAAAAGAATCTCAAATGGTCATTCGATGGTTTGCTCTTTTTTACAGTTTCTGCTCAAGGATCAATCGCAGGTGAATACGAAGATTATCAAGGTCGAATCTATTCAATGAATTTAACAAATAAATAAATTCAACGGTGGGCTAAAAATTTTCAAGGACATATTACTGATTATCAATTAGTAGACGAAGGTAGACAGGGAATTATCTTTACAGGTCAATTAGGAACACAAATTCAGATTTATTCACAAATGAGACTTGAGAATGAAGTAATCAAACGAACGAATTCAACTGGAAGTTATGAAATGATGTCAACTGCAAACAACTCAACAATATTTGCTTTTATTTATTCAGAATTTGATTTGCCTCAAGAAGTTTATTATTTTACGAATCGATTTGATCAAATGAAAATGATTACAAATGAAAATGATTTATTTATTCGAAGAAATCTACCGAAAGGAAAATCTTATCAATGGACGAATCAAGAAGATCAAACACAAATCGAAGGAATTCTTCTCTATCCACCTAATCAATTCGAACAGAAAAATCTCCCACTATTAACGCTCATTCATGGAGATCCACACACTGCTGATATTAATAGTTTTGCTTATCTAACAGGATGGTAATTAGTCAAACAACGAGATTTAATGCTGCTCTGTTCGGTGCTGGAGCTATTGAACATATTGCTGATTGGGGTTTAACGGATATTCCTCATACAAGTATCTATCTTTTTGGAGGTTATCCATGGCAAGTTCCTCATCGTTATCAACAAGAATCAGCGATTTTTCAGTTAGATAAAATTCGAACACCAACACATATTGTCGTGCCTGGTAATGATATTCGTGTTTCACATACGGAAAATTATTTATTAGAAAGAGGTTTAGTTGCACTTGGAATTCCAACTAAACTGATCATTCTACCTGGTGAATGTCATCTTATTGAAAATAATCCTTGGCACGAATTTATTAAAATTAGAGAAGAAATTCGTTGGTTACAAATCTATGGTTATGATGGTCGTACATATTTTTGAGATCTATAGTTTGAACGAAACTCATATGAAGTAATTAATAACAATGATTGACATCTGTAGAAACATCTGAACACAGGATGTAATTCGGCATAAACTTGAAATTCTTGTTTGTAGACAGGATACCACATATAAATTTGGAAGTTCAAGATTTTTAATTGTTTCAGTTGTTGATGAAAATACGTTGCTAATTTGGCGAAATCAATAGTTTCATTGGATGTTTGACATTGATCGACAGTGAGATGAAATTGAATAAGATTAGGAAAAACTGAGAGAATTTGTTCGAATTGACCATTATGAAATAGAAATTTATCTATACGACCAAGTCGAAGAGCTTTCATCGAAGGAAAATAATAATTTTTCAAAGACATTTGCCGAATTGTATTATCACACCAACAGTCAAATGAGACTAATCGAGGACAAATCGAAAGAAATTTTTTAAAATTTTGACTATGCTGTCCTTTGATTGTCAAATGACGAAGAGATTGTAATTTAACATTGATTTCCGATGGTAAACAACGATTAATTCCATAGATAAATCTTCAAATTGTGTGCTTATTCCTGTGCGATTCATTTTTGCAAATATGAAATCACCTATACAATCGTCAATCTCTCTCTATATATATATATTGACCGATGAACAAAAGTCTTTTATTAAATAGACATCATGCCTGATGATGTTTATATTAGAAAAAGGCAATAGAAGAAAAGTTCAAAATGAAACTGCCATTATTGGATGTGTTGTGTTGCAAAATTGTTTTGTGGAAGGTCTTTATGTGTATTAACGAAACCAGCATTTGGATAAGATGGGCCATTCAAGTTACGATGGAATTATTTGATAAATAGGATCACCTTTTAGTATGGATTCATCGTAATCCGATTTTATTTCGATAATGTACTCAAAGAAAATAGCACCAGGGATAAATGCACTTTTTATTATTCGAAATAGCTTATAGTTGTGTAAAGCCGGTACGACAATATCGTTTATGGCATCGCTTGTATCATGGAAACTGTTCAACCATAGTGCAGGCAACTTCCAGTTAGAATCCAAATTTCCCACAATTTAAATCGGGAAATGTTTGACTATTCTTTACCAATTCCAATTCCAAGTCTAGCCTTGGAATTGGAATTGGTAAAGAATTGTTCGAGATAAATTGTTATAATTTGTGTAATAACCTGCCAATATTGATTGGAAATGATCAAGATTAGTCTTGAAAAATCGTAAATAATTTTCAGACTCATTCAGGAAGTCTCATGTTCCCTTTTAAATAATCATAATAAGAATTGTTGAATTGTACAGCCTGTTCTACAGCAATCTAAAACTTTCATAGATGATATAGATCTCATAAAACAAAGAAGAATACAGACCAGACTCAAATTTTTATAATGCTTGGCTTGACGAAGCCATCGAATTCTATTGACTGCATAGAGTCACTTACAACACTCTCAAATTCACTGTCCTTGTTATAAACTTGATTCTCTGTATTTATAGTGCTCGTACTATCAGAATCAGAACAAGTTCATATTATATAAGTGACCGATTCAAGGTTTGACCATGTGAAAGATACCATGTTGTGTCAGTAAATAGATAAGGAAAAAAAAGGATACAGTGCAAATGATCCCAAGGTGATGTGTGCGCAGGTGAATAAAGTATGTCCATATTTTGTTGCATCTCATTGCTTCAATATCATTCGTACGCAAAAAATAGACGATAAAACTAAATTTTCATTCACTTTCAAGATTGGTTTATATAGTCTATGTTTTGACTTATTATGAAATAAACATAAAAAATCAGAGAAATAAATTCAATAAAAGTAACTACGCACATACATATATAATTTATTATTATATTATGGCATCTCGCCCTGATGTTAATAATATACGTAGAATAGAAGTTCATTAATGCAAAAGAAACCATGACTATTCGGTCATAAGGACATATTAATGCTACTGCATAATAGACTTCAAAATAATGAATTTTCTCTTTCTCTCTGTATTATTGGAGTCATTATTCATCACCCGTTGCTATACACTATAGACTATTAATAATTTTTTGACTTTCTCTCGTCTCTCTTCAAATTAAAACTTCGCCAATAAAATTCAATATGTATATATATATATACTCTTGCGCAGTCATAAGAGCAACAATCTTTTAATATACACTCTTTTCTGTCTATAAACATCAACGTAAGAAACACAAATGATGCTGCCCGTCCAACAATCTTTAAAAGGCAAAACTAGTTATCTTCCAAGTTCAGTACTTAAAACTAATGTGAGCTCTTTTTTAGATTATTTTTTCCATAGAATATGAGTGATAAAGTCTTCATAATATATTTTTTCTCTAGTTTATCCGCCAATCAAAAGCAAGCACTCCATCAATCATTACGATCAGTACTAAAATAAACCCTATGGACGATAATCAGGTTATTTTTAGTTGATCGATTGATCTACTAATAGGATATCGTTTTTTAACTTGTTCTTTTTTTACTATATAGTTTGATAATGGTAAGGTTCGACGTCGTGGTTTTCGTGTTTTTTGTTGTCAATATTCGCCGATCTGTTTATTTCTTACTTTATTTGGTCTTATCATGATTGCTACAATCATTGTTGCAGTACTGATTATTTTGTTGACAGTAACTAAAACGACTACGACAACAACAACAACTACAACGAGCACAACAACAACTACAACCAGCACAACAACAACTACTAGTAGTACAACAACTACGACAACCACTAGCACAACAACGAGCACAACTACAACCACTGTGACTACGACTACTATGGCCAAGTCTTGTGAATGTCATAGAGATTGTACTATTTATAACGCTGAGCACTATCATTGTATTGGTTGTGGTTATTTGGGTAATGGTATTCATAACGGTGCTGTTTATGGTTGTAATATTAGTTATAGTGCCACAATTTGTTATTATAATGGTAATAATATTAATTATGCTACTTACTGTGCTCTTGGTCTGTGTACTACTGGCCTTAATATGAGTAATAATGCTCTCTGTATCTAATGGCCATGAAATTTCTTCAAACAAAATTTCCTGAAACATTTAATATCGAATAAATGCTTTTTTTTCTATGTTTTGTCGTAAACTTTTATATTTATATAATTTTGATGATTCTATGTAAAACTCTAAAAATCAACAGAAAATCGTTGAATTCGATTATTTCGAGAATCGACAACATAAAGATTATTATCAGCATCAAATGATAGACTTATTGGATAATTCAACTGATTTGATCCATTTCCTTCACCATTTCCACCAACAACAATACGACCTTCTTTTGATTTTGGTGACCAACACATTATTCGATTATTCGTTGAGTCCGCCACATAAATATCTCCAACATTAGTCACAACTAATCCATGTGGACAATTTAATTGTTTTAAACTATTTCCTCTTCCTTGTCCACCAGCAACAACAATGCCTTCTTTTGCGTCTTTCGACCATTTCATCACACGATGATTTTCAAAATCTGAAATATAAACTGCTTCTTCTTGATCAACGAAAATATACGTCGGCTGATTGAGTTGATTAAGTTTATTTCCACAACCATTTCCACCTGCAATAATAGTTCCGTCTCCTTTTTCATTTTTTCTCCATCGTTTTACTGCATGTATCCAATAATCAGAAACAAACAAATCATCATTTTTATTCATCATTAATCCATAACACCAACTATTCTCAATGATAATTTCTTTGTCATTCAGATTTTCTAATGACCATCGAACAATTCTACTGTTTCCCCAATCACAAATAATCAATGATCTCTTATTTCCATCAATAATCATATCAGACGGTTTATATAATTGATCAATTCCGTTTCCTTGACCATTTCCTCCTGCAATAATTTCTCCATTTTTTTTACCTAATTTCCATTTCACAATACGATGATTGTAACAATCAGCAATATAAATTACTTCTTGTTGATGATCGATATACATGCCATAAGGTCCATTAAATTGATTTGATTTATCTCCTTTTCCATTTCCACCAGCAATGGTTTTGGCATGCTGTTTCCATTTGAGATTTGATGCAACTTGAAAGTGATGAAAAAGATTTTTATTGGCTAGATATCCATTATTTTCTAATGTTTGTAATTTTTTTACATCATTTTCATCTATCATACAATGATAGAATTCTAAATACACAAGTGATTGATGTTTTTCAATGGAAATGATTAATTGTTGACTAAGTTGAGAAGAAATCTTTGATTTTGATAAACGTAAATGAGTAAGAAATCTGTTGTTTTGTAAACAATCAATTAATAAAGTTTCTTTTTCATTGGATTGTTCTAAATAAGAAATATGTAAACGAAGTAGTTTTATTGATTTATGAAATTTTAAGATTTCGAAAAGATTCTTAAGAAAGTCTTTGTTATAAAAATCAGTTGCATCGATAAGATCTAGTTCGACAATTGTTTGATTTGTTTTTAATAATTGACAAAAATGTTTTTCAACTGTTGATGAAAGTAATGAATCATTGAATTTCAATCGTTTTAATTCTCGAATTTTCCAATTGAATATTGCATTTAACATTTCACAATGATTTGCATTATCAACAATTAATTCGGTAAATAACAAACATGAATCGAGATATCTTTGCAATTGTTGTTCATATTGAAGAAAATTATGCGTATAAATATGTAATGATCGATAAGTTCTATTTTGAGATAGGATTTTTCTAAACATTTCGACATTTGTATATTGACTTTGATTAGTAAAACGAATTTCAAGCAAATGATTGATAAAAGATACTTTCATAAATATGCAAATATATTTAGAGAATCCTAAATAATTGAGCATATTAAGATTTTGAATTTTGAAACATTGAATTGATGATTGATTGATAATAAATTCGATTAATAAATCAAAATCACTCTCATAAATTGAAGAATTTTCAAGTACAACTCGTGATACAATAAAACCTTTGAGTAAAATTTCTGAAAAAAGTTTTACATTTTGATTTGTAAATGTTATGCCATTTAGTTTGAATTCTTTCTTTTCTTGATCAAATTTACCACCTAAAGTTCTTATTTGACTAACAAAATCAATGTTTCTTTGAACACTAATTATATCATAATGTTGTTGACAAAACCAACGAAAGCATCCTTTCTCAGTGATCAGAGGATATAAATTGCCCAAAAAATGTTTCGAGTCATAACGTTCTAAATAATTTTCAAGTTCTTGTAAATGCGTCGTTTTTACTAGAGAATTATTATTTTCATTCGATGGAAAACTTGCATAGAGTCGTTTGATTTCTGGCTTATCGAGAAATTGTTGAGTAAATTCAATTCTATTGTTGATATTTTCATTTTGTATTTGTAAATCTTTAACTATGGCTAATGTTATTCGTAAATATTGACCATATTTTATGATAAATTCTTTTAACTTTCTGATTGAATAACCATCAGCAGATGCAACATGTAATTCTTTTGGATCATTTGAACATTCACATAGAAAATAGAGTTTAAAATGTAAATCACTATCTTTAGCTGGAAGAATAAAAAAGTAACGAGGCGTTGTATATTCTTCTAATTTATCTATTTGAGCCATCAATATCTGTTCAGTAGATAACTGACCATCTAATGGTTGTGATGATTCATCACCATCATCATTTAGTTCAATTAAATGAACTGTATATGAACCATCGGGTCGTTTCAATGGATCACTACAGACTTGAAATTCGGTTCCACTTTTCAAAATAATTTCATTTTCCTTTTCAAATTGAGTATAGCCCGAAACTTTTCTTCCATTAATAGTTTCAATTAAAAATAATGTTGTATTGCTTGTATTTGGAAAAAATGTTTCGATAACATTGACTGATGATGAACAGGAACTAACCGCCCACCATGTAAATATTTGATCTTTCGTAAAATTCTTTCCAATATCTAGTGGAACACCTCGCCATATAGCTCCTCTATGTGTTGGTAATAAATCTAACGCTGTATCGAGAAGTTTCAAATAGGGAAACCAAATTTTTAATGCTACTCGATTTTCTGATCGTAATGCTTTGTTCAAAACTCGATAGAGAGTGGTTTCTCCCCATTCCATTGTATAAATATAAATTGAAGCTGACTGGTCTTGTGATAGTCCATGTTTATTTGGAAAAAGACAATATTTTTTAGCTATTTTAATATAATGAGATAATCTGTGGATATGTTGTTCAAGTGGTTCAAGAGCTTTGTCGATTGAAACGAGCTGTTCACTTTGAAAACCGTAAACAGGTGGAAGTTTTTTGAATGAATAATCAACATCACCAAAACGATTCATCATATTTTTTTTTCAAAATCCTTGTTTATTTTCTTATCTTAACGTTAAAAATGACGAAAAAAAAACAACAAAAAAAAGGTAGTTTATCTTGAAGTAGTAAAGTCTTTTTTTTTCTCGACGAGAGAGAAAAAGAACGGATAAAATAAACATGTTGTCTATCGTTGACATTTCCACTTAAGATAATTGATAAGAGAGATGATACTTCGTCGATACTTACTTATAGGATTGCTTTTTGGATTTAGTATTTAAATTGTACAACAGATGAAATTTTAATCCAATTATTTTTCGGTATTTACTTGATCAATTACAATTATCTGAAGGTAAAATTATTTCATCTCCATCGGATTCATTATTTGCTCGATCTTTTGAAAAAATAATGAAACAATTGCGTATTCAACATTTATTATCAACATCAAACAAAAACATCTTAACAGTCAATGTTGATGGACAGATTATCACCACTCGGATGTCGAATTCTTCCAAACTAGTAAACAAAATTCATGCTTTTATTGATTATCATCCGGAAATGTTTCGACATTTTTGTGAAATTTAAACGAGAAAATCAATCATATTCAATTGATAAACAAACATTTCTTCAACCCGTATTTAACAATTGGACAAGTTCACGTCGTAAATATGAAAGTCAACTCAACATACTATATACAAATCTAACTCAAACGTTTACAAATAATTTAAATGAACTACGTAAGTTTAATCTCTCTCTAATTAAACTTATTTTTCCAAACTTCTCTCTTCAAGGTCAGCAAACATTGCGTCTTCTACAGCTGAAAACTAATATAAAATGGAAACAGAATGCCAAAACAATCAACAAGAATTAATTTATATTGCTGATTGGGGAAATAATCGAATTCAACGATTTGAAGTTGATAAAAGTTAAATGAAGAGACAAATATACCTTTGAGAATGATTGAAAATTTGCGCGCTAATCATTTCGATGAATCATTGGATAGTTTTTTTTAATTTAATTACTTTTGTTTTCGGTAGTTGTAATATTTATGATCATTGTTTATTGCATGAACAAGATTTACAATGTACGATTTCTAATCCACAACTAAAGCTCAAAACAAAACAACAATGTCCATCGAATCTTACAATGATTACTTTTAAAATTGATAATATCAAAACGTTTGATGAATTCTTTAGTAATAATTTAGAAACAGTCAAATCATTCTATGAATTATTCGAAAAGACATGTAATGGTTGTATTATTAATATTGAATTGATAAATTTCACATCGAAATCTAATTATATAATACAAATATCGATCAATAATGAATGGATATCGAAAATCATTCGTGAAGATGTTCTTATAATTGATGATAGTATTCTGTCTATAAATATCATTGATAAAGATTGGACAAAATTAAATCTAACAATTAATCAAGAGATTAATTCGATTATTTGGACATTTAAATCTCTTCGATTATTTTTATCAGATAGTCAATCTAATTGTAGTATTCAATACAGATATATAATGTCTGAAATCAAAGATAATCTGTCTCCGACATGTTCAAAATTTATTAAAATTATTAACGATAGTACATTTATTTATTCAGATTTAGATACAAGTGAAGCAACGTCATCTACTTCTACTGCTACTATTACCACTTCTACTATCACTACTTCTATCATCACCACGACTGTTATTCTGATTGAAGAATTATTGTCAAATAAATTTCCAATTATCTATATCATTCTTCCGATCGCAGTCATCATTTTCATTGGTATTATCTTAAAACTAAAACGTCATTGTGTACGATGAGGATTTTTTTTCGAAATAAACAGGGCGAAAGAGAAATGGTCATTCATGCGTAACAATAAAAAAAAGAAAGTCACACACGCACATTAAAAATGGATGCTCTTGTTGCTGCTGGTAATATAATTTTACCATCGAAAGAACAATTTGAAACAATAATTCATTCGATTGCAAAAGATTTGAGTGAAGATGAGACAACTACGACACTGCTTCAATCAAAACCATGTTCAATAAGTGTAAATGAATTGAAATCAACGACTGATATCGAACCACCATCGATTGAACCATTGGAAAATTTTCTTGAGAAACGTGCAATTACAATCGATACGTTGAGAAAACTTCGAAAAAGTATGGAAAAACATGTGTTTAATTGTAAAATATCGAGTACAGTTGGTAATTCAGCATCGATTATTGGCGGTGTTCTATGTTTTTTCTTTCCGATCATCGGTGTTCCTGTGTTACTCACTGGCAGTGCGACTACATTAGGAACAACAATCACAGGCAATGTTCTTGAAAAACGTCTACGAAAAAAATATACTCATATCTTAGAAGAAGATTCATTGGCGATGCAAGTTTGTGAATCGAATTTGAAAGATATAACAACGTGGCTTGTCACTGTCTATTCATTGGGCTATTCGGTGTCGAAAGCTGGTGTTGATTTTTTGCAACTTGCTGAATCGATCCAAGCTGCATCGACATTAGGTGCTTGGTCGAATTTAATTGGGCAATTACCGACATTGAGTAGTGCGATTGCAACTGGTGCTCAAACTGCATCAACAATTAGTGGACAGCTACTTGGTGTGTCGGTTATTATTTCAGTAGCTGATTTAATCCAAACGTGGGTTTCGAAAAATAATGCACTCGAAGCGATAGATAAAGATATTGATTTACTTGAACAACAATTAAATGAACTCAAACGAATTGCTGAAATTTATAAATCTTAAGTTTTCACTCTTTTTATAAGCTTCTTTTTATTATTTATTGTAACATAGAATAAAACTATGGCAACTCAATGGCAAAGTATTCATGTATAACGGAGTATAAATACGTACGACGACGACAACAACAACGATGTCGTCAGTATTATAATGATATTTATGGACAAGTTATTCGGACGAATACATCGAAAATAAATCAAATATTTTTTATACTGTAAAACTCAATAACCTACGTATATACCTATTTAGAATTATAATGACGAATAGTTTTGAATTGAATAGGATAAGCACGTTCTTTTTCCTGTTTTTAGAACATCTTATAGTCAAATGATGACGCAAGCGGATATAATTAATTAGATTGAACGAACGAACCCATTTTTTATTTTATTTATTAAAGAATATATATTAATCGTTTTTCTGCTTGTGATGCAATCCATCCATTGTGTGCTGCCCATGCTGTTGGCGTCAAATTCGTAACGTCAGGGCCACATGTAGCCATTTCTCGTATGACACCGTCTATTACTGCTAAAACCACATATACTCCTATACCTCCTGCTAGATTAACATCAATGTAAGGTTTAGGAGTGTTTCCACAAGATAAATCATGAGCACCCACATTATTACCATGATTTACAATTCTAACGCCGTTGTGAAAATAGGATTCTAATGCTCCGATAAGTTTTGCGTTTGTTAGTTGCATTGTTGTCATATCGTTTGCCTTCGAAGTAGAAAAATATAGATAAGAAGCGAAAAAGTACATCCTCCCCCCCTTCTTCAAATAAAAATTTATTCTCAAATAAAAAATGCAAACAAAAAAATCCATTTGTTTTTTTTCATTAAATTATATCAGGACACGCTATTCTAATGAATATAAGGCCTCTCTCAATTGCATTAATATGTAAATACGATTTTTTTTCCCTTGATTTAAAACCAAAAACAAAAAAAAACTTCATTTGTGCAAACCAACTTTGGAAAGAAAGTTGGTTAGATGGACAGATATCTATCTAAAAAAGTATTGGTTATTTCAAAACAGCAATGGTCAAATAAAGTAATCACATCTATAAGAAGATATTTAATTTATCTTTCATTATTATCTCTTTTTCTATAAGGTAGAACCAATGAAGAATTCAGAACTTGATTCCGAATTGAAGTGAATATAAATATTCTAGTATTTTCATATTGATTATTTTTAAGATAGTAGACAATCCAATGTGAAAGATAATGTCAACAATAGTACTCATAAACCACGATGTTTAAAAATTGGATTAATTGTTGCAGGAACATTACTGATTCTTCTCTCTGTACTAACTTCGATAATCAGTACATATTTTCTTGTTATTATGACTAAGACAACAACTACAGGTAACACACTATTGCGTACCAATACGAAGACGTAGAATTTTCGACTAAATCTCAAAATTGAATACTAAATATAAATATATTCATATTTAGTGGTGGCAATAACGACAACAACACCAACTCCAGGTAATTAATTTATCAGTTTCTTTTATTATAAAATTAATTGTAAAGCTAAATATAAGAAACATTTGTATAAATAGGATGGTCAACTACGGGTAGTATGAACTATGCTCGAGCTTCTCACACAGCATCTGTACTACAAAATGGAAAAGTATTAGTCACCGGTGGTATAAATTACCTTGGCTATTTGAATAGCGCTGAGCTATATGATCCATCAACAAAAGTGTGGACAATTACTGGCAATATGAATTATGCTCGAAATTATCACACAGCATCTGTACTACAAAATGGAAAAGTATTAGTTGCCGGTGGACTTTATAGTGCTAGTATCTATTTGAATAGTACTGAATTATATGATCCATCAACAGAAGTCTGGACAATCACTGGCAGTATGAATTATGCTCGACAGCTATTCGCAGCATCGGTATTCACAAACGGAAAAGTGTTAGTCACTGGTGGACATAATTCGATTAGTGGCTATTTGAGCAGTGTCGAGTTATATGACCCATCAACAGGAGCATGGACAATCGTTAATAGTATGAATTATCCTCGACATTACCACACGGCTTCCATATTACCAGATGGAAGGGTGTTAGTTGCTGGTGGGTTTAATGCCGGAGGTGTTTTGAACAGTGCTGAATTATATAATCCATTAACAGGAGTATGGACAGTCACTACTAATATGAATTATGGAAGATACACACATGCAGCATCCGTACTAACAAGTGGAAAAGTATTAGTTGCTGGTCTTACTAGTGCACCTGTTGCTGAAGTATATAATCCATCAGCAAATGTATGGACAATCGCTGGTACTATGAATTATGCTCGATCGTATCCCTTAACATCCATATTAGCCAATGGAACAGTATTAATTATTGGCGGAAATTATTACAATACTTTAAATACTGTCGAGTTATTTAATCCGGCAACAGCAACGTGGACAATTAATGATAACATGGCTTATGCTCGATATTATCACGCGGTATGCGTATTGATAAATGGACAAGTATTAGTCACTGGTGGAACGAATAGTATTAACGGTTATTTGAGTAGCGCAGAAATATACCAATCATATTAAGATTTTCATGGATCGCATAGTTTTTACATGTCTAATCAAGTGGAGAAAGACAACGATTGAAAAAAAAAGCAGAACTCTCAAAATTCAATGCACATGTGTGTCCAAAATATCGAGTGAACAGAACAGAACAAAGAAAAAAAAGAAAGAGAATATTGCGCACATATGGTTTTGATTTTTTGTGTGTTCATTTATTCGTAAAATAAACGATACGTTGTACAATAGCGACGGATCCAGGTGCTGGTGCTCCTAAATCATCGAATACGGTAAGTAGATTATCTTTTGACATTAACCAATCGGATGGTATATGATAATAACGTTGTGTTGGTTTCGAACAATCCGTTTGAGTTTGTCGACAACAACAAGCAGGTGTTGACGGACATTGACCTTGAATCAACCAGTAGAGACCGAGATCATTGCCATTGATAAATGCATGACCACGATTAAGACCTTGAGCATCGAGTAAAATCGGATTTGTATTTGTATCATTGTTAATCAATTGATCGAGATCAAATTTTGTTTGAAACCATGTTATCGTTTGATTGATACCTTGCGTCCATTGAGGATTCCAATGGACTTTCGATGCATTTTCTTTCGTATAAATTTGTAAATATTCTCCTATTAAACCTATCTGATGTTGCCAATGATCGATTAATAAATCGTCATCGAACCAAACATTACCAACAATACCTTTGTATTCATAAATACCTGGTCCTTCATGATTACATAAACCTAATGAAATCGAAAGAATTTCAAATTGATATTCACGATCGGGTTGAAATTGTGAAAGATCAAATGTCATATTTACACTGATATTACCCATCGCATGATGATGAGTATTGAATTCACCTAGAAATTGACCAGCGAAATAGAAAAGTAGAGCATTCGTAAGACGTGTTTGTACTTGAACACGAACGTTTGTTGCTGCTCGTTTAAGTGTTATATTACGACGATACCAAAGATAGATTGTTTCATCTTGTGTTAAATTTAATTGTTCGAGAGGTCGAGATGAACTCACAATTGGCATATCAATTGATTTCGATGACTCAGACCATATTTGCCATTGAAATGGGCCCGTAACAATTGGAATCAATTCAGTATTATTACTTGGAATATCATGATAATCATTACTATCATATAAAAGTGTTAATTGATCATCATAGATGAATACAGTTCGACCATTAATAGATATATTTTGATTATGAAAAAGTACATTCACTTGTTTCGAACTATGATTGATAATGAAATGTATCGATACTGAATACGAATAAACAACTTGCTCGGTACCATTAACCCATTGTTTACCATTCCAGTATGGTAATTCGATTCGAATTGGATCGTAACCGATTAAATCTTGTGCACGTTGCGCTATGAGATGTTGAAGACGACGTAAATGTGTATATTTAGGTTCGTTCGGTGTTCCATCCGAGTGAAGACAAACATCATCAGCATACGATGTTGTTATAGCTGAACCAGCTGTTCGTCCATAATTATTTCCACCAAACCACATATAATACGCATGATAGGCACCACCAGCAGCGAACCATGATGCCACTGAATAGGCTATATCCGATGGTGTACGCATCGTATACGATTCACCCCATTGTTGAAACCAACCTTCATTTTCTGTGAAAATCAATGGTTGATTTGGATAGGTTCGACGATGATCAGTCATCCAACCATCATCTAAACAATTACATGAATTACATGTTTCAATAGTTGAATTAGCTGCATGACCATTGCACATAATCCATGGAATTTCAGTCGATGAAAGTTCATTCGTTACTAAACTACCACACCAATGAACATACGTCATATCATTACCATTGTATTCATTTTCGATTTGTGCGAGAATAATCGGACCACCATTTTTAGCTAGATAAGGTGTAACATAATCAATAATGGTTAGAATAAATTTTTTCATTAGTTCTTCCCAAAGTTGATTACTCGAACGAAAAGCTATGTTCGGCTGTTGATTGAGCCAGGCAGGTAGACCACCATAATTCCATTCGGCACCAATGTAAGGACCAATACGTAAATTAACGAAAAGACCAGCATTGGCTGCTTCACGAAGAAATTGACTGAGATTAGCTCGACCACTGAAATCGAGTATGCCTTGTTTTGGTTCATGAAGATTCCAGAAAGCATACGTTTGAATAGTATTTAAACCATGATCTTTCGCCATTTTCATAATATACGGCCACATGGCTGGCGTCGAACGAGGATAATGGATTGCACCTGATATAAGCATCGTACGAACACCATTGATCGTTATAGCTCGATGATCGTATCCGACTTTATATGGCGTACCGCGAACTTGTTCATAAGTAATTAGATTTGCATGAATTCGTTTACAAAAAAGAAACAAAATCAATAGAAAATTATGTTTCATTTTTCTCTTTCTTTTGGTTTGCTTACGTTTGAAATGAAGATGAAACAAGCAAAACAGATAAGATAAATTATTATCATGAGGTTGAAACTATTCAGCATGTTTATAGTATTAATTTGTTTCAATATAATCATAATATTTATTTCCATTTATAAATTCATGAATTATAAAATAACAAAAAATGTATCGACGACGACAACGATGACGATTATCAATATTACAATTTATCGTTCAGTAAACGATAAAAACAATCATTATGAATTTCGTTTTGAATACAATCCAAAGCAAAACTATACAAAACTACGTCTCATGATTTTATTCAATGGTACTGGTCGTACATGTACTGATTATTGGACGTTTTTTGTTGGCCGTCGAATTTTAGCCTATCTACGTCGTTATCAATATTTTATATTGGCTATTTGTTCGAAACGAATGACATTCAATTGTCGATTACCATTACAAAACAATACTGATGCTAAATCAGTCTATACATTCTTACAACAATGGGTTCATGAGATTTTCTATACAAAATTTCATCAATATCCTCGACTCTACATTCATGGTGTTAGTCGTGGATCGAATTTTGCTGGTTTAATGTCTCGAATACTTCCAATACAAGGCAAAATCTGTACAATCTATCCAAGTAATTATCAAATGATGCAAACAAATTCGGATTATCCTCAAGATTTTCTCACTTCGCTACTTAATCCTATATTTGCTAATTGGTTCTATTTTGAATATTGCTATTTTCAATATTTTCGAAAATCGAATACAGATATATTTTGTCCATTTGAAAATCTAGAAAAAAATTATTTTCAACCAGTTCCTCCAACATATTTTATTCATTTGCAAAATGATGGATTTATAAAAAAGAAATATTATACATCACTCATCAATGAGGTTCGAAAAAATGCCTTTCAACTTGGTGGCAAACTTTTAAATCATTCAGAATCTTTGCAACTTTTTATTTTACCACCATTAAATGTGACTTTCACATCACTACAAGAATACTTTGAAATTTGGCAGTCGAAACCTCATGCACGAGCGTTTTTCTATATGCATTATTCTAATCGAACATTGTTCAAAAATGCAGATCAACATAAAAGAACGTGTTTATGTTTGCCCGTCGATTTTCAATATTATGAATCCTATCCTAATCTAACTCGAACTTGGTCGAAAAAACAACAAGATGAATATCATGACTATGCGACTGATATCAAAATCTATCGAACAAGTTTTTGTGAGGATGTCTGCGGAGATTTGTATACGAGTCACGCGATACCATCTCGACATCTTGACAAAGCTCTTGATTGGTTAAATCAAATGGATTCTCTTCGTTCTGCAAGCATTTGATTTGATTTTAAATAAATATGAAAAGATACGTATGCGTATGTCAATTTGTTTTGCTAATTCTTTGTGTTCATCCAGAAGATTCTCTTCGTTCTCATTGGTTAATAAATACAGAAGTTAAACATTATGAACTGAGTTCAGATCCTTCGTATCATTATGAGTTTCGTTATCAATTCATGCGACAAACTGATCAATCTCATCGACTGATGCTTCTTCTTGGCGGACATCAACGAAAATGTATCGATTGGTGGTTGTTTTCTGTAGGTCGTCGCATTCTATCTGCTATTCGTTCATCAAATTATTCGATTCTTTCTGTTTGTAATTCTCGATCAACATTCGATTTTAATATTCCCATCGAAGAGAATCAAGATGTGAAATGGATCTATAAATCACTTCAACTATGGATGAATGAAATCTACTACACTAAATATCAACGATATCCACTGTTATATCTCTATGGTGTAAGTCGTGGATCTCATTTTGCTGGTCTACTCTGTCGTGTTCTTCCAGTTCAAGCACAAATATTGTACATTTATCCGGGTTACTTTCAAGGTATGACCATTCGATCTGTTCATGAAAAAGATCTACAAACACGTCTCACTCTTGACCCATCATTTGCTTCTTGGTTTTATTTTAAATTTTGCTATATGACACCTTCCGATCTATGTTTATTTGATCATAACAATAAAACAGACAATTATCTTCAACCTGTTCCACCTACATATTTTATTCATGTTGCAAACGATAAAAAATTGAACGAGTCCGATTATGTTAAAATCCTCTCCGCTCTGAAAAATGATTCTTATGCATTAGGTGGTTTACTTCTTAATAATGAAGAATCATTAAAATTTCGTACGAGTTTTCCATTGAATATCACTTCTTTTACGATGCAACATCTGTTTCATTTGTGGCATCATAAACCCTATGCTTCTCGACTTTTCTACGAACATTTCATTGGCTTTTCGGAACATCCATCCCAACAAAATACTGACAAATATGAATTGCAAACATTTTGGTGTCATCGTGCTGATTTTATTTTTTTCGAACGTTATCCATCAATCATGAAAACATGGACTGAAAAACAACGAGAAGAATATCGTGAATATAGTAATGATATTCTACTGTATCATGAACAAATAACTGAAGAATTTTGTGGTGATATCAGTGGACAACATGCAATGATATCCTTGGATATTGATAATGTTCTTCGTTGGTTGCCTGCCATTGATGCATTGAGACATCATTTAAGAGTACACGATACTTTAAGTCGTCCATTACGAATTTGGATGTATGAAAAGGAGAGTTTAATTCCTCAATCGTATCAACATCATCATGAAAAAGCGAATTGTTCAAATAACATATATGGCAATCAAATGTATTCACCAGAATATTTCATACAAGAGTATTTCAATCAATCTACTAATAATACAAATAATAATCCATTGTTAGCTGATTACTATTTGATTCCACATGATCTATATTGTTTTATATTCTTTGATCAACTCTTTGGTCATTTTACTAACGAACGTTTTAAAACACATGTTTCTTATTATAGTCGAACTTATTTCGAACCGATTATTGATAAAGTACGCTTTCATTTTCCTTACTGGACGATGACCGATAGACCAGGATCAAATCATATTATTGCATTTGTTGGTGGTAGAAATATGGGTGTTCTTGATGATCATCTTCAAAAAATACTGATCAATGTCATTCAACTTGGACCTACAGGAGTTAGACAAGATCTCTTGCCATCGAATGCATCCGAACTCTATTTACATCGAAATCTATCGGTTATTTATCGGCATGGTTATGATATAGTTATTCCACTTTTTACACCAACACAAACTGTTCAATTTAATATCCCTCGTCACGATTGGTATCAAGCAAAGACACAACTATTCTATTTTGCTGGCATGCTCAATCATTCTGTTTCTCAACGATCAGCTAGGCATTTGCTAGCTACATTTGCCAAAAATTATCCAAATTTAATAAATATCAAAGGAAAAATGTTCTATCCAATCACGGTAGTGAATGGTCATGTACCAACATCAGAATATTTCGGTTCTATTATATCGAGTGTATTTTTTCTTTGTCCTGAAGGTTACAGTCCATGGTCACCTCGCATCTATGAATCTCTAAATCTAGGATCGATTCCTATCATCATAGCTGATGGTATCGTTTTACCTTTTGAACGATTTATTCCGTGGCGTTCTTTTTCTTTAAAATTAAATGTGAGTAATATCAATCATTTATTCGACTTTGTTAGGACTTCGAATTTTGAAGTATATGTCAAACAAAAGAAAACCGATGCTCAACAATATATAGATGCTTTTCAATGGCCACATGTTTTCTATTATATTCAACGAGAACTGAAATGTCGATATCTCGAACAATTATTTGGTGCTTCATCGGATGTTCTTTCCAATGAATCGATTCAAGCTCGTCAACAAGTTTGTGCAACACAATATTCGAACATTTGTTCTTGTAGTGATCAAAAATCAATAGCATTTGATCAATACACATAATTAATTAGTTAACGTGTCTTTTTCAATTGTTCAGATTGATGTCCTCCTACGTAGCTAAATGCCAGCATAAGATACATCATCGAATTTGAAAACATATAAATACTCATAAAGTATTGTTGTTTCTTAAAAGCCCAATAAGTAAAGAAGAGTAAATATGCACTCATAACAAAGTTTTTCTTGTAGAAATAATAATAACGAGTAGGCGAATGAATATTTTTCTTTCTGGAACCAATTTTAGGTGTTACAGTCCATTCACGTGTATGTCTCGTATTGAATAGTCCGGATATGATTGCAAAAGTTTTGTGTAATGCCATTCCATTCGAAAATAGAATATTCAACGGAGCTAGAAAGATTTTACTGGGTGTAAACATACATTGAGATAAACACAGCATGATCAATATCCAATTTGAAATAACTACTTTAATATTTGGTTCTTTTTGGCAGATGCTCAAAGGTATGATCACAAGTAGTGAAATGAGAGTGAGAACATTAGTCGATGACCGAATCAAATACCACAGACAAAGAAATTTTCGAAACAAAGAAATATGTTTTGATTGATAAATATTGAATGCTAGTTTCTTGGCCAATTGGATTGTTCCACTAGTCCATCGATGTTGTTGAGAAAAATATCCATATAGTGTCGATGGAAGTTCACCTAAACATTCGACATCATGCATATAAACTGCATGCCATCCGTTTAGATAGGCTCGTAATGACAAATCCATATCTTCAACTATTGTATCTGTGTGCCAATTGCCACTTTGTTTGATGGCCAATGTTCGCCATACACCACCAGTACCATTGAAAGGAAAATATAGAGATGCACGATATCGACCATCTTGCTCACATTTATGATAAAAATTCAACAAAATTTCTTGCATACGTGTCAGCAATGTTTCTTTTGCATTCACAAATGTCCATCGAGTTTGTACAAATGCAACATTAGGATTCTGAATTAAAGCAGGTACTGTTTTCAATAGAAAATCATTTGTTGGTAAAAAGTCAGCATCAAATATAGCGATATATTCAACATTTTCAATAAATGGCATACCTGCAAGTAAATTTCCAGCTTTGAATCCCTTACGAGTCGGACGCCGATATACTTTTATTTGTATGTTTCGATCAATCCATTTTTGAACACAATTATCAGCGATGGCTCTTGTTTGTGGATCGGTCGAATCATCCAATACTTGAATTATTAAACGAGTTTTCGGCCAATTCATATTACAGGCACATTCAATAACCGATTCACAACATTCGATTTCGTTAAACATTGGAAGTTGAATAGCTACTAATGGATAATCAAGTTCAGATGCCGACGATGGTAATACATCCATTAATTTTGGATGAGTTGACACTGGCAAACATAATCGCATGAATATATGTATAATACGATCAATATGGAATAGGAGTTGAAGAATAATGAATATAGTATAAAATATATTTGATATATCATCGGCATACATTTCTACACTGTTATATTTGATAGAAATCGTTTTTTTTAATGTCTTTCATTTCATGTAATGTAAGAGAATATAGTATGTGAGCTGTGTGAAAGAAATAAGAGCAAAAGTTGAGAATGTTCGTATTTCTCATTCAGTCGTTATGTTTATTAGAATTTGGATATGCATGCTGGCATCAATTACATCCTAATGCCTTTCCTAATCTCCGTATACACCATTAAAATGGTGGCTGAACGAACATGTTTATTGGAAATATCAAACTGAAATTGAAACTACAATTATCTTCGATCAGTTGAACGTATCTTACAATCCTTCGGACTATCCAATACCAATGTTCAAACATCTAACACTTGTTTATTCGGCAGTTTTGTTGTGGAACTTATATATCTACTCATATTGTTTTAATAAAATCAGTCACATTTCTCATATCAAATGCAAATGTAACCTTAATTGAGCGAACAGATGATTGTATTAGTTTAAATTTTATGTCATTTTTAACAATTCAACACAACAGCCAGTATCTATATATATCAAAACAGGCACATTATGGCAATAACGGTGACTATGTTCAATCATGGGCGTCTCTACAATATTACCCATGTGTTGACAGATCTTTTGAAAGAGATAATCTGAAAAATCTTCCACATTTACGTTTCTATGGACGGTCAAACTGGAATGAAATCGATAATGAAAATAAATAGTACAAGTTATACCGATTATGGTCCTATAAGGACTCGTGATACTGCTACTTTAAAATTTTATCAAACTGTGAATGTATCTGCATGGTTTTCCGGATGTTTGACAACAACTCTACATTTTCGACCTATGATTCCTGTTGCAGTAAATATCAAAAGACCTATTGTTGTTGTTGATGTACAAACAAAACTTTTAGAAGGTCTAGTTCCTCCAGATGTACGACGCTACCACGTTAAATATAGCACAGCTATATTCAAACCTAAGTCTGCTAATGAAATATACCCAGGTCCATCAAAACGGTGTCGTTTACGGTACGAATACGGAATGTAAATGTTTTCAAAACGGACATTTTACGGTCGTATTCATGAAAAAACGGAACGTTTACGGTCCGTATTGCTCCGTATTATC
>Ga0209935_1001811_pt1 | contig 30382 bp, 23 predicted proteins | sample ThiBio_1000_plan_2_FD_183958 | JGI IMG/M metagenome (GOLD analysis project Ga0209935, IMG submission 183958) | Wastewater bioreactor microbial communities from Cape Town, South Africa - Thiocy_cont_1000_plan (SPAdes) | ecosystem: Engineered > Bioreactor > Thiocyanate-remediating >...
TGTGGCTGCACCCTGCGCCGGGCATCGAGTACGCCAACCACACCTACAGTCATGTCGGTGCAACCAGCTTTGCCCAGCTCGATGACGAGCTGACCCGATGCGGCGAGGTCATCGCCCGCTGCTATCCCGAGCGCCCATGGCCCCGTCTCCTTTCCTTTGGCCAGCCCGGCGGAGTTCCCTGGACCGTGACGCCCGAGGAAGTGGATCGCGCCCTCGTGCGGCATCACCTGATCAATCGCCCGCCCTTCAAGGGATACCCATTCCAGTTCCAGGGCGGCCTGGAGGAGATTCTCGCCCTGGTCGATACGGCCCTGGCGAGCGGCGGCATGGAGTATTACGTCTTTCACGGAGTGGGCGGCGACTGGCACTCCACGCCATGGGAGTGGTTCATCGCCCTGCTCGACAAGCTCGACGCCCATCGCAGCGAGATCTGGATCACCGATCCCGTCTCCTGCCACCAGTATGAAACGGAGCGCGACTCCGCGTCTCTGGCAGTCCGGGCAGGGGACGGCGCTTTCCGTATTTCCCTCTCCTGCCCCCGCGACCCGCGGTTTTACAACCTCCCGCTCACCCTGCAAACCGCCGCGCCTCCCGGATGGCGGCAGGCCCGCGTAAGGCAGGGCGCGAAGACCCGCCTCGCGTCCGTTCGCGACGGCTGGATCACCTATGCAGCCATCCCTGGGGGCGAAGAGATCGCCATCGGCCCGGAGGAATTCTGATGACCTCGCTCACCCGCCTCGTCAATCCCCTCCAGGGGACCGCATCGGACAAGGACTTTTCCACCGGCAACACACTGCCGATCACAGCGCTGCCCTTCGGCCTGCATCACTGGAGTCTCCAGACACGGGATGACCCGTGGTTCTTTCATCCCGCTGATCGCAAGCTGCGAGGCGTCCGGCTGACCCACCAGCCCAGCCCGTGGATGCTCGACTACGGTGCGCTGCTGCTGACGGCCTTCCATGGCCTGGTGGCCGGGACACCCGCGCTCCAGGCCTCGGCTTATCGCCTCGTGGAATGCCGCCCTCACGTTACTCGCGTGCATCTCCCCGGCCAGGGAATCACCATTTCCTTCACCCCCAGCGCCAGCGGCATCCTGCTCGCCTTCGACACCGCATCCGCTGCGCCTCTCCGCATCCGCCTCCATTTTCGCCAGGAGTTCTCCCTATCCTCCGACGGGAATTTCCTGCACGGGCGCACGACCGACAACAGCGGTGGCGTGCCGGAGGGCTTCGGCCTGTCATTCTGCGGACGATTCAGCGAGAAGCCCCGCAGCTTCCAGCCGCTCACGGATGGCGCCTGCTGGGAGTTTTCCCCGGGCCTGCGCCGGGTCGAGCTCCGCTTCGCCGCCTCCTTCATCGACCGCGACATCGCCCGTCACGCCCTCGCCTCGCAGTTGGAAGGCAGATCGTTCTCCGAGATCGAGCGCACCGCCGAGGAAACGTGGGAAGGTCTGCTCTCCCGCCTGGACTTCCCGGAGCCTGACGAAAGCCGCCGCCGCACCTTTTACTCCTGCCTGTACCGCACGCTGCTGTTTCCCCGGCTGCTGACGGAAAAAGACCGCTCGGGCAACGACATCCACTACAGCCCCTACGACGGCGCAGTCCATACCGGCCCCCTCTGCACGGACAACGGCTTCTGGGACACCTACCGTACGGTGTATCCGCTCCTCGCCCACGCCTTTCCCGACCAGCTGGAGGTCATTCTCCAGGGCTGGCTCAATGCCTGCAAGCAGGCGGGTTGGACGCCAAAGTGGCCCAGCCCGGGACTCAAGGACTGCATGATCGGCACGCACTTCGACGCGGTGGCGGCTGACGCCGTCGCCCGGGGAGTCACGGGATGGGACGTCGAGGCGGTATTCCCTTATCTCTGGCGCAATGCCACCGAGCCAAGCGCCGACGGCCGCTACGGCCGGCAGGGCCTGGACGATTTCATCCGGCTGGGGTATCTGCCCGCTGACCGCCACCACTACTCCGTATCGGCGACGCTGGATTATGCCTACGGGGACTTTTGCGTGATGCAGGTCGCCCGCCACCTCGGCAGGACCCGGGAGGCCGGGCTGCTGGCCGGGCGCACCGGACACTATCGCAATGTCTTCGACCCCTCCGTCGGCTTCATGCGGGAGCGCAACAGCGACGGCTCGTGGGCGGAGCCATTCGGCGAATTTCGCTGGGGCGGCGGCTTCATCGAGGGCGGGCCATGGCAGCATACGTTTCACGTTCCCCACGATGTCCCCGGCCTGGCCCGGCTCTTCGGCGGAGAGGCGGAGCTTTGCCGCAAGCTCGACACCATGCTGACCCTGCCTCCGACCTTCCAGACGGGGCACTACGGATTCGAAATCCACGAGATGACCGAGATGGCGATGGCGGGATTCGGTCAATACGCCCACTCCAACCAGCCCGTGCACGGCTTCCTGTTTCTCTATGCGCTGCTCGGCCAGCCGGAGAAGACGGCCCACTGGGTGCGGCGCGTGTGCGACGAGCTTTACACCCCGGACAGGCTGCCCGGCGACGAGGATAACGGCGAGATGAGCGCATGGTACATCTGGGCCAGCCTCGGCCTCTTCCCCCAGTGCCCGGGCCGCCCCGGGTTCGTGGCCTTCCAGCCTCCGCACACCCGCGCCACGGTGCGCGAACCTTTCCTCAGACAAACTCCCATCGCCAACTCCCATGTATCGCCTCATCCCTGAAAAACTCGCCCTGGCCTGCCTGCTCGCAGGCGCGCTTTCCTCCGCCCCGGTGTCCGCCGGCGACACCTGGCGCTCCGTGCTTTACCCGGAGGATTGGAAACCGGGCTACGAGGCTCCCGACGGCGGATACCTGCATGATTTCTCCTACGCGGGATACCATCGCGGCGAGCAGCCGATTCCTACGCGCTCGGAAAACCTCATCGACGCAACCGCCGCCCCGTACTCCGCCGACAAGACCGGGCAGGCCGATGCGACCGCCGCCATCCAGTCCGCGCTCGACGCCGCTGCCGAAGCAGGCGGCGGCGTGGTCCTGCTGCCTGCGGGAACCTACAAGGTCGCGCCCTCCGCCGAGGGAAAAACCGCGCTCTTCATCTCCGGCGACAATGTCGTGCTGCGCGGCGAGGGCCGGGACAAGACCTTTCTCTACAACGACTCCGTGCAGATGCGGAACAAGAGCGTCCTCACGATCGGCTCAAAGAACGGCGTATGGTGGGCCTCCAAGAGCTATCCCACCGTGCCGATCACGCAGGATCTTCTGAAACCCGTCACGGTAATCCCTGTCGCCGATCTCGCCGACATGGCGGTGGGCGACTACGTCGTCGTGCGCACCGACATGACCCAGCGCATGATCGACCAGCTCGAAATGACCGGCGTCTGGAAGCCGACGGACCCCTACCAGCCATCCCCCGCCTACGCCCGCCGCATCACCGCCGTCGACCCCGAGGCAAAGACGATCACGGTAGACGTGCCCCTGCATGGATTTGTCTACGTCGCGGACAATGCCCGCGTCGCCATCCTCAAAAAAGCGAAACCAGTGGAGGAATCCGGGGTTGAATCTCTTTCCATCGGAATGAAGCAGCATCCGGGGGGAGGATTGGACGATGACGATAAAAAGAACATGACCCCAGGCACGACCGGGTACGAAATCTTCCGGGCGGCGGCATTGATCTTCGACGGCGCGGAAAACTGCTGGGCGCGGAATGTCGGCTCGTATTGCCCCCCCGGCAATGATCCCGATATCCACCTGCTCTCCCATGGCGTACGCATCATGCGCTCCCGCAATGTCACCCTGGAGGACGGCTTCTTCGCCTATCCCCAGTACCGGGGAGAAGGCGGCAACGGGTACATGTACACCCTCTATGGAAACGACTGCCTGCTGAAAAACTGCACAGGCAAAGGCGGACGGCACAATTTCTCATTTGGAGAGATGGGCTCTACTGGTAACGTGCTGCTGAACTTCCATGCCATCGATGGCCGCCTCCCCAGCGATTTCCATATGTACCTCTCAAGGGTGAACCTCATCGACAACGCGGTCGCCGACGGCGACTACTTCGCCGCGGTCAAGCGCTTCGCTCCTCCCACCCACGGGGAAACCACCTCGGAGTCGGTCTTCTGGAACACCACGGGCCTCCGCTACCAGCCGGAAGTGGGCGAGTACGCGGGACACCCCACGAAAAACCCTCAGTTTCTCATCATCTCCCACCAGTGGGGCCAGGGTTATGTCATCGGCACCCAGGGCCCCTGCCATGACGTGGAAACCGATGATTTTTGCGAGGGCGTCGGGCGGGGCGCGGACCTTCAGCCGAGGTCGCTCTACGAGGATCAACTCCAGCGCAGGCTGGGCGCGGCCAGCCGCAACTAGACTCTTTCGAAACCCTATGCGATCGCCGGGCGTACCCCAGATTATGAGAAATCCCCGGATATCTCATCCACGACACCCGGCATGAGCTTCGAGCGTGTCTCTCAAAAGGACATCGCCGCCAAGGCGGGCGTCCACATCACCACGGTCTCGCTGGCGCTGAGAGACAGCCCCCGCCTGCCCCTGGAGACGCGCTTGCGCATCCGCCAATTGGCCGAGGACATGGGCTACTCGCCCGACCCCATGCTCTCCGCCCTCACCGCATACCGCAAAAGCGCAAAGGTCTCGCGCTATCAAGGGACGCTCGCGTGGCTGCACACGATCCCGCGATCGGAACCCGACAATCTCGAGTACAAGGAGGGAGCCCAGTCCCGGTGCGCCGAGCTGGGCTATGTCCTCGAGGAGTTTCATGTCGCCGATATGTCGCTGCCTCGCATCTCGCGGGTGCTCCGGGCGCGAAATATCACCGGCATCTTCCTGCCCCCCCAGCCCGGCCGCCTCGCCCATATCAATTTCGACTGGCAGAATTTTTCCGCGATTTCCTTCGGCTACAGCCTCGCCCGCCCCCGGCTGCATGTCGTCACCAACGCCCAGTACCGCTCGGTCCACATCGCCATCAGGGCGATACGAGCCCGGGGGTACCGGCGCATCGGATTTGCCACCGTTCAGGCAACCGACGTTCGGACCGATCGCAACTTCTCCTCCGGCTACCTCGCCGAGCAGCGCCGATACAACGAGAAGTACAGTATTCCGATGTTCATCTATGACGACGCAGCCGACACCAGGCGGAAGAATTTCGTCAAGGAATTCGGCGCATGGTACGAGGCGCACAAGCCCGATGCCATCCTGAGTCTGGATGGCGAGATCTCCGGCGCTCTGCGGGAGCTCGGCATCCATCCGGAGACCTGCGGCCATGCCTCCCTCATGACCTCTCCCAAAGGAGATCTCGCGGGAGTCTATCAGAATGGCCCGATGATCGGACGCACCGCCGTCGATTTCCTCGTCGGCATGATCCACCGCAACGAGCGCGGCATCCCCGCCGTGCCTCTCTACATCCTGGTGGACAGCACGTGGCGGGACGCCCCTTCCCTGCCCGACAAGCGCCGGTAGCCCCGCCGGCCGCGCACTTCGTTCTATAATACGAGCAAGGATGTCGTTTGCTCGGGAATCGGGCGATTTTAAACTCTGGGTAAATCAAGGCAATCGACCCCGCGCGAGCAGCCCGGTCGAGGCTCCGGAAACCATGACGACATCCATCAAAACCACCCTCCGCCACGCGGAGCCACAGAGAGACTTCGGAGCAGCGCCTTCCCGCGAGGAATCCAGCCTGACCCAGCGACTGCTGATCTGCCTGATCGATGGAGAGATCCAGAAATTCTACCCGGACGGCGATCTGCCGCTGGACCTCTATCCCGCCACCCGCCAGGTCGAGGCCTGCAAGCTCGATGCCGCCGAGTGGCTGAAGGTGCTCAAGGATTTTGCGCCGACCGCCCTCCTGACCTGCTGGTCGACCCCGGCCATCCCCGAGGAAATCGCCAGCGACCCCGAGTCGCCTCTCCGGTACATCTGCCATATCCCCGGCACCGTCCGCCGGCTCGTGCCGCGCTCGTTCTTCGAACGCGGCGGCACCGTGACAAACTGGGGCCCTCTCGCGGGCGGCCAGGTCGCCGAGCAGGCGCTCCTCCTCGCCCTCGCATCCCTGCGCAATATCGGCCAGTGGCGCCAGCAAATCGCCGACAAGCATCACGTCCCGTATTGGGATTTCGTCGATTCCCTGCGCACCCGCACGCTCTTCGGACGCCGCATCGGCCTCCATGGCTTCGGACAGATCGCCCAGGCCCTGGTCAAGCTGCTCAAGCCCTTCCAGGTCAAAATCTCCGCGTATTCGGAGGGAGTGCCCCCGGCGCTGATGGAGAGCCTCGGCGTCAAGCCCTGCCGCTCGCTGGAGGAGCTCGTTCCCCAGAGCGAGATTTTCTTCGAGTGCGAGGCCTTGAATCCCTCCTCGGAGCGCAGCGTCACCCGGGAGCTCCTCGCCCAGCTCCCGAATCAGGCGCTCTTCGTGAATATCGCGCGCGGCATCATCGTTGACGAAGCCGCCCTCATCGCCGAGGTGCGCTCCGGCCGGCTCCATGCCGCCCTGGATGTGATCACGCAGGAGCCCATTTCCCCGGAGTACCCTCTCTGGCACCAGGAAAACGCACTCCTCTCGCCCCACATCGGCGCGCCGACTTCCGACAGCCAGTGGACCTACGGCGCCTTTGCCACGGCGAATCTCCGCCGCTTCCTCCATGGCGAGGAACTCGACGGCATCGTCTCCCTCGCCGCCTACGATCGCTCGACCTAAGAATTACGCTGCCTGTTCCAAAGCGTTGGGAAAAGACCGCCGACTTCGCAGTCCGGCGGCCATTTTCTTCCTCCAGCCGGATGGCTGGAATGTCTTCTAGATGCCCTAAATAGTGCCGTCACGAGAATGAAAGCCAGATAGCCAGGCAACGGATGTGAACGGCGGCCAGGAAGGAGGTCGCATTCTTGGTGTAGCGTGTGGCGATGCCGCGCCAACGTTTGATGTGGAGAAAGGTATTTTCCACCAGATGGCGAAGTTTATAGAGGTGGCGGTCGTAGTCGCGCTGAACGCGGCGGCGCTTTCTGGGAGGGATGACCGACGTCATGCCCTGCCTTGCGGCCTGCTCAAGGATGGAGTTGGTATCGTAACCCCGGTCGGCGAGCAGATAGGTGGCGCTCATTCCTTGGATAAGAGCGCAAGCCTGCGCGCAATCAGCGGCGGTGCCTTTCGTAACAAGGACTCGGACCGGCAGACCATGCGCATCCACGGCCAAATGCAGCTTGGTGTTGAGCCCCCTTTTGTGCGGCTCATGGACTGATTGCCTCCACGAGCCCCCGCCGCGTGGGGGTGCACTTTGATATGGCTGGCATCAATGAGGAGCCATTCCAAATCCGGCTCATCGATGAGCCGCGCCAGCAGCCCTTCCCAGATTCCCTTGTCCCGCCAGCGACAAAACCGCCGGTGCGTGTTTTTCCAGTCCCCATAGTCCGGAGGCAAATCCCTCCAGGGGCTGCCGGTGCGCAGGATCCAGAACACCGCATTGATGAACTGCCGATTGTCCCTGGCCCTTCCTCCCCAGAGTCCCTCTCTTCCTGGCAAATGACCTTCCAACAACTCCCAATGCCTCTCGCTGATGTCGTGACGATGATAGGCGGCTTCTTTCGATGCGGGCATCATCCTTTCCTTTTACCACTTACTCACATCTCGTGACGACACTATTTAGTTCGCCGACACCGAGAAATCGTCGAAATCCGCGAGGCACGGACGCTGCGAGTAGCAATGAACCGCGAAGGTCACCGAGGCGGCTCCCTGCGGAGGCGTAAAGTCCATCGTATACTCGGTCCAGGCGCCTGCCCCCTGGGTGATCTGCTTGGCGCCTTGCTCGGCGGGCACGTCGATTTTTTTGCCCGACTCGTCCTTAAAGATCAACCAGACTCCCGCTCCGCTCTGGTTGTGGCTGCGCGCCCAAAAGCTCAGCCGATAGGATTTGCCCGGCTGCACTTCGAGCTTGGAGCTTTCCATCCATGAGCCCGGCCCGCCATCACCCTGCTCGACCCGCAGACCGAGCTGACCGGAGTGCGCGGCCTCGGCCTGCGCGGAGCTCAGGTTGTTCTTCGTGTCTTCGCCGGAGGCTCGCCAGCCCTCGGTGTTTTGCTCAAAACCCGGGTTTACCAACGCCAGTTCTTCCGCCCATACCGGGAGGGCAAAAGCTCCAGCCAACAACATGCCTGCGATGAGGCCATTCCGAGAGGATATCATGCCCGCAACCTACGACCGCCCCGGCGAACCGGGAAAGACATTGGCATTCTAACTATCGACAGAAAGGCAGGCTACTCGACCGGCGAAATGAAGCTGCTGATGACGAACACCGCGTTTGCCGCCGCGTGCAGGACGATGCACGGGATCACGCTGCCGGAGACCCGCCGTAGGAGGGCGAGCAACAGCCCGAGTACGAAGACATAGGCCAGCCCGATCCCTCCGTACTGCACATGGAGCAGGGCAAAGAGCAGGGATGTGACAAACGCCGTCAGCCACCACCCCATCGAGCGAATCCAACCCGAATACGCGTAGCCCCGGAAGATGAGTTCCTCCGCGACCGGGGCGAAAACGCACAGGCTCAAGACAAAAACCACCGGGCTATGCCGACCGAGCTCGGTCAGCTTGAGAGCCTCTTCCGAGCGGGCATCCATGCACATGTCGAGGAAGAACCCGAGACCGGCAATGACCACGAGGAAGACCGGAGTCCAAAGAAGCGAGGCCACGAGGGCGGGGCGATGCAGCCCCAGGCGATCGACCAATCTTGCTCCGCCTCCGCATACCGCCACCGTACCGAGGATGGTGAGCCACGCCGCGCTGATCGCGATGCGCTCTGCGTCGCCATTGGCCATGAGGCGCTCCACGGCGGCCTGCTGGTGTTTCACCCCCATCTCCAGGAGCAGCGGGACGATGGCTGGGACGACCGCCAGGATCTGCAGTCCCAGGTAGGCCAGCGCCAGCGCGATCACGCCGGCCAGCGTGATCCACGGAGAAAACTGCGCGTTCCCCGGCAGTTCGCGAGCCGGACGGAAGCGCAGATAGATCAACAAGCCAGCGGCTGCCGCCAGCGAACCGATCGTGCCAAAGGGAAGCGATGCCAGCACCGCCGCAAAAACCACCACGACTCCGGCCCACACCTCATCGCGCCGCCAGGCAATGACCAGAAGCAGCAGGCCCGCGAGAAATCCGCCACCGAGAGCGAGCAGGAAATGCACGCCGATCCGGATGTTGCGGATCGTTTCATAATCGAACCGGGGGCTCGTCCGCTCCGCAGGCTTCGGCGTCACGAGGGGATTCGGCCCTCCCTCGTAGGCGTATTTCCTCACCCCTTCAAAGGTCTCCATGCTCCACATCGCAGGGAAATAGCGGCCGCCCGTGTAATCGAGCTGCTCGCGCGCGGTTTCCCGATCTTCCGCCAGCAGCGCCAGCCTGAGGAGCTGGAAGCGGACCATGAGATTGTCCGGCTCGGCGGCGATCCATTCCCGAAAACCCTGGCGGGTTTTCTCCCAATCCAGCCGCCCCTCGCCAAAAACGATCTCGCCCTTCACCGGCATGCGATCCGCCATCCAGACCAGGAAGGCGTATTGACGCGCCCGCTCCGCCTCCGGCATCTTGGCGACCAGCCCGGCGATCCAGGTCTCAAACTCCCCCTCCTCTCCATACCAGCGGGGCAGCATCCAGTAGCAGGCATTGGTGTAGTATCGCCCGTAGGTCGGCTCCTTGCCGATGGCTTCGCCCACCATGTCCATGTATTCCCCGGCATCCCAGCCCTCCCCGAGGGCGACGATCTGAGCCGCCTCGTACCAGCCGGGACACTTCGCTGGGAGCGCCTTCGCCTCATCCAGGACCTTGTGCGCGAGATCGAGGCGCTCTCCGAAAAGCTTCCACCCATTGTCGGAAACCGTATCGCTCGTGCCCGATCCCCGCGCTTTCCAGGCGTAGCTGGTGAGCGCACGCGCGAGCGCGATCCGCGCCGTGACGCTGTCCGGATGCTCGGCGGTCCATTTTTCAAAAAACGCGATGCGGTCCGTCTGGGCCTGGTCCGAATCAGGCAATTCGCCAAGGACGCCGTAATACGACGAGAGCAGCCAGGTGCCGCCATCGAGCCGGTCCTTGCCCGTTCTCAACCCGGCTGCCAGTTGCTCCAGCCGGTCCATGTCCCCGGCGGCAAGCTGCTGCCGGGTCTCCTTGAGCACATCGAGGTATCGCTGATACGCCGGAGTCGGCGCCTTGACCGTCTCGACCGGAGGAAGCTCCCCGGCCAGGACTGCGGTGATCCCGACAAAAAAAGCGGCGGCGAACCATCCCGCCGCCGCGCGTGAAAGAAAGGAAGCCCGCATGACCAGAGGGACTTCCCTGTGAATCAACCCTGCTTCGCGGTCAGCTTGGCAAACTCCGCATTTTGAACGGGAGTCAGCACCTTGAGCAAAGCCTCGGAGGAGGCCAGCTTGCGGGCGCGCAGGAGGTCGAGACGCTCCTGGTAGCCGATCTTGCCCGCCTCAAACTTGCGGTTGATCTTGCCCACCGCCGCGAGGCCGGAGAGGCGGATCTTCTCGACCGCCTGGAGCTGCTTCGGCGTAAGCGCGAGTTCCTTCTGCACCGATGGGGTGTAAAGGACGAGCGCCCCGAGCACCTGGCGCTCGATCTTGAGGAACTTCGTCCGCTGGGACGAGTTCAGCGTCGAGAGCGCCCGCTCGTTGTAGCGGTCATTCAGGGCCAGAAGCTTCTTTTCCGCTTCAAGCCGCTCCGCCGGAGTGGCCGGATTTGTCGCCACGATCTGGCGCGCGGCATTCTTGTACTCGGATCGCAGGGAATCCAGCACCGCCCGCTGGAGCGAGTTGAGCTTCAGTTCATCGCGCACCTTCTCGACACCGAGCAGGATGGGCACGGAGCCGGGATGTTCGACGGCCGCGGTGACGGCCTTGGCCTGCGGCATGAACCAGAGAGCGAGGGCCGCGAGAAGGATCAGGGAGCGCGTTTTCATGCCACGGACTGGAGAATGATTTCCTCGAGCTTGACGATGTCGGCGGCAAACTTGCGGATGCCGTCGGAGAGCTTGTCCGTAGCCATCGGGTCCTCGTTGAGGAGCCAGCGGAAGACCTTCTCCGTCACCTCGATCTTTTCGATATCGGAGGCCTTGGCGGCATCCGGGCTCAGCTTGCGAGCGACCGGCTCGTTCGAGCTCTGGAGCTTCTCGAGCAGGTCCGGACTGATGGTCAGGAGGTCGCATCCCGCGAGCTCCAGGATCTCGCCGATGTTGCGGAAGCTGGCCCCCATCACCTGGGTCTTGTAGCCGAACTTCTTGTAATAGTTATAGACCCGCTGGACGGACTGGACGCCCGGGTCCTCGGCACCGACGTACTCCTTACCGGTATGGGACTTGTAGTAGTCGTAGATGCGACCGACGAATGGAGAGATAAGCGTCACCCCGGCCTCGGCGCAGGCAATAGCCTGGGGCAGCGAGAAGAGGAGGGTCAGATTGCAGTGAATCCCTTCCTTTTCGCAAACCTCGGCGGCGCGGGCGCCCTCCCAGGTGGATGCGATCTTGATCAGGATGCGCTCGCGGGCGATACCTGCCTTTTCATAGAGGCCGATGAGGTAGCGAGCCTTCTCGACCGTCGCCTCGACATCGAAGGAAAGGCGGGCGTCGACCTCCGTCGAAACACGGCCAGGCACGATCTCAAGGATCTTCGTGCCAAAGGCGATGAGAAGGTCGTCGATGATCTTCTTGGCCAGAGCGTCGCCGCTCAGCGAGGACCCCTTGTTATCGGCGATCGCCTTTTCGAGCAGCGGCTTGTACTCCGCCTGCTGGACCGCCTTGAAGATCAGCGTCGGATTCGTCGTGGCATCCTGAGGCGAATACTTCTTGATGGACTCGAAGTCCCCGGTGTCGGCGACAACTGTTGTAAACTTTTTGAGTTCGTCGAGTTGGGTGGAGGCGGAGAGAGAGGCGCTCATTTGCTGTTGGAAGTCAGTTCACACGGTGTCGCCTTGACCCGGGAAAAGCAACTGCGAAATCGCCGCGCTTTTTTCATAAAAAGTGCTCGAAAGATAGAAGGGCATAGCCGATTGTTATCGTTTCACGGGGTATAACTGAGTAGATTTTATCGATCCGATGTCATCCACATCCCCCTTTCCTCTTCGTCCACCAGCTCTCGCCGGAGTGGTGGCCCGGCATGTTCGCTCGACGAGGGCGCGCGATATCACGGTAGATCCCGCCGGGGGCATGTTCGATTCCAAGACCGTCGCCGCCGCGCTGAAGAAAACGTCGCCGGACGATGGCGTACTCATCCCGGCCGGGGAGTACGAGATCACCGAGGTCGACAAATCTCTGCGCATCCGCGCTGTCGAGAATGGCGCGATCCTGCGCGGGCCGATGGTCGTCACCGGCGACTTCGTCGTCTTTTCGGGACTGAAGTTCCGAGGCAATGACGAGGCGCCCACCATTGAGATTCGCAAGGGCATCGTTGTCTTCGAAGAGTGCCTGATCGAGGGCGGCATCCGCGTCTGCGAGGGCGCGCAGGTTTATTTCAATGTCTGTCACCTCCGGAAGGCCGAAGAAGGCCTTTGTGTGACCGATCGCTCCGTTGCGGAACTTTTCCGCACTTCGGTATCGAGCTGCCACGCCGGCGTGGCCGTACGCCACGGCTCCTCCTGCGCGCTCTACGCGAGCCGCATCGAGCAGTGCGCCGCCAAGCCGGGAGCCGACGAACTCGGAGCGGGCATCTTCGCGGAGGAATCCTCCATCTACGCCGAGGGCCTCACTCTGCGGGGCAACAGCGTGGGACTCTACCTTCAGGACTGTCCGGAAGTCCGCGTACTGAGCGCTTACTTCTCCGAGCACCATGCCGCCAGCATCATCTCCGTCGGCCTTGCCTCGAGCAAACTGCATCTCCGCTCCTGCTCCTTCGATAAACAGGCCTCGGCCCGGTGCGGGCAGGTCAATATTACCGGCGGCTCGCTCCTCATGGAGCATTCCGTGATCCGGCCCGAGGGAACTGTCGGCTTGACGGCGAACCAGGCGCGGCTTGAGCTGTTCCATTCACGGCTGGAGTCGATCTCCGAAATCGCCGTCGACACCCAGATGAGCCACATCGAGGCGGAGGATATTTCTCTCCAGTCGATCGGCAACACGGCGCTCTCGGCCTCGGACTGCCGGGGCGCGATCAAGCGCAGCTCGTTTACCGGCCAGCCGCCAACCAGCATTCAGCGATCAAACGACCTCGTCCTGGAGGAGTGCAAACTCATCGACTCCGGCGTGACGGATCAGGATACGGTCGAAAAGCGCGCAGGCTCGGCAATGGACGCCCTCATGGAGGCCCTCAACCAGACGGTCAGCCACGAAAACGTCCGCGCGGAACTCGAGTGCATCATCCGGCAGGCCCATGCCGCCTACCGCCGCGGCCTGCGGGGTTTTCCGATGACGACGCAGAGCTTCCACGCCGCCCTCATCGGCCCCAAGTCCGTGGGCGAGGAGAGCGCCGGCTCCATGCTGTCTCAGGCGCTGCACGTCTTCAGCATCATCAGCAGCCCGGAACTCCACCGCGTCACCATCGACCAGTTGCTGGAGGATGGGCTGGAATCACTTCCCAAGGAAGGCGCTCTGTTTCTTAGCGCCCGCGAGGCAACCGGTTTCACCACCGCCACGGCGGCCACCGTGCGCACCCTCATCGAAAATCTCACACGTGATCCTGAGGTGCTCGTCATCATGGAGGGTGAGCGCGAGGAGATTCGCCGCGTGCTCCGTCTGAGCCCGGCCATCCAGCTCGCCTTCTCCAATATCATCAACTTTGCCTCCTACGGCCCGGTCGAGCTCACCAACCTGTTTACCCAGGCCTGCATCCGCGATGGCATCACGCTGAGTTCCGATGCCGCGCTCGCCCTGCTTCTCGCCTTCCATTTTTACTCCGATCGCATGGACCGGCGCTTCACCTCCGTCGAGGGAGTGCTGTCCCTCTACCAGCGCGCGCGCCGTCTCTATCTGGAACGCTGCGGCCGCCTGGAGCGCTTCGATTGCGAGATGGAGTCGCAGGATCTCGACCTGCCCATGGATAAAGTGCTCCGGCATGCAACCGACCGCATGCCTGCCTTCTCCTCTTTCTGCCCGTCCTGCTCGAAGGAAAATCCTTGGGTGCATGGCCTCGACCGCACGATGGTATGCGTGCATTGCGAAAAGCCCTATCTGGCCAAGTGGGGCCTGTGGCGGGAGTCTTTCGCCTATCGTCGGCTGAAGGAAGCCGCCCCCCGCATCGAGGGTGGTGCAATTTCCCGTCGCGCGCATCACTCCCATAAGTAAACTCCCCGGGTGAAGCCGATCGGAGTCTGTCTCGTCACCCTGTTGCTCGCCACTGCGGCTGCCACCGCAGACCCGTCATCCGCCGCGGCCTACTCCGCCCGCCATGGGGAGATCTCCCTGCTCGTCTGGAAGGATGGCCGGACGATGCTGAGCCGGGGAAAGGCGACCGTACAGCCGCCCAACGTCTACAGTATCACCAAGAGCCTTTGCGCCATGGGCGCGATGGCCGCAGTCACCAAAGGATGGCTCAAGCTTGACGAGCGGGCCAGCGACGCCATCACGGAATGGAAGGGCGATCCTCGCAAGCGGGAGATCACCGTCCGTCAGCTCCTCGACCAGACCTCGGGGCTGAATCCCGGCTACGCGACCTTTTACCGTCCCAATCTGAAAGACAAACAGGCGGCCGTGGCCCGGTTGTCCTCCGTCTCCAAGCCCGGAACCGCTTTTGCCTATGGCCCAGCCCACTATGAGGCGCTGGAGCTCGTTCTCGCCCGCAAGCTGAAACAGCCTCCCCTCCCCTGGATCAACTCCGTCCTCTTGCAGCCGCTCGGCATTCCCACGGCCGGGTGGCGCCGTGACCGGGACGGCACCCCGTACTTTTCCGCCGGGGCCCATGCCTGCGCCACGCAGCTCCTCGCCGTCGGCCAGGTCGTGCGCAAGGAGGGCTGGCGATGGATCTTCCCGATCTTTTCCTCGCCGGTTTTCCGGGACGCCACGCGGGGTTCCGAGGCGAATCCCGCCTACGGCGGCGGTCTTTGGAATAATTCACGCGCAGCGCAAAAAGATGCCGTCGCGCGTGATGTCGAGGAGGCCATCACCAAGGGGCTGGGCCGTCAGGAATGGCAGCGCACCTGCCTTTCCCGGGAGGCTCCTTCCGATCTCATGGCGATGGTCGGCTCCTACGGGCAGCGAGTCTATATCGTTCCCTCACAAAGCCTGATCATCGTGCGGCAGGGTCGCGAATCGGGCTTCCGCGATCCGGAGTTTCTCGCGGCCTATTTCCGCCCGCCGGGAAAGACGGTGAAAAACTAGCTCTTCTCAAATCAATCGCTAGCTTCCCATCGCCAGCTCGATCAACTGGGCGGCGAGCGGCTCGGTCAGCCGGTCGAGATCGGCCAGTGCGGCCTTGAGCTTGGGAAACGATTTTTCTTCCTTCGCAGCGCGCACCGCCCCGGCGGCGGCCAGGATCGCGGCGCGGTCACCCTCCGCCACCTTGTCACCCAGCGCGCCCAGAGCCTTGTCCACCGCGGGGAGCATCTCGTCGGCCTTGATCGTCGCCTCGGTAAAAGCCCGCTCATCCATGTCCTCAAAGGCATGTTCCAGCGAATCCTCCAGCATCTTCTCGACCGCCTCGTCGCTCACCTCGACCGCGCTCTCGATGGCGACCTTGGTGTCAACTCCTGTTGCGATGTCGCGCGCGAGGACATGGAGCAGTCCATTCGCATCGATCTCAAACTGTACGCCCACCCTCGCCTGGCCGCGAGGCGCGGGAGCGAAGGAGACAACGAACTCACCGAGCTTCCAGTTATCTCGCGCCATCTCGCGCTCACCCTGGAGCACCGTGATGCGCATCGACGTCTGGTTGGCGGCAGCATTGGCAAACATTTCACCCGCCCGGCAGGGAATCGTGGTATTGCGCGGGATCAGGACATTCATCAGTCCGCCAAAGGTTTCGATTCCGAGGGAAAGCGGTGTCACATCGAGCAGAGTAACGTTTTGCACGGAACCCGAGAGGATGCCTGCCTGGATGGCCGCACCGAGCGCCACCGCTTCATCAGGATGCTGGGAAACATTCGGTTCCTTCCCAAAAACCTCGCGCACGAACTCGCGCACCAGCGGCATGCGAGTCGACCCGCCGACGAGGATCACCTCGTCGAGTTGCCCGATCTCCACCTTTGCGTCGTGCAGCGAGCGCAGGCAATGGAGCCGGGTTTTCTCGAGGATCGGGCGGCAAACATTCGCAATCTCCTCGCCTCCCTCGCGTTTCCGAGCTTCGGCCTCTGCGAGGGAGATGCCAAATTTTTCTGCGATCGCCCGATCAAAATCGTCGCCGCCGAGCCGGGTGTCGCCATTCGTGGCCAGCACCTGGAAAACACCACCGGAAAGCTCCAGCACGGAAATGTCAAAGGTCCCTCCGCCCAGATCGTAAACCGCCACGCGCGACTTCTCCCCAAGCCGGTCCAGGCCGTAGGCAAGCGCCGCGGCTGTCGGTTCCGCCAGCAGACGCTCGACCTCAAATCCTGCCAGTTCGCCCGCCCGTTTGGTGGCGCTGCGCTGCGCGTCATTGAAATAGGCGGGCACCGTGATCACGGCCTTCGTCACCGGGCCGCCTAGCGCACGCTCCGCCTGAGCCTTGAGTCTGCGTAGAATGAATGCGGAAATCTCCTCGGGACTGAGAGTCCGTGAACCCACCTGCAAGCGTACCGGTTCGCCCGGTTTGCCCACCACCGGCAGGGCCGTCTCCGCCTCGCCGACGCGAGAGCCCATCAGGCGCTTGATCGACAAAATCCCCGTATCGCGATGATCGAGAGCCTCCCAGCCCACTACAGGCTCGGTCGCATCCTTCGGCCAATACAGCGCCGAGGGCGTGAGGCGGCGGCCTTCCTCGTCGGCAAAGAGCACGGGAAAACCGGCGTCCATCGCGCCGATGAGAGAATTTGTCGTTCCGAGGTCGATTCCTACGATCATGGTCCCCCGCAAGCTACGTGCCGCTCATCCGTGCGCGAGCTTAAATTCCGCTTCGCGCAGCTGGGCCTCCCACTTTCCGATAAAGGCATAATCGCCCGCCAAACCTGCCAGTTCCCCGGGTTCCACCGCAGGCCAGCGCGCATTCAGTTCTCGCAGGCGTGCATCGAGCCGTGCGCGGGCTTCCTTTATGGCTTCCAGCGCCTGCGCGACCTTCGCTACGGCCGCCCGGCACTCTGCTGCGCTGACCGCTCGAGTGAGAGCCGTCGTCGCGGAGGAGCGGGCCAGCAAGGCCGCATTCGCCGCCTGCATCGTCCCGCCCACCAGCATGAAAATCTCTGGCGAGCCGAGCTTTCCCGCCGGAACGTCGCCACCGGCAAGCAGTCGCAAACGTGACGCGGGATCGCCCAGCACACGATACGCCTCCTGAAGCTCCGCAAACCGTCCAGCATCGCCACCCCCGGCATCTGGATGGGCGGCCGCTGATTCGCGCAGATAGCGTTCCTTGAGACCGGCCTCGTCGGGAATAGGCCGGGCCTCGATCCCGAACAGGGAAAAGGCGTCCGTCACGCTGAGAAACTTTCGCCGCACGAGCAATGCGCCACGGCGTTCGGATTCGTCACCTTGAAGCCGCCCTTTTGCAAGTCGTCGCTGTAGTCGAGCTCCGATCCGCTGACGAAGAGCGCACTCTTGGGATCAACGACCACGCGCACGGCGTTGGACTCGACCATGATGTCGCGATTCGCCGGGCCGTCCACGAGGTCCATCTTGTATTGCAACCCTGAGCAGCCTCCGCCGATCACCGCCACGCGCAAGGCTCCTCCCGGTCGCCCCTGGCGCTCGAGCAAAGACCGCAGCTTGGCGCTGGCTCCATCCAGCACGCGAATGAGCTTCTCGTTTCCGATGCGATATTTGACCTCGGTTGTCTCCACGCGCGCAATATGGGGGCGAATTCTTTTCCCCGCAAGATCACTTCCCGCTTGCTATACTGAGACTCATTCTCATTAATTACCAACCATGCCCGCACCGTCCACCTTTGTCGAAAGCCCAGCCTGGGAGGGCATTCAGGGCGAGTGGAGGCGGATCTACGGGAGCTTCCAGGAGGGGCTGAGCATTGAATGGCACGATTTCGAGTGCGCCACGACCCTCGACTGGTCCCGGAGCTTCCACCCCGACAGCCTGGAAATCTGTATCAACCTCGCCGGGTGCGGCACTCTGCGCACGAGTCCATCCCGCACGCACGTGATCAATCCCCAGACCGTCGCTCACTACAGTGTGGGCAGCGAGGGCCTGGCGGCGGATCGCCATGCGGGGCAGAAGCATCGATTTTTCACCATCGAGATTTCCCGCCCATGGCTCCAGCAGGCGATTTCAGGCCACGAGGGGCATCTCAACCGGGAAACGCTCACCTTTCTCAGCGGCAACCTGAAGCCGTCGCAACAGACCCGCAGCGCGCCGCTCGATCAGCGCCTCAAGAGGACGACCGAAGAGCTGCTCCATCCGCCGATTCCCGAGCCCGTCAACTCCCTCTGGTTCCGCGCGAAGGCCCTGGAGATTGTCTCCCATGTCCTCATCGACACGACGAGCGAACTCTTTTGCCAGCGCCACAAACGCGTCGCCCTCGACCGCGTGGAGCGGGTGAAGCAAGCGCTCGCTCGCGACCTGGAACATCCCCCCACCCTCGGCGAACTTGCCAAGGAGGTCGGTTGCAGCTCGTTTTACCTCAGCCGCATCTTCTCGGAGCAGACAGGAATGACCATCTCGCGCTATCTGCGCAACCTCCGCCTCGAAAAAGCCGCCGAGCTCCTCCGCAAGGGCGAGTGCAACGTCACCGAGGCGGCCTTCACCGTGGGCTACTCCAGTCTCAGCCACTTCTCGAAAGCCTTCGCCGAGATGTTTGGCTCGTGCCCATGCGTCTTCCCTCTGCAGGGAAAGAAGAACTAGCGAGGCGGAAGTTCCACGAAAACCGCAGGAGCTTCGCAGAGCGGGTTTGCGGTAATGCGAGCGCATACGGAAAACACCTCTCCGATTCTCTCCGCCGTCATCACCTCAGCCGGGGCGCCTTCCGCCACGATGGCGCCCTGCTTCATCAGAATGACGTGATCGGCGTATTGCGCGGCAAGGTTCAAGTCGTGGATCACCACCAGCACCGTGACTCCGCAACGCGCCATGGTCCGCGCAACCTGCAACGCCCCATGCTGATGCGCGGGATCGAGGTTGGAAATCGGCTCATCGAGCATGAGGCAACGGCCATCGCTCACCGGCTTCCATCCGATCTGGAGCAGCACCCGGGCAAACTGCACGCGCTGCAATTCCCCGCCGGAAAGCGTCGTCACCACGCGATCGGCCAGGTGCTCGCTATCGGTCATGCGCAGCGCCTCGCGGGCCAGCGCCTCCTGGGACCCCGCATCGCCATAAGGCGAACGCCCAAGCAGCACAACCTCCAGCGCGGTGAAATCAAAGGGGACCGCTGACTGCTGGGGAAGCACGGCGCGGTATTTCGCCAGGTCGCGAACGTTCCACTCCGCCAAGGGTTTTCCGGCAAAGAAAATCGTCCCGGTCGTGGGCTTGAGCTGGCCGCAGAGCAGCTTGAGGAGCGTCGATTTACCCGCGCCGTTGGGACCAAGAATCGCCGTGAATTCTCCCGGGCGGACCCGCAGATTCAGGCTTCGCACCAGTTCACGGTCACGAACACGAAAGGAAAGCTGCCTCGCCTCGATCATGACCACAGGGCCTTTCTGCGCTGCCTCAGCAGCATGCCGAGGAAAAACGGCGCGCCAAAAGCCGCAGTGAGAATCCCGATCGGCATCTCCGCCGGAGCGACAATGACCCGCGCCGCCGTATCAGCCAATACCAGCAGGCTCGCACCGAGCAAGGCCGAACCCGGAATGAGCCAGCGGTGATCCGGCCCGATCATGAGCCGCACCAGATGCGGAACGACCAGCCCGACAAAACCGATGATCCCCGTGTAGGCCACGCACACGCCCACTCCCGCAGCCGTGAGAAAAATGATCAGCCCCTTGATTCTCTCGACCGCATAGCCCAGATGCGCCGCCTCGGCCTCGCCGAGGGAAAGCGCATTCAACGCCCCGGCGAAAAACGGAGCCAGAGCCACCAGCCCGAGACAGAAGGGCAAGGCAATACCCACGATCGCCCAATCCGCCGCACCCAGACTGCCCAGTGTCCAGAAGGAAAGCGTGCGCAGTTGCGCATCCGTGGCGAGAAAGGTGGCGAATCCGATCACGGCCCCCACCAGGGCGTTGACCGCCACGCCTGCCAGCAGCAAGGTCGCTACCGCCGTATAGCCGCTGGTGCTGGCCAGCCGCTGAATGAAGAGCGTCACCCCCAGCGCGCCGGCAAAAGCCGCCACCGGCAGAAAGCCCGCATGATGAAGAAAGGGCAGCGTCGGCAGCAACGCGCCGCCGAGCACGATGGCAAACACCGCGCCCAAAGCTGCACCGCTGGATACGCCGATGAGGCTGGGGTCCGCCAGCGGATTGCGAAAGAGCCCTTGCATGAGCGCACCCGCTACGGATAGCCCGGCCCCCACCATGAGCCCGAGCACCACACGCGGCGCCCGTAGGTGCCAGAGCACGGCATCATGCGCGCCCGAGGCTGTGGCGCCGGTCAGCTTGCCCCAGAGAATGGACAGGATTTCCCCCGGAGGGATGCGAACCGCGCCAAGACTGAGGCCGACGACGACAGAGCCAATGGCCGCCACGATCAACGCGACGACCACCAAGCTCCGCCTGCGGCGGATGCCGGAGCTCACTGCTGGGCGAGACCTGGAGAAGCCCGAAGCTTCTGGCTCAGCTCCAGCGCGGCCTTGCCGAGTCGGGGACCGAAGCCGAGAAGATACAAGTCATCCAGCGCCACCACCCGACGGGCCTTGCCCGCAGGCGTCAGCGCCAGACCCGGCTGCTTCAGCAACTCATCGACGCCGCCCGCGCTCTCAAGCCCCTTGGAGGTCACCAGGATCACGTCGGGAGCTGCTGCCACGGCCGCTTCGGCAGTGAGCGGCTTGTAGCCTTCGTAATCCGTCACGGCGTTGCGAGCCCCCGCGAGGGCGATCATCGCATCAGCGGCGGTATTCTTGCCCGACACATTCATCAGCCCGCCTCCTCGAGTGTAGATGAAGAGCACCTTCGGCGCAGTCTCCGGCTTGCCTGCGCTTTCACTGGCAACCTTGAGGTCTTCGCGCAGGACGGAGATCAGCTTGTCGGCCTCCTCCGTCTTGCCAACCTCGGAGCCAACAGCGCGAATGCGGTTTTCCGCAGCCTCCACGGTGTGCTCGTTGGGCAGACGGACGACCTTGACTCCGATCTTCTCTACCTGGCTGAGAGCCTCTGTCGGGCCGCTGTCGGCATTCACCAGCACAAGGGAGGGTTTCATCGAGAGAATACCCTCCGCCGACAAGGCGCGGGAATACCCCACCTTGGGCAAGGCCGCAGCCTGCTCCGGGTAGATGCTGGAGGTATCCACCGCCACGAGCGCGTCTTGCGCACCCAGCGCGTAGATCGTCTCGGTAATGGCTCCTCCCGCGCTCACGACGCGGTCCGACGCGTGGCTTTCGAGAGCGAAAGCCACGGCCAGCAATACGACGAGCGTCTTCACGCGTTCTCCTTGACCGGTAGCTCGGCAACGAGCGCCTGCCAGCGGGCATCCTCCACCTCGCCCGGCTTCCTCTTGCCGAAGAAGAGCGCGATGTTTTCGCCAGCGGCGTCATAGAGTTCGACCGAGGTCACGATGCCATCCGTAGTGGGTTTGCGAACCACCCAGGCAGAAGCGACGTGGGGGAGATGCAGATGCATGTTGAACTCGTCGTCGAGCACGTTGAGCCAGTCCGCCCCGAACATCTTGATGTTCGTCACCTCTCCAGTGTGGATCTGGATGCAGCCGGGGCTGCCGATGAAGACCATGATCGGGAGCTGGCGCGCGGAGGCCTGCTCAAGCATCACGCGGGAGGCGTCGAGCGAAAGGCGGTGCGTCATTCCCTCCGGGGCCAGGCGGAGCGACTGCTCGCGGGCCACACGGAACTGCTGGAGCAGCATGTAAAAGGCATGCGTGTCCTTGAGTTCTAGCCAGGCCTTTTGGAATCCCGCCACGTCGATCTCGGCGTCAGGCAATACCGGGCGCGGAGGGGAAACCGGCTCGACCGGCTGCGTCGTCGACTGGTCCGCCGCACGGAAACGATTCATCAGTTCACCGTATCCGCCGTAGTTGCTCTCCTTTTGCAGGAAGACCTTGTGAATCGCCGCGCCGTGCTTGTCGAAGAACTGGAAGCTCTGGCGCTCGCCCTCCGGGGTGCGATCCGTCACCGCGTAGCCGTACTTCCAGGCGTGCATGAAGAGACGCAGGTCAATGTCATGCCCGACCACCTGGCCCATGCCGTGGAAGAAGTCGATCTGGCGAAACTCTCCGTACCGCTCGTGCACCGCCGCTTCATTACGGGTCAGGCACATGATGCGGCCCAGCCGGGGAAACTCCTTAATGAGAGCCGCCCAGTCGCCTTCCAGCCGGGTGACACCGTCACCGCAGCGGGTCGCGAGGAGTTCCGCCTCGCTCACGCCGAGCTTGGTGGCCGCATCACGGATGCGGAGCTTGGGTTCCTTTTCCAGCAGTCCTCGCCACTGGTCCTTGAGTTCAACCGTTTCGGTTTTCATAGCATGTTACCTCTGTTTAGGGTTCGTTTGGAAATTGAAGGTTTGCCGGATTCGCTTCCGACTCACGCAGCCAGACGGCGAAGCTTCCGGCGAAACAGCAGGAGCGTCACGCCACACAGGCCGAGCAAGGCCCACGTGGATGGTTCCGGAACCGCGGCGAATTGCACCTGAATCCCGCCATTCTCGATCTTCCAGCCCCCCGTACCAAAGGACTGATCGAGAACAAGTCCCGTATTGACGAGATAGAGATCGCTCAGCGTGAGACCCGAGAGGCTGCCATAGGAGAGCAGAGTATAGGCCTGCCCCGCCTCGAGTGCCGCCAGGTTGGTGAACGCGATGCGGACTCCATTATCCAATACGCTCCCTTTGAATTCTCCCGTGATCGCAACCAACGGAATCGAGGGGTCGACGGTTTGCTGGAGATCAAACTGAAAGGTGACACCCTGGCTGGCATCGAGGGATGCCATGGTAAGGATTCCCTCGCTGCGTGACGCCTCGATGACGCTCATGGTTCCCGTCGTCGCGACCTTCCTTGCAATCACGCCTGCACCTTTCACTTTTCCTCCGGCCTCAATCGTCAGCACCGACTGGGGAGTGAAAATATCCCCGGCAAATCCATTCAGACGGCCCGTCGACGTGATGTGAAACACCGCTCCGTTCTTTACCGTGAAACTGCCGTATCCTGTGCCAGCGGCCGCTCCGATGGTGGTCTCGAGAACCAGCGTACCACTGCTGACCACGGTCGCATCATTGTAGTTCTTTGCCGTTCCGGAAAAAATGACCGTTCCGGGGCCATCCACCGTGACCGTGCGATTGGTTCCTCCTCCGGTCATCGCCCCGGTGAAGTTCACCCTGTCTGTCGCGCTCTCCGTACGCAGGCGCACATCAGCCGGACCGGAGGTAAGGCTGACCGCCCCGGAGTAAATGGCTGTCTGTCCTCCGGTGTTTCGGGCTCCGAGAATCACCTGGGAATTGTTGGCCACGACCTCGATCGAGCGTCCCAGGGTGTACGCGCCATCGATAAACAACGCTGCCGGGACAGGATTATCAAAAAAGGTGCTGTCAAAACCGACTTTCACCACGCCGCTTGCCGTCAGCGCCGTTGCGGATGCCAGCGACAGCTCGCCACCGCGCACACTGACCGTCGCGGTCGTGCCATTGGAGCCGGTCAGCCGCACGTTTCCCGCCTGGATGTCCATTGCACCCGTGAAGGAATTGTTCCCCGACAGTGCCAGTGCTCCACTCCCCGTCTTCACAAATCCGTAGCCACCCGACACATCGCCATCGATCCGGACGGTGCCAGCCGCAATATCGAAGAGATTGACTGCTCCGAAGACATAGTCGGACTTGATGGAATACACTCCCGTAGCAGCCGCAGTCGTGGAGATGCCGGTATTCGCCGTCAGTGCCACCCCGGCATCGGCCTGCAAGGTCAGGTCATTCGCCGTGGAGAAGACGATCTCCCCGACCGTCTGGCTGCTCTCCAGCGTGACCAGCGCAGCCGAGGTGTTTTCGAAACGCACGTTTCCATTCTCGACCGGGCCGGTTCCATAAGTGCCACCCGCCGAGCGATCCAGCCAGTTCGCACCATTGCTCCATGAGCCGCTGCCACCAGTCCAGGCCCGGGTCGTCGGGATCGCTGCGACATATTGATCCGAGCTATCCAGCGACACCTGTTGAAGGCTGGTGTGCGACTCCGTATCCCAGACGATCGAGTACTCCGAGATGCCCAGTCCCGTCAGATTCCACTGGATCGCAAAACGGCTCTCGTACCCTTCCGCAGAGCTCGGATCAGAGCTGGCTCCCTCAGGCGGCATATACTCCCTGAGCATCTCGGCCCGATTCAGATCGGCCGCGGAGATCCACTTCTCGATCCCACCGTCCATGTAGACGAGGCGAATCGTCGAGAGATCAACGAACTGGCCATCCGTCTGAAACTGGAAAACCACCGTTCCCGCCGTATAGCCCGGCATACCGGACGGATCGTCCGTCGCGGCGGTATTATCATCGAGCCGGAAGCTCTGCGCTCCATTCAATCCGTAAAAATTTCCCGTGCTGCTGATGTATCCGGTCGCAGCATTCGTCTGGGTGATCGTCGGATTGTTGATGTTCCAAAACGCGTTGGGACGATCGCTCGTGTAGTAGTTCGGTTCCGCAGGGAAGTTGGGATCATCCAGAGGCCTCGGTGTCGGCTGCCAGACGGAACCCACCTTCACCCCGCCAAACTCCGAGTAGTAATCCGGCAGATTCCCCACCGTGCTCTTGGAGTAAAAGTTGCGCCATTCGCTATAACGGGTGGTCGACCCGCCATAGTTCAGCGTTGGCTCGATAAAGCCAGTGCCTGGGGCAAAGAGAAAATCCGCCCTGGCCGTGCCACTGCCAATGGCAAGTGCTCCGGCAGCCAAAAGTCCTGACCAACGATTCCTCATCACCGATTCCCCCGCCCGCCGCTTCCGCCCTCAAGCACAGGGGCATAATTCGGATTATCGTCGCGGGCCGCGTTCTTGCTCCAGAGGCGCATGTCCGTCAGTTCCGCCACCTTGTACGAGCGGATGCTTCCATCCAGGAAGACACACATCGCCTTGTCGCCATTGCGGAAGTCCACATTGCCAGTCGACTCCGCCGAGCCATTCTGCGGCCAGTCTGGCTGAGACAGCGAGCCCGAGCCTGCCGCGCGAGGGACAAAACGGGGCGCTTTTACCAGATAATGCCCCGAGCCCTGGCTGCTCCTGGCCGTCGCAAAGACGAGCAGGGAGGAAGGCTTGTCCACCTGCAGCAGGGAGGTGGCCACATCACCGCTGGGAATGGAGGTTTCGCCATTCTCCACGAATCCCCCGACGTAGTAGGCATTGATTCCATAGGCCACGGAAATACTTTCCCCGTATCCTTTCATCCCGGCATCCTCGGACTCCTTTTGCGCCCGGCTACGAGCCTTGGAGTACAAGACGCCATTAATGGAATAGTCAAAATACGGAGCCAGTCTCCAGACGTAGCGGCTGGCAGCTTCCCCGCTGATCTGGCTCCCGTCCGGCAGCGTCACGGGCTGGGCGCCTTTCTGGTATCCCACCAGCAGTTGCCCGCCATTCTCCGAGGCATAGGCCTGATATGCCGAAATGAGGGTCTTCCCCGCGGCGACATCCTGCGCAGCGGCAGCCTTTTCGGCCATCGTGCCCTGAATGCCTGTACCGACGACGGCTAGAGTCACGATGATGCCAATGGTCACGAGCAACTCGATCAATGAGAAGCCCCGGGGGGAACCTGCTCTATGAATGGGTGCGTGATCCGTCTTCGACATGGGATAAGGAAAAAAGGTTTACCGTAGGCGGACACACATCCGCCTACGGTGGCTTGCGAAAGATTAGCGGTGATTTGCGATGGGAGGAGTCAACACCTCAGGAAACCGCTACCGTGGAGCGACGACGGGCCATCCAGACAACAGCTCCCAGGCCCAGAGCGATCAGCGCGTAGGTCGACGGCTCGGGAACCGCCATGCCCGCGTCTGCATCGATACGAAAACCATCAAGCGACTTGTGCGCAAACGCGCCACCGAAGGAAAGCGTGATCAACTCGCCTTCGCTGATATTCAGGCCCGACCAGGACCAGGTCGTGATCACCCAGTCGTTCGTCGAAGCCGAGGTGGGGTCGGCAAACGCCGAGCCGACGGAAGCATTGGTGAAAGCAATACCGTTCAGCGTTGGCGTAAAGTAGCTGGTCAAACCACTGGTATCCGTACCGCCACTAGGATTCGCGCCGTTTTGTTTGACCTGAAGAACGAAGGTCGAAAGCGTTCCGGTAGTAATGGCTGAAACAGTGAAAGACGTCGTCGCGCCGCCAGTATAGAGCTGGCTGTTTGCCGTGCCCGCCGCGTCAGGAATCAATAGAGCTCCTGGATTTCCGCCGCTAAAGCTTGCGGAGAGGACCGCATCGGAAGTCCCCTGGTCGTCGAGTCGGCCTGAGAAGGACGCAGCCGAGGTATTTCCGAAGACAACTCCGCCGCCCGGAAAGACATCCCAGAGCGACCAACTGGCGTTGCTGCCCAGCAAGCTGGAGTAGTCGGTGTAACCAACACTGGTTGCGTGAGAAACACCGCTGGCGGCGAGGCAGACGCCAGCGAGCAAGAGCGAACGTAAGGACAATTTCATTGCGGCGGATAATGCCGCAATCCCCCATCACCCGCTAACGGCTGCTTGCTATTGTTTGTCGGATGATTGCAATCCGGCGCACCATTGCTCCGCCAGCCCGAACAAATGGCCGTCGTGCCATGCCGGAGCAAAAAGAGTCACGCCAGAGGCAATACCGTCGCGACGAAAGCCCGCGGGTATGGCAATACCGCACAAATCCAGCAGGTTCATAAAATTGGTGTAGCGGCCGAGATTCGAGTTCAGCGTGATCGGGTCGGCCAGCATTTGGTCCACGGTATAGATGGTTCCCGCCGTCGGGAGCATGAGGGCCGAGCAACGCTGCCAGGTTGCCTCGGTTTCCCGCGCCAGGGCGGCGAGCCGGTATTGGGCGCGAAAGGTCTCGACCGCCGTGAATTTCCTCCCCCCTTCCACGATGGCGCGCACGGTCGGGTGCACCGCATCGGCGTGATCCGCCAGAAACTCCTCCATCGCCGCCGTACGCTCGGCCACCCAGGGACCGGCATAGAGCAGGGCCGCCGCCTCGCGGAAGGGCCTGTAGTCAAACTCCACGACCTCCCAGCCCAGGTCTCGCGCTTTGGCGATGGCCTCCGAGTAAAGTCGTGCATACTCGGTGTCTCCAAAAAACTCCCGTTCCGCCTCCGGCAGAATCCCGATGGCCCCCTGCCGCGAAGAGACTTCCGGGATCGGTCGGGAATACGGATCGATGGAATCAAACCCGCGTATCACCTCGTCCACGCGCCTTGCCAGGGAAAGTTCCTTGGCGAAAACCGTAATGCAATCCAGCGTGCGACAGGCCGGCACGAGGCCTGCCGTCGACCAGCGCCCGCGCGTCGGCTTGTAGCCGATCAGGTTGTTGAAGGCCGCCGGGACGCGTCCCGAGCCCGCTGTGTCCGTGCCGAGGGAGAAATCCACCAGCCCGGCCGCAACCGCAACGGCGGAACCCGAACTCGAGCCGCCGCTGATGTAGTCCTGATTGAAAACACACCGGGGAATGCCATAGGGCGAGCGTGTCCCATTCAGCCCCGTGGCGAACTGGTCGAGATTCGTCTTGCCGATCGGAATCGCTCCCGCCGAAATGAGCTTGCGCACCACCGTGGCGTCCTGTGCGGGTTCATAGGTAAACTCCGGACAGCCTGCTGTCGTGGGCACGCCCTGCAAATCAATATTGTCCTTGATCGCAACGGTCAGTCCGGCGAGAGGAAGATCCGCTCTTTCCACCGCCGCAGCCTGGACAAGCGACACCTCCTCCGGAACGAGCGAGATCCAGACGCCATCATCCCCCCGCTCACGAATGCGGCGATACGTTTCGCGGACTTTTTCGACAACTCTCATTTTTCGGCAATCACGGCTAAAGTTTGCCCAGGCATGACCATCTGGCCCTCGGCGCAGCGTATTGCCTCCACCTTTCCGGCGAGCGGCGCGACGATGGCGATCTCCATTTTCATCGCCTCCAGGATCATGAGCGTCTCGCCCTCGGCCACCTCGGCTCCGGGTTCAACGCAGACCTTCCAGACATTGGCAGCCACATGGGAGTCAATGGCATGGGAACCCTCCGCCAACTCCAGCAAGGGCTCGGGTGCATCCTCCTCCACTGTATCGGCAGCGGAACCATCGCCGGAGCCCGCCAGCGCCCAGCGTTCGCGCTCCTCGTTGAAGGCCTGCTGCTGGGTTGCCTTGAACCTCGCCGCCTCGCCCGAAATTCCGGCCAGGAATTTCCGATAGTCGCCCAGTCGGAAACGCTCCTCCCGAATGTCGAGCTTCAGCTTGCCCTGCGGGAAGTCCTCCCGCATGCGCAGGAGTTCCTCCGCACTCACGGGGTAAAACTGGATCTGGTCAAAGTGCCGCAGCAGCCACGGCTCCGCAAAATCGGGCGTCTGCCGCCAGCGGTTCCACATCTGCACGGTGCGACCGACGAACTGGTATCCTCCCGGCCCCTCCATGCCGTACACGCAGAGATAAGCGCCGCCGATGCCGACGGCATTCTCCGGCGTCCAGGTGCGGGCGGGATTGTATTTTGTCGTCACCAGCCGATGGCGCGGATCGAGCGGCGTGGCCACAGGCGCGCCGAGATAGACATCGCCGAGGCCCATCACGAGATAGCTGGCGGAGAAAACGATCTCCTTCACCTCCTCGATGCTGGAGAGGCCATTGATGCGGCGGATAAACTCGATATTGCTCGGGCACCACGGGGCGTCCTTGCGCACGGATTGCGCGTATTTGTCGATCGCGAGTTGCGTCGCCGGATCATCCCACGAAAGCGGCAGTCGCACGATGCGGGTCGGCACCTCCAGATCATCCAGCGAGGGCAGCGCCTTTTCCAAAGCGGTCAGCGCGTCGATCAGCTCGCCCATCGAGAGCACGCGACTATCGTAGTGAATCTGCAGCGAACGGATGCCCGGCGTGATATCGAGCACACCCGGGAGCTTTGCCTCCACCAGCGCGGTCATGAGCGCATGCACGCGGAAGCGCAGGTCGAGATCGAGCACGAGCGGCCCGTACTCGACGAGCAGGTATTTGTCTCCCGCCGCACGATAAACGGCCTGCGGCAGTTCTCCCTCCTCGGGAACAGTCAACAAGCGATCCGAGGATAAATCGGCGGGCGCAAAATCCACCTGCTGGCATCCCTCGCCCTCGGTCGTCCAGTTATCAAGGGCAAACTCGGCCTCAACGGCCGCCTGCACCGTGGTCGGCACAAACTTGACGGTGTCGCCGGGGCGCAGCTGGCCCATCTTCCAGAGCTCCGCCTGGATGATCGTCACCGGGCAGACGAAGCCGCCCAGGCTCGGCCCGTCGACCGCAAGGATCACCGGCATGTCGCCGGTGAAGTCGACCGCACCGATGGCGTAGGCGTTGTCGTGGATGTTCGACGGATGCAACCCCGCCTCGCCGCCGTCCGACCGCGCCCATTTGGGCTTTGGGCCGATGAGGCGGATGCCCGTGCGCGAGGAGTTGTAGTGAACCTTCCAGTCCGCCGCAAAGAACGTCTCGATATCCTCCGGCGTGAAGAAATCCGGAGCGCCATGCGGGCCGTACATCACGGCGACGGTCCACGAGTTGGAGTAAATCGGCGGCTCCGCGATCCGGCGCGGAGCAGTCAACTCCACCGAACGCGCCATCTTCAGCACATCCCCGGCGCGAAGGATTCGCCCGCCGTGGCCACCGAACTGACCCAGCGTAAACGTCGCCTTGCTCCCGAGATAATCCGGCACGTCAAAGCCCCCCGCCACCGCGAGGTAGGCGCGGCACCCCCCACCCGCCACCGGGTAGAGTTTCAGCGTCTGGCCCGCCTTGACGTCGAACGCCTCCCACATCGACTGGCGCACGCCGTCGATCTCGGGCTGCATGTCGGCGCCTGTCACGGCCACCCGTGCGTCGCGATGAAACTTCAGCTTCGGCCCGGTCACCGTGCATTCGAGGCCCGCCGCGTTTTCTTCATTGCCGACGAGCCAGTTGGCGAGGCGAAACGCCAGGTGATCCATCGGCCCCGAGGGCGGCACGCCGATCTCCCAATACCCGGCACGCCCGGGATAATCCTGCACCGTCGTGTGCGTACCCGGCTCCAGCACGTCAATGGTGCGGGGCGTGAAGGGAAAGGTGGAGAGAAACTTGGTCGTGACCCCGCCCGCGAGGAATTCCCTGCTCCCGAGGATCGCCCCGAGGTAGTCGATATT